>ENA-UOJJ01004715-UOJJ01004715.1-human-gut-metagenome-genome-assembly--contig:-CS66-NODE-4715-length-12356-cov-4.718234_pt1 | contig 12356 bp, 13 predicted proteins | sample MGYA00242343_ERZ723890 | MGnify/ENA metagenome assembly ERZ723890 | reverse complement strand
CTTTGAAACCGGCACTGGTTTGGAAGCATTTCGCCGAAATCGTACGCATTCCGCGCCCGTCGGGCCACGAGGAGAAGATTCGCGCCTATGTATTGGCCGAAGCCCGCCGCATGGGTCTGGAGTGCCTGGAGGACGAGGCGCATAACATCTACGTCCGCAAGCCGGCCACACCCGGCATGGAGAACCGCAAAGGGGTCGTGTTGCAGGCTCACCTCGACATGGTGCCCCAAAAGAACAACGACAAGGTCTTCGACTTCGAGAACGACCCGATCGACGCCTATGTGGACGGCGACTGGGTGACGGCCGACGGCACGACGCTGGGAGCCGACAACGGCATCGGCGCCGCGGCGATTCTGGCCGTGCTCGAGGACGACACGCTGCGTCACGGCCCGCTGGAGGCGCTCTTTACGGCGACCGAGGAGACCGGCATGGACGGTGCGTTCGGTCTGAAGGGCGGCCTGCTGAAGGGCGATATCCTGCTGAATCTCGACTCCGAGACCGAGGGCGAGCTCTACGTGGGCTGCGCCGGCGGTCTGGATGCCAATATCGTGTTCTGCTATGCGGAGGAGGCTGCTCCCGCTGGTCTGGAGGCTGTACGCATCAGTGTCAAGGGCTGCAAGGGCGGCCACTCGGGTATTCAGATCGTCGCCCAGCGGGCCAACGCGAACAAGCTGCTGTTCCGTCTGCTCAATGCGACGGCGGTGCCGGTGCGCGTGGCTTCGGTCGACGGCGGCGGTCTGCGCAATGCCATTCCGCGCGAGGCGACCGCTACGGTGCTCGTCCCGGCCGACCGGGTACAGGCCTTCATCGAGGAGACGGCGGCTTACGAGCAGACGATCGTGAAGGAGTTCGCCGGGGTGGAGGATGCCATCGAGATTCGGGCCGCCGCGTGCGACCGTCCCGCCGGCTGCCTGCCCGAAACGGTGTCGACGGGTTTGATCCGCGCCGTGGCCGGATGTCCCGACGGGGTGCAGCGCATGTCGCTGGCCATGCCCGGACTGGTGCAGACCTCGACCAACCTGGCCCGCGTGGTCTCGGACGGAGAGACGGTGAAGCTGCAATGCCTGCTGCGCAGTTCTGTGCGTTCGGAGAAGGAGGCGCTGGGCGAGGCTATCCGCGCCGTCTTCGCGCTGGCCGATGCCGAGACGGAGCTGACCGGCTCTTACGACGGCTGGAATCCCGACATGGCGTCGCCCATCCTGAAGGCGATGCGCGAGTCCTATACGGCTCTCTACGGCAAGGAGCCCTCCGTGACGGCGATCCACGCCGGTCTGGAGTGCGGCATCATCGGCTCGAACTATCCGGGTTTGGACATGATTTCGTTCGGCCCCACGATCTGCTATCCCCACTCGCCCGACGAGAAGGTGGAGATCGCCTCGGTCGGCAAGTTCTACGATTTCCTGGTGCACACGCTGGGGAATATCCCCGTCAAGTAGTTCATGACGGGTCAAAAGCATAAATGGTTCGTCGTCGTCAACCCCGTGGCCGGCCGCGGCCGCGGGCTCGACGACTTCCCCGAGATCTCGAAGCGCCTGCGCGAGGCGGCGATCGACTACGAACCGGCCTTTACGGAGCACAAGTACCACGCTACGGAGCTCGCGATGGCGGCGATCAGGCAGGGCTACCGCCGCATCATTGTGGTGGGGGGCGACGGAACGCTGCACGAAGTGGTCAACGGCCTTTTCATCCAGAACGAGGTGCGGCCCGACGAGGTGCTGCTGGCCGTGATCGCCGTGGGTACGGGCAACGACTGGGTTCGCACGGTGGGAATCCCCGAGCGTCACCGCGACGCCATCCGGGCCATCGCCGAGGAGTGCTGCTTCCTGCAGGACGTCGGCGTGGTGAGCTACGAGGAGGCGCACTACCGGCAGTCCCGCTACATGGTCAACGTGGCCGGTGCGGGGTTCGACGCTCAGGTAGTCAAGCGGGTGAGCCACCTGCAGCAGAAGGCTCGCCTGCGGCGATGGAGCTACACCTGGTGCCTGCTGCGCTCGTTCTTCGGCTACAAGTCGACCGGCGTGAAGGTGTGGGTGGACGACAAGCTGGTCTACAACGACCTGCTGCTGAGCGTCGCCATCGGCATCTGCCAGTACAACGGCGGCGGTATCCGGCAGCTGCCCGAAGCCGTGGCCGACGACGGACTGCTGGACGTGTCGCTGATCCGTCCCGTCCATTTTTGGCACCTGCTCTTCCGCTTCAAGTACCTCTTCAACGGCGGCATCTACCGCATCCGCCACATCCTCAAGGTGCGGGGCAGCCGCGTGAGGATCGAGTCGTCGCCCGAGATTCCGCTGGAGGTCGACGGCGAGCTGCTGGGCGAGACGCCGCTGGAGTTCACCGTGCAGAGCCGCTCGATCCGGATCATCGTGTCGCGCGACTTCCGCGGCTGATATTTCCGCTTGAAAAAACGGGGAGCATCCTGCATCGGACGCTCCCCGTTTTCTATTTCGGGCGGGGCGGAGGTTAATCCTCCTCGACGATTTCGGTGATGGTGACCGTCCAGTTGAACAGGTCGTTAGCGCACTGCGCCTCCATGCGGGCGATCTGCGAGGTATCGGTCGTGTCGGCCAGAATGGCGTTGAAGAACTGCCCCATGGTCGAGTAGGTGTTGTTCACCTGCTGCGAGAAGCAGCTGTAGAACGCCTTCAGCTGGTCGCGCGTGAGACCCGAGGGCAGGATGCCCTGCGCCACCAGATAGTCGTAGGGGTAGAGGTGACGCATGTTGCGCGCGTCGGTGTTGAGCTCCTCGACGATCGTCGTCACCACGACCATCTCCACCGTGTCGTCAGCTCCCGGCAGCTGGATGAACTCGGCGTAGACCGGATAGTCGTTCTCCAGATCGAGCGCCACGCCGTCGGAGAAGATGCCGAATTCGGCGTCGGTCAGATCCTCCAGGTAGACCATCTGGCGGTACTGGTTGATGGCTTCGCGCATGGCCTTGCGCTCCTGTGCGTTCCAGCGTTTTTGTTGCGAGCAGGCGATCATCGAGAGAAAGGCCGCTACCACGGTGCACGAAAGTAAAAATCTTTTCATTGCTATACGTTTGATTTGGTTTTTCCTTCGCACACTCCGCAAGCCTCGTGCCAAAGACGCCGCATGGCCCGTCAGCGGGGCAGTTCGTGCTCCTCGACGTAGCGCAGGATCTCCTCGCGCAGCGATTTCGGGGTGACGTTCCGCTCCAGGACGAGCAGATAGGAGTTGCGGATCTGCTCGCGGAGAAACTCGTCGGTCAGGTCGCCCGTGACGTAGACGTCGTTCCAGTGCTTCTTGCTGCTGTGCCAGGCGGGGGTGATCTCGCGGTAGTGCTCGCGCAGCTCGATCGCCCGGTCCGGGTCGCACTTCACGGCGAAGCGCGTGAAATCGTCCATGCCGGCGTAGGCGTACATCTTGCCGCCGATCTTGTAGACCAGCGTCGTCTCGTCGAAGGGGGTGCTCTCCTCGCTCAGCGGAAGCGACAGGCAGTAGTCGCGGAATTCCAGAATATCCATAGCAGTGGGTTTGATACGAAGACAAAGATAGCGTTTTTTGAAAAAAGTCGTATCTTTGTCCGTATGAAAGAGAATTGGAAACCCGGAACATTGATCTATCCGCTGCCGGTCGTGCTGGTGAGCTGCGGCGAGCGCGAGGAGGAGTATAATCTGGTGACCGTGGCCTGGACGGGTACGGTCTGCACCGATCCGCCGATGTGCTACATCTCGCTGCGCCGGGAGCGGCACTCCTACGACATCATCCGCCGGACGGGCGAGTTCGTCATCAACCTCACCACCGAGGAGCTGGCCCGCGCGACCGACTGGTGCGGCGTGAAGTCGGGGCGTGACTACGACAAGTTTCGCGAGATGGGGCTGACACCTGCTCCGGGCGTGGCCGTCAAGGCCCCCGTGGTGGCCGAGGCGCCGCTGTCGATCGAGTGCCGGGTGCGTCAGATCCTGCCGCTGGGCTCGCACGACATGTTTCTGGCCGAGGTGGTCAACGTGCAGGCCGACGATCGCTACATCGACCCCGAGACGGGGCGTTTCTCGCTGGAGGCGGCGCGGCCGATCGTCTATTCGCACGGCAACTATTTCCGGCTGGGCGAGCTGCTCGGCCATTTCGGCTGGTCGGTGCGGCGCAAGAAGACCAAACGCTGACCCGCAAATTTGCATATTGAGAAAAATATACTATATTTGTAGCTGTTTCGGCCAGCTCCGAACACCGTACCCGAACAGAAAAACGAAAGATCATGAAAAAAATAGTCGCTTTCTGCTGCTTCGCTGCCGTCGCGGCCGCTCTGTGCAGCTCGTGTTCCGATGACAAGATGTGCCGCTGCGTCTATCGCGATAGCGGCGAGGCCCAGTATTTCGAGGCCGACGAGTCGGAGAATTGCAGCGATGCAAGCACTTCGGAGGTCATCTGCCGCGAAGAGTAACCCCGCTGCGTAGCCCCTCACCCATGAACCGGCTGCGCCATATCGTCAAATGGACGCTCGGAGGGCTCTTCTGCCTCTCCGCTCTGCTGAAACTGCGCTCGATCGATTCGTTCGAGCTCTACCTCTTTTCATTCGGCGTCGTCTCGTTCGACGGCTGCTCCCTGCTTGCCCGCCTGCTTATCGGGGCCGAGGCGCTGCTGGGTGCCGCCTTCCTGACGGGGTGGCGGCACCGGCTGCTGTGCCGTCTCTATGCAGCGGTGCTGGCCGGCTTCTCGCTCTGGCTGCTCGTTCTGCTCGCGGCCGGCGAGGAGGGCAACTGCCACTGCTTCGGCGAGGCAGTGGCGCTCGATGCCCCGGCGTCGCTCCTGAAAAACCTGCTGATGGCGTTGATGCTCGCTTTCGTCTGGCGGCTGGACGACCGTCCGAATCCGCCCCGTCCCGTCTGGATCATCGAGGCCGGCTGCGCGCTCTACCTCGTTCTGTTTCTCGTCTCACCGCCCGACCGCTTTCTGCGGGCCCGCCACCGTTCGACCGAACTCGTCCCCGAACTCTTCGCCCCCGTGGCGGATTCGCTCCGTCTCGATGCGGGACGGAGGATGGTCTGTCTGTATAGCCCCGGGTGTCGCTATTGCCGCCTGACGGCCCGCAAAGTCGCCGCCATGTGCCGGCGTCACGACCTGAATGAGGAGCAGGTCTTCTGTATCTTCATGCGGACCGAGCCGGAGATGCCGCAGACCATCGACCGCTTCTTCGACGAGCACGGCGGCCGGCGCTTTCCCCGGGCCGTGCTCGATCCCCGGCCGATGCTCGAAATGTGCAGCGGCGCGCTGCCGCTGGTGCTGCTGACCGAAGAGGGGGAGGTCGCGGCCGAGTACGATTTCCGGTCGCTCGACGAGGCGGCCGTCGTCCGGTTCCTTACCGAGTAGCGGCCTGCGAGTAGATGCTCTTCAGCCGGCGGGTCATGAAGAATTGCAGCACGCCGCGCAGGAACATGAAGAGCGTGAAGGCCAGCCAGAGGGCGTTGTTGCCCACCCAGCCCTGAAAGGCATAGAAAATCAGGAAGTAGATAGCCGTGGCGTAGAACATCGAGTTGCGCATGATGCGGGTCTGCGTGGCTCCGATCATGATGCCGTCCAGAATGAAGGGCACGGCGGCCGCGATCGGGATGACGATGATCCAGCCGATGTAGCGTCCGGCCAGTTCGGCGATGCGCCCGGCATCGGCGGAGTCGGCCGGGACGAAGAGACCCACCAGATCCCGCCACCAGATGACGTAGATACCCACGAACAGCACCGAGATCAGGGTGCCCCAAGCCAGACAGCGCTTCAGGCAGCGGCGCAGCGCATCGCCGTTGCGGGCGCCGATGAAACGGCCCGTGAGGGCTTCGGCCGCCAGCGCGAACCCGTCGTTCATGTAGGAGAAGAGGGTGAAGAGCTGGAGCAGCAGCGTGTTGACCGCCAGCACGCCCTCCTCCATGCGGGCGGATACGGCCGTGAAGAAGGTGTAGACCGCCACGATGCAGAAGGTGCGCAGCATGATGTCGCGGTTGATGGTGAAGAAGCGCCACATGGGATGCCAGTCGAACACCGCGCGCCAGTCGATCCGGGTGAGGAGCTTTCCGTAGCGGATGGGGAGGGCGACGGCGGCGATGACGACGCCCGTGGTCTGCGCCACGGCCGAGGCGTAGGCGATGCCGACGATTCCCATGTCGAAGCCGAAGACGAACCAGAGGCTGAAGAGGATGTGGATCACGTTGACCGTGATGGCGATCAGCATGGGGATCAGGGCGTTCTGCATGCCGGTGTACCAGCCGTTGAAGCCGAAGAGCAGGATGCCGGCCGGCACGGCCCAGATGCGGGCGTAGTAATAGTCGCTGACGATCTCGTTGCCGTTCATGATCCGCAGGGCGAATTCGCCCAGTGGGTATTGCAGTAGCAGGACGGCGAGACCCATCACGGCCGCCACGCTCAGCGAGCGGGCCAGCATGAGGGTGCATTCGCGGTAGTCGCCGGCGCCGAAGGCCTGCGCGGTCAGTCCGCTCGTGCCCATGCGGACGAATCCGCAGTTCCAGTAGATGAAGTTGAAGATCGAGACGCCGATGGCCAGCGCGCCGATGGTGGCGGCGGAGTTCTCCGTGTCCCAGTGTCCGGCGATGGCAGTGCCGGCGATGCCCATCAGCGGAACGGTGATGTTCGAGACGATGTTCGGCAGTGCGATCCGCAGTATTTCACGATTCATGTTCATGGACGTCCGGTTTTTTCGGGTTGCAAAGATAGGGCGATCCTATGCAATATGCAATCCGTATGCGTAGAAATCGACAAAAAGATCGTGCAGAGGGGTTTTTCGGGGGAAATGGAGCCCGCTTTGTGCGCGAATCCCGAAAAAAAGGATTACCTTTGCCGCACATTTCAGCCGGCGTACCGTCCCGGTACGGCGGGAATATCGAAGATTTAAGAGAATTATTATGAAAAATTTCAAAAACGACTCGACGTCGACCCTTGCCCGCTTCGGCCGCGACCAGCGGGCGAGAACCTCTTCCACCACGGCGGAGCGCGTTGAGCGTCGTCCGCGTTTGCAGCGTGAGGCTGGTGATGCGGACTCGGCGGCACAGCCCGCGCGGCGTGCCTCTTTCAATCCCCACTTTACGAAGGACAACCGTCCGGTAGGGGAGAACCGCGAGCGTCGTCCTTATGGCGACAAACCCCGCTACGGCGAAGGTGACAAACCGCGGTTCGGCGGGAACCGCTCCCGCTTCGGCGGCGACAAGCCGCGCTACGGCGAGAACGACAAGCCGCGTTACGGCGCCAAGAAGTTCGCGCCTCGCGGCGAGGGCGAGCAGCCGGCCGGCGAGCGTCGGTTCGACGACAAGCCCGCCTACGGAGCCAAGAAATTCGGCCCCAAGAAATTCGGAGAGAAGAAATTCGGCGACAAGCCCCGTTTCGGCGGTCCCAAGCGGGAGTTCCGCCGCGAGGAGAAGCCGAAGAGCTACCCGAAATACGATCCCAACAAACAGATCGGCGAGATGCGTCTGAACCGCTTCATCGCCCAGTCGGGCATCTGCTCGCGCCGCGAGGCCGACGACTTCATCGCGGCCGGTCTGGTGTCGGTGAACGGCGTGATCGTGACCGAACTCGGCTCGAAGGTGATGCCTACGGACGAGGTGAAGTTCAACGACAGCCGGGTCGAGGGCGAGAAGAAAGTCTATCTGGTGCTGAACAAGCCCAAAGGCTACGTGACCTCGCTGGAGGATCCCCACGCCGACAAGCTGGTGATGGATCTGGTCAAGGGGGCCTGCACGGAGCGCATTTATCCGGTGGGGCGTCTGGACAAGAACAGTCTGGGTCTGCTGCTCTTCACCAACGACGGTGACCTGACCAAGCAGCTTACCCATCCGGCCTACAAGAAGAAGAAAATCTATCAGGTGACGCTCGACAAGCCGCTCACCCGCGCCGACATGGACGCCATTGCCGAGGGCATTACGCTGGAGGACGGCGAGATCCACGCCGACGAGGTCTCCTATGTCAAGGAGAACAAGAAGGAGGTGGGCATTGAGATCCACTCGGGCCGCAACCGCATCGTCCGCCGCATCTTCGAGTCGCTGGGCTATACGGTGCAGAAGCTCGACCGCGTCTATTACGCCGGTTTGACGAAGAAGAACCTCAAGCGCGGAGCCTGGCGTTTCCTGACCCGCGACGAGGTGAACCGTCTGAAGTCGGGCCAGTACGAATAGCAGAAACCGATAAAGACCCAAACGTATGGCAGGTTCGAATTTTGTTGACTACGTAAAGATTTTTGCCCGTTCGGGCCACGGAGGAGCCGGTTCCGCTCACTTCCGCCGGGAGAAATTCGTCGCGTTCGGAGGTCCGGACGGCGGCGACGGCGGCAAGGGCGGCAGCATTATCCTGCAAGGCGACAGCCAGTATTGGACGCTTATCCACCTCAAATATCAGCGGCACCAGTTCGCCGAGGACGGTCAGAACGGCTCCGGAGCCCGCTCGACGGGCCGCGATGCCAAAGACATCATCATCCCCGTGCCGCTGGGTACGGTCGCCAAGCGGCAGGTGGTGAATGAGGACGGAGAGGTGGAGGAGCACTTCGTCGGCGAGGTGACCGCCCAGGGCGAGCAGTTGGTGCTGCTCAAGGGCGGCCGCGGAGGGTTGGGAAACTGGCACTTCAAGAGCGCCACGAACCAGACGCCCCGCTTCGCCCAGTCCGGCGAGGAGGGCGACGAGGGGGCCTTCGTGCTGGAGTTGAAGGTGCTGGCCGACGTCGGTCTGGTCGGATTCCCCAATGCCGGCAAGAGCACGCTGCTCTCGGTCGTGTCGGCCGCCCGGCCCAAGATTGCCAACTACGCCTTCACGACGCTGGAGCCCAACCTGGGTATCGTCGAGGTGCGCGACGGCCGTTCGTTCGTGATGGCCGACATCCCCGGCATCATCGAAGGGGCGCACGAGGGCAAGGGGCTGGGTACCCGCTTCCTGCGCCACATCGAACGCAACTCGGTGCTGCTCTTCATGATCCCGGCCGACAGCGACGACGTGCGGCGCGACTACGAGGTGCTGCTGGGCGAGTTGACGCAGTATAACCCCGAGTTGCTGGACAAAGAGCGCCTGCTGGCCGTCACGAAGTGCGACATGCTCGACGAGGGGCTGATCGAGGAGATGAAAGCCCATCTGCCCGAGGATATCGAGACGATCTTCATCTCGTCGGTGTCGAATCTGAACATCCGGCAGTTGAAGGACAAACTTTGGGAGGCGCTGCACCGGTAGCGCTACCGGAAGTCGAAATCGCGGTTCGAGACGCGGAGCTGCAGCTCGCCGTTGAACCGGTCCAGAATTCCGCATACGGAGCCCTTGCCGTTCGGCAGGGGCTCTGTTGCGTAGAGACACTCCGCAGCGGTGTAGAGGGTCATCGTGCGGTCTTCGTCGTCGCACAGCCGGCGGCGGGTCGCTACGGGACGGCCGGTCTCCGGATCGAGGTCGCACCAGCATAGCCCCTCCTCGGCGAAGCGGAGGCCCGATACCCGGATGAAGCGGCCGACCAGGTCCGGCGTGAGCTCGCCGAGTGTGCACTCCTTCGGTGCGATCGGCTCGAAATCCTCGGCCAGTATGCGGGTGCGGAAAGCGAGGTCGTCCGTGCCGATGCGATCTACCGGCTGTTCGCCCGTCGGGCAGGCGCCCAGCAGGATCTTGCCGCCGTAGTCGCCCAGCCAGAGCCCCTCGCAGTAGATCCGGAGCGGGGCGCCTACGGGATAGCGTTCGTGGAGCCGGAATCCGTCGACCAGCAGCTCGATGCCGCCGCTGCGATCCTCGATCCACAGCCGCCGGGGAAACTCCCGGAAAAGGTCGTTGCCGGTGATGCGCCCTTCGATGTTCAGGGCGATCGTGACGCGGCTGGATCCTCCGCGGCAGAGCGATTTGAGGTAGGCGATGTCGACCGTTTCGGCCCTCGCGGGGTCGAAGCGCTCCTCGAATTGCAGTTCGTCGGCGCGGCTGCACGCCCCGAGCAGGCAGAGCAGCCAGCTAATCCAGACAATCCGTTTCATCGCGCATTTTGAGAATGAAGCCCGCGTAGGGGCCGGTGTCGACCTGTTGCAGGATGCCGCGCAGAGCGACCCTCCCGGCGGGAATCGGCTGTCGGGCGAAGCGGGCGTAGGCGCTGACGTAGGTGTGGATGACGAAGCTTTCGTCGTCGACGAAGCGGTGGTAGCCCTCCCAGCAGGGATCCTCCTCCGTCGTCGGTTCGTAACGAAGTCCGGAGAGCAGCACCAGCGTGCCGCACAGCGACGGGTCGAGCTCTTCGGGGGTGCGGAGCGTTCCCCGGAAGAGGGGCTCCTCCCACTCGCCGCCGAACAGGTAACAGTCCAGCAGGGGCTGGGCTTCGAAGTAGCCGACGGCTTCGGCGGCGGAGGCTGCGGCCGGCGGTCCGATTTGCAGGACGCCCCGCTGGCGCTCCATGCAGAGCCCCTGCACCCGCAGGAAGACCCGGCAGCCGACGGGGTAGCGGGTGTGGCTGTTCTCGGTGCCGGTCCGGAGCTCGATGGCGGAGCGGTTCTGTTCGATGCAGAGGGTGCGATAGAAGTTGCCGGCGCGGTCGCTCGTGGTGACGATGCCCGTCAGGACGATGGGGTCGCGGATGACCGTCGCCCGGTCGAGATAGAGTTTCTGAAATTCGGCGATCGTGACGGTCGGGGTCGGGGCCTCCGGACGGCGGGGCGGTTCGGGATCGTACCCTTTCGAGCAGCCCGGAGCGGACAGCAGGAGGCAGAGCAGTGCGGCGGGAACGATTCGATTCATGGCTTTTCCGGCAGGTGTTTCGTTTCGGCCCGGAGGGGCGCCGATCCGTTTATTTTTCAACAAAGTTAGATTATTTTCTGAAAATTGGTTATTTTTGTCCTGCATATTTTAAGATAAAACGACTTCGAAATGACTTTTTTCTCTTTGCTCGCGCAGGCGGAACCTGCGGCTCCGCTGATGCTCCCGGACAGTGTACAGAAGGCCCGTTGGGCCGATACCATACAGAAGATCGCGACGGTCGACTGGCATGACCTGCTGAAGGATTTCGTCTCCGAGTCCATCTGGATCGGACTGAAGATTCTGGTGGCGCTGGCCATCTATTTCGTGGGCCGCGCCATCGTCCGCTGGATCCTGCGGGTGATGGAGCGGAGCTTCGAACGCCGCAAGGTCGACGCCTCGCTCCGCACGTTCCTGCACAATCTGGTGAGCGTGGTCGCCTATCTGCTGCTGCTGCTGGCCGTCGTGCAGACGCTGGGTGTCAATGCGACCTCCATCATCGCCATCTTCTCGGCCGCTACGCTGGCCATCGGTATGGCCCTGAGCGGAACCATGCAGAACTTCGCGGGCGGCGTGATGATCCTGCTGCTGCGCCCCTATCGGGTGGGCGACTTCATCTCGGCGCAGGGCCAGTCGGGCACCGTGGAGGAGATCATGCTCTTCTCCACCAAGATCACCACGGCGGATAAGCAGACCATCTACATCCCGAACAGCTCCATCTCGACCTCGATCATCGACAACTACTCCCGGTCGGAGCTGCGCCGGGAGGACATTACGGTCTCGATCTCCTACGGCGACGACGTGGATGTGGCCCGGGAGGCCATTCTGGAGATCTGCAAGGCCGACGCCCGGGTATTGACCGATCCCGCAGCGGTCGTCTACGTGGCGGCGCTGGCCGACAGTTCGGTCAACCTCTCCCTGCGTGCCTGGGTGAAGAACGCTGACTACTGGAGCGTCTTCTTCGACCTCAACGAGCGGATATACAAGACCCTGCCGCAGCGCAACATCCATTTCCCGTTCCCGCAGCTGGATGTCCGCATCACGAAAGAGTAACCCAATTAAGAAACATTCAGAATAATTTTTTTTGACGATGGAACTGAAGGAAATTTTAGCGATCTCGGGCTGGCCCGGATTGTATAAGTACGTAGCCCGCTCGCAGCGCGGCGTGATCGTGGAGTCGCTCGCCGACGGCAAGCGCCTGACCGCCGCTCTGGCATCGAAGATGAGCGCGCTGACCGAGATCTCGATGTTCACCGAAAACGAGGATATCGCGCTGGCCGACGTGCTGACGAAGATCTACGCCTATACGGGCGGCAAAGAGGCGATCAGCCACAAGGAGGCGCCCGAGAAGATCAAGGCCTACATGGCCGAGGTGCTGCCCGAATACGACCGCGAGCGCGTGCACGTGTCGGACATGAAGAAGCTCTTCTCGTGGTACAACATTCTGGTAGCTGCCGGCATGACCGAGTTCAAGCTGCCCGAAGAGGCCGCGGAGCAGGAATAACCCGTCCCCGAAACGGCAAAGGAGGCTGCCTGAATCATCAGGCAGCCTCCTTTATTTTACCCCGAGTTTGTCGATGGGTTTATGGCGTAAACCCGTGCGACTTGGGAGGGTGAATGTTCCGCAAGGTCGGGATGTTTCGACTTCGCACCTAAAG
>ENA-UOJJ01004714-UOJJ01004714.1-human-gut-metagenome-genome-assembly--contig:-CS66-NODE-4714-length-12358-cov-5.156303_pt1 | contig 12358 bp, 10 predicted proteins | sample MGYA00242343_ERZ723890 | MGnify/ENA metagenome assembly ERZ723890 | reverse complement strand
TCACCGCCTTCTGGAACTGAATGGGGTGCCGGATGATGACAGCAGGGAGACGCAGGTGGTCCATTTTGAAAGAAATGCGGAGAATCCACTGGATACAGATGTGATCATCATTGATGAAATGTCTATGGTAGACATTTTTCTGATGCATTCATTACTTCTTGCGGTAACGGCAGGAACCAGACTTATTTTGGTGGGAGATGAGAATCAGCTGCCAAGTGTGGGACCAGGAAATGTGTTGCGAGACATTATCCGAAGCGGAGCTTTTCCAGTTGTAGAACTGAAGAAAATTTTCAGACAGGCATCCCACAGTGATATTGTAGTAATTGCCCATAAGATACATAATGGAGAGCAGGTTTCCCTGGATAATAAGAGTCGCGACTTCTTCTTTTTGAAAAGATATGATGCAGATGTTATTATCCGCGTGGTAATTGCTCTGATTCAGGAAAAGCTGCCGAAATATGTGGATGCCAGACCTTTCGAAATACAGGTCCTTACACCTATGAGAAAAGGGCTGTTAGGAGTGGAGCGTCTGAATCAGATCCTGCAGAGATACCTGAATCCTTCTGCCGCAGATAAAAAAGAAAAAGAGATTGGTGACCGCCTTTTCCGTGTGGGGGATAAGGTCATGCAGATTAAGAACAACTATCAGATGGAATGGGAAGTCCGGGGGAAATATGGAATTCCTGTGGAAGAAGGCGTTGGTGTATTTAACGGAGATACCGGTATTTTGAAGGAGATTAATGAATTTGCGGAGACTGCTACGGTGGAATTTGAAGATGGCCGTTTTGCTGATTATTCTTTTAAACAGCTGGAAGAACTGGAGCTTGCCTACGCGATCACCATACATAAGTCCCAGGGCTCGGAATATCCGGCAGTGATTCTGCCTCTCCTTTCCGGTCCGAAGATGCTGATGAACCGTAATCTTTTATATACAGGGGTTACGAGAGCAAGAAAATGTGTAACCGTAGTTGGAAGTGAGGAGACTTTCGGGGAGATGATTCGCAATGAGAAGCAGCAGAAGCGTTACAGCTCTCTTGGCACAAGGATACAGGAACTTTCTGGATCTGTTGTATCCAAGACGGTGTCCCCTATGCCACAGAATTCTTAGAGAACATCACGAATTGATCTGTCCGGACTGTGCTAGGGACATCAGACCTATATCAGGTCCAAGATGCTACAAATGCGGAAAGCCGGTGCTGGAAGAGGAAGAATATTGCCGGGATTGTCAGAGTCATCCTGGTGCATTTGACCAGGGAAGAGGCATTTTCCTCTATGATGACCGGATGAAATACTCCATAATGAAATATAAATATTTTGGCTGCAGGGAATACAGCCGTTTCTATGGGAAAGCGATGTACCTATATGGAAGGGATCTGCTGGCACTTTGGCAGCCTCAGATGATCGTACCGGTTCCACTTTACTGGAGAAAGCAGAAGATAAGAGGGTTTAATCAGGCGGAGCTTCTGGCAAGGGAACTGTCCCGCTACACAGGGATTCCTGTGAATACCAGACTCCTGAAGAAAAATCATGCGACCAGATCCCAGAAGAAGCTGGATGCAGCCGGAAGAAAACTGAATCTAAGGGAAGCCTTTCAGGTAGTGGGAAACCCTGCTGGAAAGAGTATTTTACTTATTGATGATGTATATACTACTGGTAGTACTATGGATGTGCTGGCAAGGGCTCTTCTTGGGAAGGGCGCGTCCCATGTATTCTTTTTGACATTATGCATTGGAAGGAACAGGTAAAAAAACACTTTTCATGCTATGGGATATATGATACAATCATCCTGTATAAGTATAGCTTTTCAGCTTTCAAAGAAATGCATAAGGAGCCCGTTTATGATAAACGAAGAAAAAGTAAAGATAATGGACCGGCTTGCTTTATATGAGAAACAGGAAGGCGGAAAATATCTTCCGGTGAGCAAGTATTACAGAAGTGATTATATCGGTCTGGCACTGATCAAGAATTTTTTTCTTGTAACAATTGGATATGGATTGATACTTGCTGTGATCGCGGCATATAATCTGGAGTATCTGCTGGATAATGTCCATAAGATGGATCTGATCTCTCTTGGAATCGTAGTTCTGGCAGGATATATAGGCGTATTGGCGGTGTATTCGGTACTGACATATATTCAGTACACCGTGAAGTATCACAATGCCAAGAAGAGCGTGAAGCAATATTACACCCAGCTTACCAGGCTGGAGAAGATCTATACTCGTGAAGAAAAGAAATTCGCAGGACGTGAAATGTCAGGAGGATATAGAAAATGACAGCATTACTTGAATTAAAGCAAAAAATTAAAGGAATGTACGGACAGTATGAAATGTATATCCTGCCTGTAATGAAATTTGTGTTAGCACTGGTCTACTTCCTGTGGATCAATGCAAATATGGGATATATGTCACGGATCAATAATGTATTTCTTGTATTGATCCTGGCATTGATCTGCTCTATTTTACCATCTTCCGCTATGATGTATATTGGATTTGTGCTGATCCTTGTACACAGCTACGCATTGGGAATAGAAGTTGCGGCATTTATGCTTGTGCTGATTCTGCTGATGCTGATCTTTTTCCTGAGATTCAGCGGTGAGCAGAATGTAACTTTTGTATTTACCCCACTTTCCTTTGCATTCAGTCTTCCGGCACTGCTTCCTATTGGAAGTGGATTGATGGAGAGCAGTTTATCTGCTATTCCGGCTGGCTGTGGTGTAGTTATGTACTATTTTATCCGCTTTTTAAGATCCCAGTCCACAATTCTTGTGAATCCAGATCTGGATATGACAGATAAGCTGCAGATCATGGCAGATGGTCTGGTACAGAACTGGGGAATGTGGATCGCAGTTGTTGCGTTTGTGGCAGTAATCCTTCTGGTACATCTGATCCGTACCCGCTCCTTTGATCATGCATGGAGGATATCCATAATTACAGGCGGCGTAGCTTATGTGTTTATAATGCTGGTTGGAAGTTTTGGAATGAACCTGAATGCAACCGTCGCAATGGTTCCACTATTGATCTGTACCATTGCTGCAGTGCTTCTTGCACTGATTCTGGAATTCTTCGCATTTGGCGGGGATTACAGCAGAGCAGAGCGCCTGGAATATGAAGATGATGAATATTTCTACTATGTAAAAGCCGTTCCGAAAGCTTCAGTTGCAACATCTGAGAGAAGCATCAAGAAAATAAATGCAGAACCTGTACGGGAAGAGAGAAAGGCAGAGGAGAATACAGCTACTTATGCGAATCCAATCTTCCGTCAGGATGAGAAACCGAAGAGAAAGAAAGTTTCTCCGGCAGCAGACAGAAAGCCGAGACAGGCTGAGAAGCCAGCTGCGAAGGATGTTGATTTTGAGAAAAAGCTTGAAGAATCCCTTAAGGATCTTTGATGTTACTGCTGTGGAGAGGGCGGTAACTCTTTAATAGAAAAAGGTTACCGGGGAGATTGTCCGGTAACCATTTTGCTATAAAGTCTTTGAAACAGGAAAGGAGTACACTATGCAGGATATGGCAGTCAGATTATCAGGATATTTGTCAAAACTTTCCCTGCCCGGTCTGGGAGTTACAGACATACTGGAGATTGCCTTGATTTCCTTTTTTATTTATCAGTTTATGGTGTGGATCAAATTTACCCGCGCTTATACACTGTTAAAGGGAATCCTGGTGGTACTTCTTTTTATTTTATTTGCCTATATTCTGAAGATGAATACCATCCTCTGGATCATTAAGAACCTGTCGACCATACTTCTTACCAGTGTTGTTGTTATCTTCCAGCCCGAGCTTAGGAAAATGCTGGAGCAGCTGGGGCAGAAGAAAATCATGGCCACTATTTTGCCTCTTGATTCAGGCAGGGAGGTACAGGAGCGATTTACAGATAAGACGATAAATGAGCTTGTAAAAGCATGTTTTGACATGGGCGAGGTGAGAACTGGCGCCTTGATCGTGATTGAGCAGAATATTCGTTTAAGTGAGTATGAGCGTACTGGAATCAATGTGGACGCAGTACTTACCAGCCAACTTCTGATCAATATTTTTGAGCACAATACGCCGCTTCATGACGGAGCAGTTCTTGTGCGCGGCAACCGAATTGTGGCAGCCACCTGTTATCTGCCCCTTTCAGACAATATGGAACTGAGCAAGCAGCTTGGAACCCGTCACAGAGCAGGTGTGGGCATTAGTGAGGTAAGTGATTCCCTGACTATCATTGTATCAGAAGAGACTGGTCAGGTTTCTGTAGCCCAGAACGGAATGCTGACCAGAGGTCTTACCAGTGCGGAACTCAGATCTGCACTGATCAAGGCCCAGAACAAGAAGGTTGTCAATAACAGTAAACTGCGTCAACTGTTGAAAGGGAGAATGAAACATGAGGAAGGCAAGGCTGACTAAGAATTTTAGCTTAAAGATCATGTCGGTTTTCATTGGATTTCTGATCTGGTTTATTGTAGTAAATGTAGATAATCCGGTTTCCAGCAAAAGCATTACAATTGCAGGAGATAAGGTGGAACTTCAGAACACAGCTTATGTAGACAGTGCAAACATGATGTGTTTGCAGGATGATGATCCAGATCCGATCCGGGTTACCATTACTGGTGAGAGAAGGCTGATTACTAGGATTACTCAGGCGAATATTACACTGACTGCAGATCTTCAGCAGGCTGGAAGCCTGGATACAGATCCGGTTATGGTTCCGATTACAGCATCCTGTCCGGGAATCAGTCCGGAGAATATCAAGGTGACACCCCAGTATCTCAGTGTACGGCTGGAAGAGAAGGTAACACAGGAATTTCTGGTTAATGTAAATTACGGCTCTAGTCAGCCTGGAAAGGGATATGAAGTTGGTTCCCAGACTGCAAGCCCTGAGAAAGTTAAGATTACAGGACCGAAGTCCCTGGTGAATAAAATTGATAAAGTAAATGCGACAGTTGATGTTGATGGCAAGACAAAGGATTTCTCTGAGGAAGCTGAACTGAATATTATTGATAAGAATCAGGACAGCCTTGCTGGAAGAATGGCTTATCTTACGATAGATAATACTAAGGTCGTAGTTACGACTAAATTCTGGAAGATTCGCACAGGAGTGAATATTGGAGCCAATTATGTGGGTGTGCCTGCAGATGGATATCAGGTAGAGAGTGTTACCACTGTTCCAGATACCATTAGTATTGCAGGAACCGATGAAGCGTTGGAAACTCTGAAACAGAATGATAATACCATCTGGATTGGCGGTACGGACATTGATATTACCGGAGAGACTGCTGATATTGAAAAGAAAGTCAGTCTGAAGGATGTACTTCCGGATGATGTGAAACTGACAAATGGAACAAGTGAGGATGTATGGGTGAAGGTAAGCATTCTTCCTGTTGGAAGTCATTCATATGGCTTGCCGTCCAATCAGATCACAGTAGATAATCTTGACAGTGATCTTCTTGTAACGTTTGGAACAGATAAGATCGAAATCCGTGTGAAAGCAACAGATGGAGATCTGGATGACTTTAACATTGATGAAGTGAAGGCATCTGTTGATCTTGCGGACATTGGGGTTGGAAGTTATCAGATTCCAGTTTCCGTGAAATTGCCTAAGGGTTATGAGCTATTGGATGACGTAGCTGCTGACGTGACCATATCGGAGGTTTCAAATTCAGACTCAAACGGATAAAACAGATAAGGGAGTGAAACTATGGTAAGCGAAAAAGTAAGGGTGCATAATCCTTCCGGACTTCATTTACGCCCGGCTGGAATCCTCTGTAAGGAGGCAATGAAATATAAATCTCTTATAACATTTCAGTACAGTGGCGGTTCAGCCAACGCCAAAAGTGTTCTCAGTGTTCTGGGAGCATGTGTGAAATGTGGTGATGAGATTACTATATTTTGTGAAGGCGCTGATGAAGAGGAAGCACTGAGAAATCTGGTAACCGTCATTAACAATGGACTTGGCGAGTAGATTTTATTAAGGGGAGGTATAAAAGTGAAAAAGAGAGTTGCAGCCGCATTTTTAGGTGTTATGTTAAGTGTTTCCATGGGGCTTGAAGTTCCTGCCGCAGCTTTAGATGCAGGCTTTGAATCTGGCTTTACATCTGAGCAGGCAGGGGGAGAGCAGCTGGAAGCAGATGGCATCCAGGAGGTACAGCCATCAGATAATGGAGAAAGCACTGGAGCTGATAGTTCAGATGCACCAGCATCTGATGACCAGCAGCCACAGGAAGATGCAAACAATGGAAATACAGAGGATGCCGTTTTAGAGGAAGATGGATTTTCCGACGGATTTATTTCCGGGGACGTTGTCAGTGAAGGGGGAGATACAGATCCTGCCCAGAATTTTGAAAGTGATGTCCAGAATATTCCAGATGCAAGTCAGAACGCAGTTGTTGATGAAACAGTGCAGGCTGATGCATCTGATGGAATCTTTAACTGGAATGAGTGGGAACAGGTTGCAGGTGGTTTTCGCCTTCGCAAGAAAGCTGTAGTTGTAGCCACTGCCGCAGTTCAGGCATCTGATGTTCAAAATACAGATGCAGCAGAGAACGGGTTTGAAGATACAGAAGCGGATGCAGCGGTACAGTCTGAAGCTGGCTCTGGGGAAAGTGCAGATGCTGTCGGTACAGATAATACAGACGCAGCACCACTCAGCTTTCAGGATCAGTATTATACTGCAGCAGACGGAATTGTAGAGATTACCACAAGAACAGAGACAGGAGCTGTCCATACAGGTTCCTATCTGTTTGATGAAAATGGAATTCTTGTTACAGGAACTAAGAAACTGAATGGAACGGAAAGTACTAACGGAAAAGTTGGTGATTTTTATTTTACTACAGCTTCTAATGCAGAAGTTTATCAGGAATTTGCAGGTAAAGGCGCAGCATTTGTTCCGTGGAAAACTACAATTGGCCAGATGAAGAAAGATTACTGGCTGTGGGATAATGATAGCGGTAATTTCCATTATTATGGAACAGATGGAAAAGCAATGACAATTGCTCAGATTGACCAGGCAGCGAATGCTAATAATACATATACAGGATATTACAAGATTAATGATGAGTATTATTGTCTTGATTCTAATGGTAAGCCCCGTACAGGCGATATTATACTAACAGTAAAGGGAACGACTGCACAGTATTATTTTATGCCTGCTGCAAATGCCCAGGAGATTCCGGGTAAAATGTTCCGTGATGGATGGAAGAGCTTTCAGACCAGTGCTGGTGAGCAGTGGAAATATTATGATTCCGGTGAACTGAACAGTGCAAAAATGGGACAGCTTCTGGTTCACGGAATTATGGCTTCTGATCTGGATGGACGCAAGGATGCACAGAAATCCTACCTGATTGACAGCAAGGGCTATCTGCTCAAGCGTATCATGAAGAAAGCTGCTGATGGCAACTACTATCTTACAGATAAATACGGCAGCATTTATAAGAACCGGATTGTTACATATAAAAAGAAAAAATACTATGTAAATGAGAACGGTGTAAGAGCCAACTGGAAGAAGAGCTGGCACCGCTGCCCGGGAGCTGGAAACAGAATGTATTATTTCGGTTCCAGCGCTGGTGTTATTGTGAAGAAAAAAGGCTGGCAGAAAGTAACTGTAAATGGAAAATTCTATGGCTGGTTCTTATTCAAAAAGAAGGGAAATCACTATATAAACCAGATGAAGAGCGGATATTACTTCAAAGAGGATGGAAGACTTGCAAGTGGTATCACTGTGATCAATGGTAAGAGCTATTTCTTTAAACCATCTACTTCCAAGAAAAGAAATGGTAAGATGGTTAAGAACCAGATGTTCGTCTACAAGAAAAAGACCTACTTCGCAGCATCCAATGGTGTACTCCGCAAGAGTGGTTGGCAGAAAATTGATGGTAAATACTATTATTTCAAAAATATGAATGTTGTAAAGAACACATTCATTAAAAAAGGCAAGAAATATGGCTATGTAGATGCAACTGGTAAATTTACCACTGGCTGGGTTGTAGTAAATAATTCCAAGAACCTGGTGAAATATATCAATCCGGATAAGAAGGGATTTGTAACCAACACTTCCAGGAAAATTGGCGGCAAGTTATATTACTTTGACAAGAACGGATACAGAATCAACGATCTGACCAATATTTACAAAGGACCATATACGGTAGCAGTTGACCGTGTAAATGGTGTAATGACAATTTACGCAGATTCTGCCCGCACCATCCCGGTTAAATCCATTCGGGTTTCCGTTGGAAATCCTGGAACACCAACACCTACTGGAAAATATACCCTGACAAGCTATAGCAGATGGCAGCCTCTTATGGGACCATCCTGGGGACAGTACGGTACCCACGTAAATGGCGCTGGACAGGGAGGCATCTTTGTGCATTCTATTGCATGCGGATCTGCGAATAGTTATAATCTTCCAGTAAGTGCCTATTATAGACTGGGAAGTCCTGCATCCCATGGATGTATCCGTACCTGCGTAGCAGATGCGAAGTGGGTATACTATAACTGCAATGGTTCCACTATTTACATCTTCGATGGTAAGTATAAATCAGACGAAGTCTTCAAGGGACCGCTTGGACGCCGCGCAATTGTACCGCTTAAGGGAACCAAGAACGGCGGATATTATGATCCTACCGACCCGGCAGCATAAAGCTGGAGCCGTTTTGCACAGACTCATCTAAAGTTTGGTATGATATCAGACATAAAAATATAAAAAAGGTGCTGAAAAATTATCAGTTTTGATGATTTTTCGGCACCTTTTCTATGTTTTGGAGAATAACGTTGAAATTTGAAAAGGGAAACTGTATAATAACAAAGTAACACATTTTTAACATCTTGCGTTATTGGGCAGATTATGAACAGGAACCAGCAACCTATGTTTTGTTAAATGAGGGAAAGCCTGGAATTACAGAAGGGCGATCGGGAGGAAAAATGAATAAATGGAAAAAGTGGCTGTCAGTCAGCCTTCTGACGGTTATGCTTGGAACTGCTTGTGTTGCAGGGGCAGCAGTAGAAGTCAGTGCAAATGCAGGAAACAGACCTTCTTCAGGAGTTGGGAATCTTTCACCAAATGAGCAGGTACCCAGTGTGGGTTCTTCCTCTGCGAAGAAAGTAAGTCCTAATGCATGGAAGAAAATAGACGGCGTCTGCTATAATGGAAGTGGGAAAGTAATAGAGAATGCCATTACAAGAGGAATTGATGTTTCCGAATGGCAGAACAAGATTAATTGGGCAGAAGCTAAGAACGATCTGGATTTTGCTTTTATACGTATTTCCTATGGAACCAAACATCTGGATAATTATTTCGATTATAATATGACACAGGCAGAAGCAGCAGGGGTTCCAGTTGGAACTTATGTATACAGCCTTGCCAAGACTAATAAAGAAGCACTGGCAGAAGCACAGCTTGCCATCAGACAGATGCAGGGACATAAGGTATCCTATCCGGTTGCTTTTGATCTGGAGGATGAAAAAACACTGGGAACCTTGACGAAGAAGGAAGTTTCCCAGATCGCACTTACCTTCTGTGATGAGATCCGTAAAGCAGGATATACTCCTATGCTTTATATGAACCTGAACTGGTATAATAATTTTGTGGACTGGAGTGTTTTGGAAGGCTCCGGGCTTGATGTATGGATCGCAAGCTACGGTGACACTATACTGGCTCCAAGCACAAGCAGTTATAAATATACGATCTGGCAGAGCACTGCCGGTGATGAAGTTCCCGGAATGATCGCTACGAAGAATCTGATCAGTGGCGTTGCCAAAGAGAACAATGTTGATGTGAACTTTGGATTTGTAGATTATACCACCAGAATTGTCCCTAGATGGACTTCACAGGAAGGATATGTACCGGCTGCAGAGCCTTTGTATGCAGATCCGAAAGTATATGTGAACGGCTGGAAAACTGTCAGCGGAAAGAAATATTACTATGAGAATGATGTAAAGGCCACTGGCTGGAGAAAAATCGGCGGTAAGTATTATTACTTCAGTGTCAAGGATGGGCATTTATGTAAGAATACAGTAATCAAAACAGATGGCACTGCTTATTACGTAAACAAGAACGGTGTACGTATCAAAAATAAAGTGGTAACCAAGAGCGGAAAGACCTATTATTTCGGCTCCGACGGCAAAGCTTTAACAGGTGTTCATAAGCTGAATAAGAAATATTACTACTTCAGTCCAGATACATTCTACATGCTGAAAAATTATAAGTATGTGACACCAGCTGGCACGATCTATTATTTTGATAGTAAGGGTGTCCGGGTGAAAAGTAAATTTGTGACAATAAGTAAAAATGGAAAGAAAAATACCTATTACTTCGGTTCTAACGGAAAGGCCTATAAAGGCTGGCACAAAATAAAAGGTAAAAAATACTATTTCTACAGGGGCACCGGCGCCAAGGCCGGTATTCGTGCACAGAGCGTCCGCCTCACAAGTAGCGGCGGTGTTGTGTCTGTATTTAATAAATACGGCGTATGCAAGAAACAGTACAAGGTTAGTTAACTATTTGCTGAAAGCAGATTATGGTTACCTCCACCTTTTCGGTAATCAGACTGTGGGAAGCAGTAAATTTATAGCTATTCTATGAATATATGATAAGGAGAAACAAAAATGGGAAAAATTAAAGTAACAAACTGTGACGATATCGAAGGATTAAAAGTAATTGAACCAACTGTATTTGGAGATTCCAGAGGTTATTTCATGGAGACTTACAATTACAATGATTTCAAGGAAGCCGGAATTGATGTAGAATTCGTACAGGACAACCAGTCAAGCTCCCGCTATGGAGTTCTCCGCGGCCTTCATTTCCAGCTGAACTATCCGCAGGATAAGCTGGTCCGTGTGGTGAACGGAGAAGTATTTGACGTAGCAGTTGACTTAAGAGAAGGCTCCAAAACCTATGGAAAATGGTATGGTGTTGTTCTTTCAGCAGAGAATAAAAAGCAGTTCTTTATTCCAAAAGGATTTGCTCACGGTTTCCTGGTTCTCTCTGAGAATGCAGAATTTACCTACAAATGCTCCGATTTCTATCATCCAAACGATGAAGGCGGCCTGATCTGGAACGATCCGGATATCAATGTTCAGTGGCCAATTCCGGAAGGCATGGAGCTGATCTTCTCTGACAAGGATCAGAAATGGGGAAGCTTCAAGGAATTAAACAGATAGGAGACTGCAGATGCTTAAGTCTATTTTATCTCTGCCGGCGGATTTGTACAAAAACCGCCGGCTGGTTATGAAGCTGGCCAAAAACGATTTCAAAACCAGGTATGCAGGCTCCTATTTTGGAACCTTCTGGGCGTTTGTTCAGCCAGTGGTAACAATTCTGGTATATTGGTTTGTATTTTCAGTGGGGTTCCGGTCCAATACAGATGAGCTGGGAGTCCCTTTTGTGCTTTATCTGGTAGCTGGGATCGTGCCCTGGTTTTTCTTTTCAGATGCCCTTTCAGGAGGCTCTAATTCCCTTCTGGAATACGATTATCTGGTAAAAAAAGTGGTATTCAATATCAGCGTTCTTCCAGTGGTAAAGATCATTTCCGCTGCATTTGTTCATGGATTTTTTATCCTTCTGGCAATTGTGCTCTATATGTGTAACGGAAGATTTCCAGATTGGTATTATCTTCAGATCATCTATTACAGTATCTGTGTATTTGCCCTGGTCCTGGGCCTGTGCTATGCGACAAGTGCGGTTGTCGTACTTTTCCGTGATCTTAAGCAGGTGATTAATATCGGTCTGCAGGTAGGCGTATGGTTGACTCCGATTATGTGGGTAGCAGAGAGTATGATCGGGACAAACAGCATTATCTATAAAATCCTTCAGCTGAATCCCATGTTTTATGTAGTTTCCGGATACAGAGATGCTTTCATTATGAAACGCTGGTTTTTCGAAAGACCATTGTGGACCTTATATTTCTGGATATTTGCAATCTGCTGCTTCCTGCTTGGAAACTGGGTGTTTAAACGCCTTCGTGTCCATTTTGCAGATGTTCTGTAACAGGGATTTCTTGGTTCATTATGGAGAACGAGAATAAAGAACTTAGTAATGCATGATGCAACAGACTGTCGGCTGTGAAGAGAACGACAGTCACAATAGAAAGGAAACAACGTGGAAACAAAAAATGCCATTGAAATAAGAAATCTGTCTAAGATGTATAAGCTCTACAATAAGCCCCTGGACCGTCTGGTGGATTCCCTGGGACTTACCAGAAAGAAGCTTTATAAAGAGCATTATGCGTTAAGAGACATTAATTTTGATATCGGTGTTGGGGAATGCGTTGGTATTATCGGCACCAATGGATCTGGGAAATCTACCATCCTGAAGATCATTACACGCGTACTTTCTCCTACCCGCCGAAGCATAACCCTAAACCGAAGGATTTCCGCGCTTCTGGAGC
>ENA-UOJJ01004711-UOJJ01004711.1-human-gut-metagenome-genome-assembly--contig:-CS66-NODE-4711-length-12375-cov-5.833523_pt1 | contig 12375 bp, 10 predicted proteins | sample MGYA00242343_ERZ723890 | MGnify/ENA metagenome assembly ERZ723890 | reverse complement strand
TTTGCAGCGATGCCGCCGGGATGTACTTGGTGTACAGCAGCTCGCCGTCGGCCAGGTAGCAGTACTGGCCGTTCATCGTGACATAGCCGTCGAAGGGGGTGCCGTCCAGCGCGTGCAGGTACGGCAGATGTACCGGCGGGCGGCCGGTAGCAATAAACGTTTTGACGCCGTTTTTGCGCAGCCGGGCCAGCGCGTCCACCGTTGAGGCGGGCAGGTGCTTGGCCTCAAAAGGCAGCAGCGTACCGTCAATGTCAAAAAATGCAGCTTTGATATCCGCCATGGGGTTACTCCCTCTTCAGATTGCGGCCCATCAGCGCCATCAGGGCGTTGCGGGCTTCGAGCTTGCCGTCGAGGATGGCCTCCACAGCCTGCACGATGGGCATTTCGACTTTGTACTTTTTGGCAAGGTGGCAGGCGGCGGGCAGCGCGTTGATGCCCTCAACGACTTGGCCGACCTCAGCCTTGGCGTCCTCGACGGATTTGCCGCGGCCAATCAGCATACCGGCGTGCAGGTTGCGACTGTGCATACTGGTACAGGTGACGATCAGGTCGCCCATGCCGGACAGGCCCGCAAATGTCTCGGGCTTGCAGCCCATGGCGATGCCCAGACGGGAAAGCTCGGCGTTGCCGCGGGTGATAAGGGCGGCCTTGGCGTTGTCGCCGTAGCCCAAGCCCAGCGCGATGCCGACGGCCAGCGCAATGACGTTCTTGACCGCGCCGCCCAGCTCGGTGCCGCGGCGGTCGTCGTTGGTATAGACGCGGAAGGTCGGTGTGTTGAAAATTTTCTGCACAGTCTTGGCGGCGTCCTCGTCGGCGCTGGCGGCCACGATGGCGGTGGGCATATCGCGGGCGACTTCCTCGGCGTGGGTGGGGCCGGACAGCGCCACGACCCGGGCCGTGCGCTTTGCCTTGGTGAGCTCGTCCTCAATAATCTCGCTCATGGTCATCAGGGTCTTATCCTCAACGCCTTTGGCAACATCGACGATGATCTGGCCCTCCGGGATGTGCGGAACGGCCTTTTTGGCGGTGGAACGCACAAAAGGAGACGGCACCGCAAAGAGCAGAATATCGCGGCCCGTGCAGGCCTCGGCGATATCGGCGGTGTAGTGCATGGTGGCGGGCAGTTCCATACCGGGCAGGTTGGGATGGCGGCGGGTGGTGGAAAGCGATTTCAGCTCTGCCGGGATCGCGCTCCACGCGGTCACATCGCGGCCATTGGCGGCCAGCAACCGCGCCAGCGCAATACCCCAGGTGCCGGCACCGAATACGGCAATTTTAGTCATAGAAATAGTTCTCCTTGTAACGAGAAGGTTTGGAATGTAGGGGCGAGCATTGCTCGCCCGGGAACCGTGCGGCAGCCTGGCGGGCGACCAATGGCCGCCCCTACTGATGGTTGCCCAGCAGCCCGGCAAACAAGCGGTGCCGGGGCTTGGGGGCGGGGGCGTCCACATCCAGATAAACCCTCTCAAAGCAGTTGACGATACGGGTGGTGCCGTAGGTGTGCTCCCGCGAGATGGAGGAACCATAGTTCAAATGGATGTGCCCATGCAGCATATACTGCGGGTGATAGCGGTCCAGCAGCGTGGAAAACGCCGCGAACCCGCGGTGCGGCAGGTCGGTCATGTCGCCGTAGCCGTGCAGCGGCGCGTGGGTGACTAAGATATCCACCCCGCCGTGGCGGTCGATCTTGCCGCGCAGGCGGTTGACCCGTTTTTTCATTTCGGCTTCGGTAAACTGCCAGGCACCGGTGCGGTAGCGGCAGCTGCCGCCCAGCCCTGCCACCCGCAGGCCGTTGTGGACATAGACCTCGTCATCAATGCAGATGACCCCCTGCGGCGGGAGCAGGTCGTAGCTTTCATCGTGGTTGCCGTGTACGTAGAGGACCGGCATCGGGGCCATGGTGGCTAAGTATTCCAGATAGTGGCGGCTCAAATCGCCGCAGGCGATGATCAGCTCGACCCCTTCCAGCTTGTCCGGGGTGAAATAGTCCCACAGGGCCTTGCATTCCTCGTCGGCGATAGCTAGAATCTTCACAGCTCGGCCTCCTTCTCCACCGGGAGAAGATCGCGGTGGATGCCCTGCATACGGTACATCGGCTTCGCGATATCGGCTAGCTCGTCATATTCGGGAATGTGGCCGTCCACGGCGTCGCACAGGTAGTCCATGTGGGCGATCTGCTCCAGGTCCAGCCCATGGCGGCCGCTGTTCTTGACGCTGCCGTCCTGCGCCGTGATGCGGCAGTGGAACGGATCAATCATACCGGAAGTGACGCCGGAACGCAGGATCTGTGCCAGATGGTTGACATCGGGCGGCAGTTCGCGGCTGAGCAGCACGTCCATGACGCCGCTGTTCATGCCCCACCAATAGTTGACGGCGCGGCCGTCGGTGCCGGATTTATCCCGCACCCAGCCGCCGTTCAAAACGGTGCGGATGACATTCTCATAGAACTGGCCCCAGTGCCAGAACGGCGTAGCCAGGTCCTGCAATACGCCGCCGGGGCGCACCAAAAATGTGCCGAACTCCCGCTGCGGGCGGTTGGGCATCGGTGCGTCGCGGCCCGAAATAACCGTGATGCCCTTCTGGGTGAAGGTGTGCAGCGGGTCGGCCTGGTCAGGCAGGCAGGTCCACAACAGCTCAATGCGGGCGCGGGGGTTCGCCATGCGGGCACCCAGCGCAAAGGCGTTGATGTTGGCGGGTACGCCAAAGCTCGGGTAGTCGGCCACATAGCCGATGCGGTCCGTGCCCGCCATGGCACCGGCAATCGCGCCGGTGATGAACTTGGCCTCGTACACGCGGGTGTAATAGGTGCGGATGCTGGCGTAGGGCATCTCCATCGAGCAGTTCAGAATGCGAACCTGCGGGTGCTTGACGGCGGCGCGTAAGGACGCACCCACCAGCTTGGGGCTGGTGGTGAAAACAACGTCTGCGCCGTCGGCGATGGCCTGCTCGACCAAGGCATCGGCGTTCTCACCGGGGACTGCGTTGAAGTAGGCGGTCGTCTCGACCTGGCCCGCAAATACGGTGTCCAACTGGGTACGTCCAAACTCGTGCTGGCTCGTCCAGGAGCTGGTCCCAGGGGTGCGCTCGTGGACAAAGGCAACTTTCAAGTGGCTGGGTGCGGTGTGTTTGCCGGGCAGGATGCGATCCAACAGCCCGGTCTGCTTCGGCTCGGCGGGCTTGTCGCTGACACGCACGGGGTCAGCCTTTTGCAGGGCCAGCACATCGTCCCACAGGGCGTCGAGCTTCTCGCTCAACTCATTGGGGCTGAGCTTGGCAAGCTCCTCTTTAGTGTAAACGCGCAGCAACAGCAGCAGTACGTCGCCCACTGTGCAGCGCAGTTTTGCGCCGCCGTGGGCCAGAAAAGCCTTTTCGACCCAGTTGTAAAGGGATAATACCTCGGCGCGGTCGTCGCCGCTCCACTTTTCATCCGGGCCTTTGCCCAGGATTTTTTGCAGGCGGGCATAGCTGCCGGGCTTGGTGAAGGTGAGCAGATAGTTCTGTGTGATGGGGTAAAAGTGCATGAACTCGTAGTACATCTGCACGGCGGGGTCGTCGCTGTACTGCGGCACGACGCGGGTCACATTGCCCAGAATGCTGGTCGCGTCAAAGTATTTCAGCACGCTGACGCGCTTGTTGCCCTCCTGCACATAGAAGCGACCCATGTACTCATAGCAGCGGATGGGGTCGCGGATGCCCTCTTCCAGATGAGACAGGCAGAGGTTGACCCACTTACTGGCAAACTCGGTCTTGAGGTCCAGCAGCGGCATAAAGTTGGATGCGAACGCTGCGGTGCGGCCAGTCGTTTTGGTGCCCACCAGCAGATTCAGCGGGATATCCACCTGGCCGAGGGGAATTTGATTTTCCACCGGGACATTTTGCAGGATATCGTCCAGCACAGGCAGAAACGGCGATTGCCCGGCAAGCATTTTCTCCCGGTAATCGCGCAGTGCCAGCTTTTGGGCTTTCAGGTACAGTTCATTTCCCTCGTTGCGGTTCACAGCCGGTCGCCTCCTCGATTCTTATACAACAGATACAAAATTATTATAACACATATGTGCGGAATATACAAAGATTTTTGCAATTACCCTGTATGCACCGCCTTCGGGTATACCTTATACATTCGGTCATTGTCGTAGTGCTCGTCTAAATAAGTTTCGATGCTGTTCGCGGCGGGAACGCCGTTCAGGCGGTCGTTGTAGCGCACCAGCGCAGCCGAGCTGACGACCATATCCGCCGCCATGAACACGCAGAGCGCCCAGGTCAGCACCGTGCCGAAGCGGCGGGGCAGCTTTTCGATGGCGGCAGAAATCGGCGGGTACAGCACTTTGAACCACGCCACCGCCGCAAAGCCCCAGAAGAAGCAGTACAGCAGGTTGATACGCCCGCCCAAATTGAACGGTATCGCGCTGTAATCCCAGAACACCGTGCCGAACACGACCTCGGTAAAGACGCTGCACAGGTACTCATAGGCGCCGCCCAGCAGCGTGCCGGTGACAAACAGCCAGCTGGCGGGTTTGTCCTTGTAGCGGTAGAGCAACTGTGTGACCAGCGCGATGGCGAGGCCCCACACGATGGAAAACGGGCCCCACACCACGCTGGAACGGCTCATCCACTCGCCGCCCGTGACGCGGCAGAAAATGGTCTCGGTGATATCGCCCAAGAACGCGCCGATGAAGAACAGCAGAATGATTTTATAGGGGCTGCACCCGGCGGCAAAGGTGCCGCTTTGCTGCCGTTCGGGGCGGGCAAAGGTCAGGGCCGGGTGGGCTTTGGCCATACGGCGCTCCACACGATCCAGGATCCACATACCGCCGCGCACCGTCATGTTGGCAAGGCGGTTTTCGATGGCCTTGGCGGCGGGCCACTTGTAGCGCAGGCCCGCCATAGCCAGCAGCGTGCCGACCAGATCAATGCCCAGCACCACCAGCGATGCCCACAGCACTACGGCGGCCAGGCCATGGGGGATCAGGCTGAACAGCGCCAGCAAAAGCGGGTTGCCCCACTTGAGCAGCACAACGCCCAGCACGCCCCAGGTGGCCGATGCACCCAGGCAGATGTAACCGTCCAGGTTGAACGGCATAGCGCTGTAATCCCACCAGCGGGTGTGGGAGGTGCGCTCCAAAATGTGCCCGCCGATCCACTCAATGACGGTGGCGTAGACGGCGCTGAACACAAAGAGGAAGAACCAGCCGTCGCGGCTCATATCCCCCAAAGCAAACGTGATGACCAGACCGCCGATGCCGTACAAAATGCACAGCGGGCCGCTCAGAACGCCCCGGTCCTGGTACTTGCGGCGGACCGCCGCCGTAAAGACGACCTCCCCCACCCAGCCCAGAAACGAGTAAGTGAAAAATAGAAATGCGATTTGGTAGAATGTCATAAAGGTAACTCCTGTTTAGGGGATAACGTTTGCAGGGGCGGAGGGACGTTCTCTTTCTTTTTTGCTGAATACACACCCGCAGTAATCCTGCCGGTACAACCCATACTCGGCGCTCAACTGTAAACTGCGCTTGTAGCCGTCCTTTTTGCGGAACTCACTGGGCAAAAACGGTACGCCGTACTGCTTGCCCAGTTCGGTGCCCAGGTCGTTCAGGCGGATAGGATCCTTCATGGGCGAGATGGACAGCGTCGTGCAGTACCAGTCAAAGCCGTGCGCGGCAGCATAGCGGGCGGCCTGTTCCAGCCGAAGCCGGTAGCAGACCGTGCAGCGTGCGCCCTTCTCCGGCTCGCTCTCCAGCCCCTTCACGGCGGTGTAAAACTCCTGCGGGTCGTAGGGCAGCTCCACCACCGGGTAGCGGTAGCCCGCCTCATCCACAAAGCGTTCCAGCTCGGCCTCCCGGCGGTGGTACTCCTCCGGTGGGTAGATGTTGGGGTTGTAGTATAAGATCGTGATGTCGAAATGCGCGGCCAGGCGTTCCAGTGTCGCGCTGGAACAAGGCGCACAGCAGGCGTGCAGCAGGAGCTTTGGCCGCGTGCCGTCCAGTGTGCGCAGGACCTTTTCCATTTCCAGCTGATAGTTGATGCGGTTTGGCATGAAGAAACCTCGTTTTTACACGGTGACGGCCACGCGGCGCTTGCGGCGGGCGAACACACTGTACCCCACCGTGCCCAGCAGGCTCAAGGCGGAAATGACCTCGAACACGCGCCAGAAGCCGGGGGCCTGGTACCAGACACGCACAGTGCCGGTGTAGTTGGCGGGGATCGTAAGCACAATACGCTCGTTCTCGCCGCTGGTGATGGTAAAGGGTTGGTCGTTTTCGTCGGCCGCGTAGTAGTTGCCGTAGTTAAAGATAGGCAGCGAAATGGTTGTCTCGCCGCCGTCGTTCTGTACGCTTACGTAGGCGACGCCCTGCTTTTTCTCATAGCTGACCAGGTGCAGGTCATCGCTGCCCGGCTTGGGCTGCGCCCAGATCGTCTCGTAGGAGCTGGTGCCGTCGATGAGGTACTCCCCCACGCCGATGCAGCTCGTCGGGTTTTCGTAGCTGAACACATTGTAGCTGACCTCGCGTTGGCCGTTGAGCATCTGCGCCTGCATGGCCCCGGTCATAAACAGGGCGGCAGCGGCCAGCACTACGGTGGCGGTCAGCCCCAGGCGGCGGTCACGCGCCGTCAGCAGCTTGACGGCCATAACGACCGCCAGGCAGAGCAGCACCGTCGCCAGCGAGAGGAAACGCCACGGATACTGGAACAGCCCGGCCAGCTTGCCCGCCGTGCGGCCCAGCGTGGTCTGCACGTAATCCCAGGGGAAGATGTGCAGCGCCAAAAACACCGTCAGTGCAAAGAACCCGGCGGCCGTCGTCAGGATGGACGCGGCCTGGCCCTGGGCGTCGCGGCGGCGCAGCAGGCAGAACACGACCAGCCCCAGCCCCAGAATCAGCGGCAGCCCCAGCGAGAGCATCATGTCGGGGTTCGTGCCCGCATCCGCGCCCGCAAAGCCGTTGTAGAAGGGGTTGAACAGCTGTATCAGGTAGAGGCCCTGGAACTGAATTTTGCCGATCAGAGGGCCATTGACCATGAAGGGAATCGACGAAGTGGAGAGGAAGAACGGCACCAGATACCACGGCCAGCAGTGCGGCCTTGACCCAGGCCAGCAGCCGCGCGGGGCGCAGCGTCTCCCGCAGGCGCAGCAGGCAGAAGAGGATGAGCAGCAGCGCCGTCAACTCGCAGGAGAGCAGATGGCTCTGCACCATGGCCGCCATGCCCAGCGACATGGGCAGCCAATCGGCAAAGCGGGGCTTGTCTCTGGTGTAGATGCCGTATAGGCCCGCCAGCACCAGCGGGAAGAAGGCCATGGCCGTGAATTCGCCCGCAGCGGCGCGGGTGTAGACGCAGACGAGCCGGTAGCAGGACAGGGTGTAAAGCAGCGCCCCCAGCAGGCCCAGGCGGCGGCTGGCCGCGATTTTGGCAAAGCTGTAATAGGCAATGGCGCAGGTAGCCAGCGTCACAGCAAACAGGTAGATTTGGTAGCAGGTGCGCAGCGGCAGCCACAGGTTGTACAGCAGCGCGGGCAATAGCAAAAACAGCTCGCAGTAGCACAGCGGGTTCGCGTAGCCGTATCCGTTCAGCGTCGTGGTGGTGAACCGCACCGGGAACTGCCCATAGGACAGCTCCGCCGCCATGGCAGAAATGCGCTGCAGGTGGTAGTCCATATCGTGGCCGAAGTAGAGATAATTGCTGAACAGCGGCAGGCAGGCAAACGCCGTGATGGCGATGAGCGCCAGCGACAGCCGCAGGGCACGGCGGCTGGCAGCGCCCTCCTCCCCTGTTTTGGCAAACAGCAGCCAGAGCAGGAAGTCCACGACCGCGAAGAACAGCGCAAAGCCCAGCAGCCGGGTGACGCGGTAGATGGGCTGCTCGGTCAGGGTGATAGCGTAGAGATAGAGCTGGCCCTGGCCGTTGTAGTGCAGCGTGGCGGTCAAATCGTTGAGCTGTGCGCCGCTGCTGACCCACAGCCGGGTAGTCAGGGTGCGGTGGCAGTCATCCAGCCGCAGGGTGTCGGCGCTGACCGCCGAGGGAACCATGGCGCTGGAAAAGCTCAGCGTACCGGCGGAGTTGAGCATATTGAAGGTGGGCGCGTCGGGCGTCTGGCAGGAGAAATACTGCACCGTCACTTCATACGCGCCGGACCGCACCGCCTGCCCGGCAGAAGGAAAATCCAGCGGGTCACTGGTCTGGAAGTTCGTCTGGTTCCACACCTGGAAGTGATCCCCCTCGTTGGAGGCAATGTCCGGGAAGGGGGTCTCGAACAGGTCGGGGGTCATCGTCAGCTTGTAAGGCGCACCGAACAGCCCGACCGCCAGCACGCAGAGCACGGCCAGCTCCACCGCCAGCAGGGCAGCGAACAGCCGGTTGCGCTTGCAGAAAGCAAAGAAATGTTTCATCCGTAAATCCTCTTTTAGTTAGCCGTCCCAGATCATGAGCTTGGCATTCACGATACCGCTGTCCTCCACGGTAGCAAGGTAGTCGCCGTTGGCGTCCCGCGGGGTCTGGGTGCAGTCCAGCAGGCAGATGGCGCGGGCCTCCTCGGTGCCGTCGGCCAGGCGCACTTTGTACTTGATGACTGCATTATCGGGCACGCAGGCGCTCTGCACATAAACCTGCACGCCGTCCATCAGGTCACTGTCGGCGCTTTGCAGCCTGCCGCACCAGGCCAGGTCGTAGCCGCCGTACTTGCGGTAGGTCTGGTAGGCGTAGGTGTTCCCGGCGGGGGCATCGTAGGTCGTGCCCAGCACGGCAGCGTGCAAGTCGCGCCCGGTGAATCGGCTGAAAAAGGCCGTCTCGGCGTCGGCGTTGCTGTCCCAGACATTCTCATTGCAGAGAATGAGATCCCCGGGCTGGACGGCATCTGCCAGGCCGGATTGGATGGTGCGCACAAAGAACTGGTAGTTATCCAGATTCTCGGCGTGGTGAGTGCGCACGACGCCCCGCAGGTAGGAGCCGTTCAGGCAAAGCCCGGCGGCCAGCGCGGCGGTCAGGCCCAGCCGCGCCAGAATGGACAAAATTTGGGGCAGCTTGCGGCAGGCACCCGCCAGCGCAGCCAGCAGCACGGCCACCACCAGCGCAAAGCCGATGGAACTCGCGGCGGCGGGGATGTAGCCCCACTTCCAGGTGATGGCCCCGGGAGCCTGGTAGCGGGCGGACAGCGCCAGCAGCAGTGCGGGCAGCGCCCAGACCGCCAGGCCAAACCCGGCGGCACCCAACATTTTGCGGTTCAGTTTTTCGCGCGGCACGGCGAAGAAAAGCAGCAGTCCGGCCAGCACGCCCAGCACCAGCGGCCACAGCCGGTCGCCGTTGGAGAGTACGCCGCAATCCTCCTGCAAAATGCGGGAGTTCAGCCCGGGGATGGACGCAGCCATCTGCTGCACCAGCACGCGCAGCACCTGGGGGATATCCAGTGAGACATCGTTGCCGGTGCCGCCGCTGCGACCGCACAGCATATGGAATATGAGCGCCACGCCCATGCCGCCCAGCACGGGGGCGGTGTTGAACAGCCCGGCTTTGACGCTGCGGGTACGCAGGCACCAAACCACAAAGGCCAGCGCCGCGAACATATAGCCAATTTCATAAGTACCGCAGGCGACGAAGGAGAGCAACGCTGCCGCTGCAGCCCAGCCGCGGCGGTGGGAATTCTCCCACCCAAACAGGCAGAGCCAGGCCGCCATGGCCCAGAACAGCGCCCGCTGGGGCACGGCGTAGTAGCTGTACATGCCCTCGTTCCAGATGGGGGCCGCCGCCATGGCCAGCGTAAAGCCGCCCAGCGCCAGGGCATCCCCGCTGCCGAACCGCGCGGCCACCCGGCTGACCAGGAATGCCGCCGCCCCGGTCCAGGCAATGATGTAGAGCCGGTAATGGCGCAAACTGCCGTAAAACAGCAGCGCTACCGCGTTGGGGTAGTGGAACGGAAAGAACCGAACCTCCTGCAGGGTGAAATACCGCAGCCGCCCCTGCAAGTCCTGCAATAGGTATTGCCAGAAGGGCATCCGTTGGAAGTCGTACATCCAACGGTTCAGCGTTAATTTGTCGTCCCCTTCCGGCGGGATGCTGATGGTGACGCGCAGATACAGCACGCCCACCGCAAACACCACCAGATAGGCCGCCGCTAAAAATAACCAGCGGTACCGCCGGTAAAATGTCTTGACCTGTTCCATGGGGGTAAAGGCCTCCTCTTTTTGACACACATATATTCATAGTATAGCATAAACCCCCGCTGCACGCAACGCACAGCGGGGGTGGAAAGCGGATATTCTGCGGCAGGAACGAAGAAAACGAAGATTTACGATTTCACAGGCTTCTTCAGCATACCGACCAACAATGTGGTCAGCAGACTGCCAGCCGCCAGGGCAGCCAAAAAGCCCAGCGGATTGCCTATGACGGCAAGCAGGAACAATCCGCCGTGGGGCGCAGGGCAGCCGCAGCCAAACAGTACGGTCAGGAACCCGGCCAGCGCACTGCCTGCCATGCAGGAAGGTACGACCCGCAGCGGGTCGCGCAGGGCAAAGGGCAGCGCACCCTCGGTCACAAAGGACGCGCCCATCACAAGGTTCTGCGGCACGGTGCGGCGCTCGGCCTTGGTGAACCGCGTCGGGAACAGCAGGCAGGCCAGTGCCAGCCCCAGCGGGGGGATCATACCGCCCGCCATGACGGCGGCCATGAGGTCATATTGGCTGTTGGTCACAGCCAGCGTGCCGGTGACGTAGGCCGCCTTGTTGATGGGCCCGCCGTAGTCGGTGGCCATCAGCGCACCCAGCACGGCACCCAGCACCAGGCGGCTGCCGCCCTGCAGCTTGGCAAGCGCCAGCGACATCCAGCGGTTGAACCGCCCCAGCGGCGGGTTGACGACCATAAGCATCAGCCAGCCGACAAAAAGCAAGCTCAACAGCGGCACCAGCAGCCCGGTCTTGATGTGGTCCAGATCCTGGGGGATGCGGCGGAACAGTCGGTTCAGCAGGCGTACCACCAGCCCGGCGGCAAAGCCCGCAATGAGACCCCCCCAGAACCCGCTGGGGATCCAGCTGAGTTTGGTGGCCGTTGTCATGCCGGTCTGGGCCAGGTAGCCGCCCATCAGGCCGGGCATCAGGCCGGGCCGGTCGGCAATGCTGTACGCGATGAACGCGGACAGAATCGGGTACATCATGGAGAGCGCGGCGTTGCCGACGCTCGTCATCATCGTGGACCAGTTCGCCGGGCCGCCCAGGTGCTGCAAAAGTAGCGAGAGCGCCAGCATCACGCCACCCGCCACCACAAAGGGCAGCATATGGGAGATGCCGCTCATCAGGTGGCCGTAGTACTCGCGGCCCAGCTCCTTCCAGTCGTTGGTGCGGAAGGCGTGGCCGCCGCGGTAGATGGATGCTTTGCCGGAGACGGCCTTTTCCAGCAGGGCATCCGCGTTGCGCACGGCCTCCCCTGCCGAGGTGTAGACCAGCCGCTTGCCCACAAACCGCGCCAGTGAGATCGAGCGGTCTACCGCCACGATGATGCAGTCGGCGGCCTGAATTTCGTCCTCGGTCAGTTCATTGCCCACGCCGCCCGCGCCGTTCGTCTCCACTTTGATGGTCAGGCCCCGGGTCTGAGCGGCCTGCTGTAAGGCCTCGGCCGCCAGGTAGGTGTGCGCAATGCCGGTGGGGCATGCCGTCACACCCAGCAGCCGGTAGCCCGGCTCGTTGGTGGGCGTCGGCGGGGGCGCGGCCGGGTCGTCCTGGGCTTCGCGCCGGGCAATGGCGCGGCAGAATGCCTCGGGCGTCTCGCTCTGGCGCAGACTGGCGCAGAAATCGGTATCCAAAAACAGCGTTGCCAGCTCGGCCAACACCTGCACATGCAGGTCGTTGGCCTCGGCGGGGGCAGCGATGAGGAACAGCATCTCCAACGGCTGGCCGTCGGGCGTATCGCAGGGCAGCGGCGGATCCAGCGTCAATGCGGCCAGCTGCAATTTCTCCACCGCGGTGCTCTTGGCGTGGGGGATCGCCAGTCCATTGCCCACGCAGACGCCGCCCAGTTCCAGCCGGGCGCGGACATCTGCCGCAAAGACTGCCGTGTCCGTCAGGACTTTGGCCCCATCCAGCAGCGCCACAAGCTGTTGCACCGCGCCCTGCAGGGAATCCGCCCGCTGGCGCAGTGCGACACAATCCGGCCGCAGGTAGTTGGCAATGCGCATCGTCGTTCCTCCGTTTACTAAAAAAGCGGTTCCGCCGCAACGGAACCGCTATGAGAGCTTGAAGAATTAGTTGAGCAGGGTCTTCTCGGTCTCGGGATCGAACAGATGGATCTTGTGGGTATCCATGGCAACGGTGATCTTGTCGCCGCGGCGAGACTTGGAAGTGGGGGCAACACGAGCCATCAGGTTCTGGCCCTGATAGGTCAGGTACAGGTAGATCTCAG
>ENA-UOJJ01004708-UOJJ01004708.1-human-gut-metagenome-genome-assembly--contig:-CS66-NODE-4708-length-12390-cov-4.267856_pt1 | contig 12390 bp, 12 predicted proteins | sample MGYA00242343_ERZ723890 | MGnify/ENA metagenome assembly ERZ723890 | reverse complement strand
TGGAGGACATTAATACACTGGGAGATATCATAACGAACTATGATCAGATTGTTGCTGGCATGGGACATGGCATGAGCAGCAATAATGCAAAGTTCAATGAAGAACTTGAGAAGATGATTAATAAAATGTTTAGGAGTTAGAAATGTATTACCTTCTTTCAGTTATTATACCGGTTTATAACGCATAAAAATATATTGATTATACATTAAATGCCCTTTGTAAACAGACCATTTTTAAGAATTTGGAGATAATTATCGTTAACGATGGCTCTAAGGACCACAGTTTAGAAATATGTAATTCATATAGATTAAAATATTCAAATATTAAAGTGATTTCGCAGGCAAATCAAGGGGTGTCAACAGCTCGTAATGTGGGACTATTAAATGCTACAGGAGAGTATGTTACTTTTCTCGATGCAGATGATTATGTCTGCGAAAATTTATATGAGCAGGAATTAGAACTTGTAAAATCAAATCATGCAGATATAGGAATTGTTGATTTTTATAAGCAGCATCCGGATGGTAAGAAGGTTAAATACCGGAATGATTTCCATAAATCGTGGGAAAGTAATAACGATGTATTGAAAGATTTTTTTTCGGGTGTTGTAGGAAATCAGGCTTTTGACAAGATATTTGCTCTGAAAATCGTAAAAAACATAGAGTTTCCAAAGAAATTTAAAATTGGAGAGGATATGTGGTTTGTATTTTCAGCATTATGTAAAGCACAAAAAGTGGTAATGGATACTAAAATTGCTGGATATGTTTATATGATTAGGGAATCCTCGGCGATGACAGGAAAATTTAGCTCGAAGTTCTTTGATCCTGTAGTGTTATCGAAACGCATGTGTGTTGATATTTCTAATAACAGCGACTTGGAGGAGTACGCACATGCGCATTTGATCCATGAAACATGTAAAGCTCTGGAGTACGTATATAGGCATCACGCCGAAGACGAATACGCAGAGAATGTTAAGAAACTAAAAATAGAGCTGAAAAACTATTCTTTGAAATCAGGATATAAATACTTGGTTCGTAAACAATTTTATGGTTTTTTGCTTATGAGGATATCGCCTAAACTTTACTTATTCGCACATAGATTGATGAAAATAGGATGATAATTAATGAATAAAAATAATGAAATTATTTTGACGATAGTTTTACCAATATACAATGTTGAAAATTATCTCAGACAGGCACTAGAGTCTATTTTGAAATCAAAAAATGTAAATGATTTAGAGATAATTTTAGTAGATGATGGGTCAACGGATTCTAGTGGGCGTATAGCTGATGAGTATATACGCAAAGCAAATCGTGTGAAAGTCTTTCATAAAGCGAACGGAGGACTATCAGACGCTAGAAACTATGGACTATTTAGGGCATTGGGACAGTATGTCATGTTCATGGATTCGGATGATACATTAGACACGGAATACTTTGATGATATTATAGAAAAATTAAGAACTTGTGATGTGGATGCAATTTTATGGGATGCTTCGCTTATTGATGGACGAGGCAAGAAAATAGATGACAAAAAAAAGGAAGCGTATTTTACTCACAGTGGTGTTGCGGGAAATAGGGTGCTTTTGGGAAGTACAGTCATAGAACAACAATTGATGGATCATAATGATTTTGTCACAACTGTGTGGCTTGGGGCGTATAAGCGGGAGATCATAATAAACAATGGTTTACTATTTGAAAAAGGAATATTGCATGAAGATGAATTGTGGACGCCAAAGATGCTTCTACTAGCAAATAAAATATTATATTTCCCTAATAAGATCTATCAATATCGGATCAGAGAAGATTCTATTATGACAGGAAATGTAAAAAACAGAAGCAAAAATATTAGTTCGCTTATATACATTTTTTCAACTTTGAATGCGTACTATGACTGGAAGATTCCTGATGGACAGTTAAAGGTAAAAATAAAGTCAAATCTGTCAAGAAGGTATTTACATAAAATATCGGAATTTAACTTTTATTCATATAAATCGCTGGCAAAGTATGTGGATAAGCGTTGCATTTTCCACAATGCGAGAGGAATAAAGGATAGAGCTCGTTCAGCAATTCTCCTCTTGAATGGTAGATTATATTGTGCACTTACAAAATCAAAGAGAGAGGAAATATTGCGAGGAGACAATAAAAAATGAAAGTATCAAAAACGACGCTTAATTGCGCTTTAATGCTCTTATTAATTTACCATATAGTTGTTGTTAGATTTCCATATTTGGCGCAGGCAAATAATATCCGCTATACGTTAATTCTAATCTTGGGTATATTAGTTTTTCCTTACTATAGAAATTTGATTCATATTAAAGAAAAAAGTATAAAATATTGGGGTCTCATATACATATGCCTTGTGTTATATTCGGCATTTATTAATAGGAATACACATGTTATTACACATACATTAGTAGGTGCCCTTGTATATACTGTGGCTATTTTAGAAATGATGATTTCATTTAGATATATACTCGAACATAAGGGAATTGAATTCCTTTTGAAGGCAATATTTATAGTGACATTTATATATGTTATAATAAATGATTTGTTATTGGCGTATAATCCAACCATGTTCTACACTAGTAAGGGCTCTTATTATTTAGTAGGAAATAAATTTGCTGTAGCATATAGGCACATGGAGTTGTTGGGACTATACTTAGCATTAAGTCAAACGCAAAGTAGGAATAAACATTATAAAAAAGTAGTAATGATTGTAGGACTGATTCTTATTTCGCTTTGGGCTTCTCAAACTGTACAAGGCGGAAAGAGTGGCAATAGCGTGACCGGTATTTTAGCAATAGCATTAATGACGATTTACTACTGCCTTCCTTCGACACTGTGGAGTAAAACTTTTGTGTTTGTTGCTTTTTTATTAGGGAGTATTGGATTTGCTTTTGGTGTTGAAACAATACTTGCGGTTCCGAGCATTCAGAATTTTATTGTAAATGTATTACATCGAGATTTGAGCCTTACAGGCAGAGTAAACATCTATGGCTTTATCCCTAAAATACTGTCCAATAGATTGTTGTGGGGATATGGATACGGAAGTTCATATGAGACTTGGATGAACGCAACTCATATTTTCCCTAATTCACAAAATGGCTTGGTTGACTGTATTGTTGAACAAGGACTAATAGCTACAGTTATATTGATTCTAATAATTACACTCGTTATGAGCAAAACGAGTGTGCTGCTAAAAGATTACCCTTATATGAAATCGATTTTGCTTATTGTATATGTTTATGCGACTATTGCGAGCGTAGAAGTAACAATATCGATTGTGTTTATTATGTGGTGTATTTTGATATTTTCTGCATCAAGCATAGTAGAAGAAAAAGAAAGAGGTGGGTTAAATGCGTGATAAAAAATGTGTATTTATACTTCCGTATTTTGGGGAGTTTAATAATTATTTTCAATTGTTTCTGAACTCATTCTCTTACAATAAATCTTTTGAGCTTTATATATTTACTGATAATTTAAGAAAGTATGATTACCCATCAAATGTACGGGTAATCCCTTTTTCTTTAGAAAAGGTAAGAGAATGTATCGAAACAAAATTAAACATGAAGGTTTGTTTAAATGCGGCTTATAAATTATGTGATTTTAAACCAACGTACGGATTAATATTTCAGGAATATATAAAGGATTTTGAATATTGGGGGCATTGTGATTGTGATTTGATTTTTGGAAATTTAGAAAAATTACTTATGCCACTATTAAATGAAGGATATGATAAAATATTTGCAGCCGGACATTTAACTATATATAAGAATTCGGAAGTTATCAATAAATTATTCATGCATGAATATAAAGGACGATATATATATAAGGAAGCTTTTTCTTCTGATTCAATATATGTTTTTGATGAGGATTTTAAAGATTATAATGTGCATAGAATTTTCTTAGAAAATGGACTCAAAGTTTTTGACAAGGATATGAGTATGAATCCTACATCAAAAAAAGCACATTTTATACGCTCATATTATTCGCCTCACACAAGAAAATTTGAATGGGAAAATAAAATTAGAGCAAGATATTATTGGAAAAATGGTAATGTATTTTCACTGTATGTGAAGGATGGAAAACTTGAGAAAACAGATTATTTGTATATGCATCTACAATCAAGAACAATGCATATGAAAAAGAATGTGTTTTGTGCGGATTGTGTTCAGATTAAGCCTGACTCCTTTATCGTAGAAAAAAATATTCCTGATTCTGTCAGAAATTTTAATCCTCCGTTGTTATGGCTGCCAAACCGTTTTTGGATTGATACATATTACAAGAAAGTAAGGAAAAAAATCAAGGGGTTCGCATTATGAAAAAGTTAACTTTAGATGAGATCAAAGGCATTGAACTTGAAATTTTGAATTATTTTGATAAATTTTGTAGTGAAAATCATTTACAATATTATTTGGACGGTGGAACATTATTAGGTGCAGTTAGACACAAAGGCTTTATTCCGTGGGATGATGATATAGATGTATTAATGCCGCGTTATGATTACGAAAAATTAGTTAAATTATCAGTAAAAATTGATGATCGTTTTATTCTAAAATCGTATAAATTAGATAGCGACTACTCGTATCCATATATGAAGATTGTCATGGCTGGAACAAGTATTATTGAGAAAAATATCTCATATCATGGATATGGCGTATTTATTGATATATTTCCAATGGATTGCCTTCCAAATGATGAGTATAAAAGACAAAAATTTCAAAACAAAATTTGGGCTCTTACTAATATGGCTAATTATGCTGTTGAAGATAAAATAGAAAGACATGGTCTTATTTCAAATATAAAAAAGAAAGTAAGTAGGCTTGTAGGTATACAAACAATTCTAAAACTAATTGATAAGGAAGCAGTGAAGTATGAATCTGATGATGCTTTATATGCCTATGATGTTATTGCCTCAACAAAAAAAGATAGATTAGTGCGCAAAAATGTGTTTGATGAAACTGTGAAACTGCCTTTTGAAGGAAAAATGTATAATGCGCCAAGTAAATATGATGAATATTTGACAGAATTGTATGGTGATTATATGCAATTGCCGACATTAGATAAGCAATATTCCGATCATAATTTTGAAGCATATATAGAAGAGATGGGAGACTGTGATGAGTGAAGCTAACTTAAAGAAGAAAACGGTATCTGGACTTCTATGGAGATTTGCCGAAAGATGTGGTGCACAGCTGGTGGCGTTTGTTGTATCTATAGTGCTTGCAAGATTATTAAGCCCAGATGACTATGGATTAATTGCTATGATTACAGTTTTTATAACAATTAGTCAGGTATTTGTCGATAGTGGTATGGCTAACGCACTTATACAAAAGAAAAATGCAGATAATTTGGACTTTTCAAGTGTGTTCTATTTTAATGTTGTATTATGCTTAGTCATATATATTATATTGTTTATTACTGCTCCATTTATTGCGGGATTTTATGGAAAAAATGAGCTTACGCCATTGTTGAGGGTTCTTGGAATCACGATTATAATTTCTGGTTTAAAAAATGTGCAGCAAGCGTATGTTTCAAAAAAAATGCTGTTCAAAAAATTCTTTTTTGCCACATTAGGAGGAACACTTATTGCTGCTGCAGCCGGAATTGCGTTGGCTTATATGGGGGCTGGCGCTTGGGCACTAGTAGTTCAACAGATACTTAATGTGACAATTGATACAATCATACTTTGGTTTACAGTAAAGTGGAGACCACAGAGAGTTTTTTCGCTTTCTAGGTTGAAGGGGTTGTTTTCATATGGTTGGAAATTACTAGTGTCAGCATTAATTGACACCTTTTACAATAATCTTAGACAGCTGTTAATAGGTAAGATTTATTCATCGGCAGATTTAGCATACTATAATAGAGGGCAACAGTTTCCTAATTTTATAGTGTCAAACATAAATGCATCAATAGATAGTGTATTATTGTCCGCTCTTTCGAGCGAGCAATATCATATTCAAAAAGTTAAAACCATGACACGCCGAGCTATTAAAACTAGTAGTTTTATTATGTGGCCGATGATGATTGGCTTGGCGGTACTTTCAAAACCGTTGATTATTATTTTACTTACAGATAAATGGCTTGCGGTAGTTCCTTTTTTACAAATATTCTGCATAAATTATGGATTCCAGCCAATACAGACAGCAAATTTAAATGCGATAAAGGCTCTTGGAAGGTCAGATCTTTTTCTTAAACTAGAAATAACAAAAAAGACAATAGGTATAGTTATTTTGATTGTTTCCATGCGATTTAGCGTGCTTGCTGTTGCAATTGGATTGTTGCTATACACGATTATTGTCAGCTTTATCAATTCGTTGCCTAATGCAAAACTACTCGGATATAGTTATTTCGAACAAATTAGAGATATGGCACCTGCATTATTGCTTTCCTGTATTATGGGAATGGTCATATTTCCGATTAAATATTTTATTTCTTCAAATTTGATTTTGATGGCAGTTCAAATTTTTATTGGAGGAATAATTTATATTGGCTTATCAAGTATTTTAAGATTGGAATCATTCACCTATATTATTGAAACTATAAAGTCTTTAACCAAACATAGGAGGAAGTGTGAATGATAAAAGAATTTTTAAAGCCTTTTACACCTCTGTTTGTAAAAAATATGTACCATAATATGGTGACATTTAAGGACAATTTTTACATCGCGTACCATCAATTGAAAAGAAAGCCGGAAAAAACATCGAAAACTGTTATTGTTTTCTTGGTTCAAAGAACAGAGGTATGGAATTCTGTTAAAACTGTGTATGAGGCTGCAAAAAAATGTTCGAGTGTGTCTACATATATAATTGCTATTCCGCCTAATCGAGGTGGGAAAATTATCCTTGATGACGAGTCGGTTTTTGACTTTTGTCAAAGTATTTCGGAAAATGCCATTAATTCGTATGATGCTGTTAACGATAGCTTTTTTGATATCAGCTCACTTCACCCAACATACATTTTCTTAAATGTTCCATATACAGACGAGTACCCGGTGTGCTATAAAATTCAGGAGTTGGCTAGAATAAGCAGAGTGTGCTATGTACCCTATGGATATACTTTGATAGAGGGAGGACTTCAGACCGTTAACCTAAGGCGAGAACTATTGGCTAATGTTGATTATATTTTCTGTGAAAGTAAGATTACAGAGAGGTATTGCCAAAAAAACCTTTTTATGACAAAACTATTAGGCAAAAACATTGTATATGATTTTGGATTTCCAAGGTTTGAATTATATAAAAATTTACCTATTAGAGATAAACGAGTTATTAATGTTTTGTGGATACCTCGCTGGACAACAAAGAATGAAAGTGCAAAAGGCAATGAGTCAAGCAGTTTCTTCCTATTTAAGGATGAAATTATTGATTTCTTTTCCAAGATGGAAGATGTCAAATTGACAATTAGACCGCATCCGCGTGCGTTTCCTAATTATGTTTTGTCTGGAGCGATGACACAGGAAGAAGTAGATAATTATAAAAACAAAATAGATGATATTCAGAATATTGAGTTGGATCAAAGCGTGTCATATTATGAGAGTTTAGTAGATACTGACATATTAATAGCTGATTTTTCTTCTCTTGTAGCAGAATTTTTTATCACAGGTAGACCTATTATTTATTTTGGAAGTGATGAGAAATTCTCAAAAGAAAATAAAGAAATGTTCAGCACATTTTACAATGTTACTTCGTGGAAAGATGTTCATGATGCTTTAATGGAACTGATTAAAGGAGATGATAAAAAGAAACTAGTAAGAGAAAATATGGTGGAGCACTTCGTGAACAAAAAAAGTATTCATTCTGGTAGTAAAATTATTGAATTTTTATTAGAAAAAAATAACTAAAGGAGATTTTTATGAAAAATATTGCTTTGATTATTGCTGGTGGTGTTGGTGCACGTATGGGACAGGATATCCCGAAACAGTTTATTAATGTCCATGATAAGCCAGTTATTGTTTACACACTAGAGGCATTTCAGAAGCATCCTAAGATTGATGCAATTGAAGTGGTATGCTTAGATGGATGGCATGATGTTTTAAGAGCATATGCTAAGCAATTTGGAATTTCAAAGTTAGAAAATGTTGTATCCGGTGGAAAAAATGTTCAAGATTCGATTCGAAATGGTTTGTATGATATTGCAGAAAGATATAAGGATGCAGATGATGTCGTTTTGATTCATGATGCAATTCGCCCCATGGTTAGTGCAGAAGTTATTACGGATAATATCAAAGTTTGTAGACAATATGGAAATGCAATAACTGTTGTCCCGTGTACTGCAGCAATGCTTAAAACTTATGACTCTATTTCTACGGAAGAACAGGTTCCGCGTGACAACCTCAAAATTACACAAACGCCTCAAGCCTTTTTCTTGCAAGATATTTGTAGAGCGCATCAAGAGGCTCTTGATCGTGGGATTACTAATTCGGTAGCATCATGTACAATGTATATTGAGTTAGGAAGAAAGCTGTATATGTCGCAAGGATCTGAGAAAAACTTAAAACTTACAACTTCCGAGGATATCGAGATTTTTAAAGCATTGCTGATGGCAAAGAAAGATGAGTGGATGCACTAATGTATGAGGAAAGTATAAGAAAACTTGCTGAGAATTTAGATTTACAGAATGCGTCAATTCTAGTAACTGGTGCAACTGGACTTATAGGCTCATGTGCTATAGATGTTTTGGATGTTGCAAATAGGAAACTGAATGCAAATATAAAAATATATGCACTAGGTAGAAATAAGGACAGAATTGTAAAGCGTTTTGGCCCAAATGTTATTCCTGTTGTACAAGATATTGCCGCTCCTTTGGATATGGAAAATGAATACGATTATATTATTCATGGCGCAAGTAATGCTGATCCAAAATCATATGCGGTACAACCGGTAGAAACTATACTTACCAATATAATTGGTAATAAAAATGTATTGGAATATTGTGCAAAGCATTCAAACGCCAAGATGGTTTTGACATCTTCGTTTGAAGTTTATGGCGAATTAAAAGGACAAGATGTTTATTCGGAAAATATGAGTGGAATAATAGATCAGACAGTCCTTCGAAATGGTTATCCAGAAAGTAAGCGATGCTGTGAATTGTTGGTTAGGAGTTATGTCGACGAGTACGGTGTTAATGCAACTATTGCTCGGCTACCAAGTGTATACGGACCAACAATGTTAAAATCTGACAGTAAGGCACATGCGCAATTCATTAGAAATGCTTTAAATGGTGAGAACATAGTTTTGAAAAGCAAAGGTGAACAAATTAGAACATATTGCTATGTTATCGATGCTGTTAGCGCACTGTTCAAAATATTGTTGTCTGGGCAAAACGGTGAAATTTATAATATTTCGAATGAAAATTCGGTCGCATCAATTGCTGATGTCGCAAAAATGTGTGCGGATATAGCTGGAACGGAAGTTGTTTTTGATCTACCAGATTCAACTGAGGCCAGGGGATTTTCACGATCAAAGAATTGTATCCTAGATAATGAAAAACTAAGGGCTCTTGGATGGAAAGGAATATATTCTCTTAGAGATGGCCTTGAAGAAACATTGGAGTATTTGAGAAGAGAGTGATTATTTATTATTGTAAAGACTGCAACTGGAGCAGAAACAGACGGAGTGGCTGTGGATGTAAATTCTCTGGTATCTATGAACATGTGGGGATTGACTCCTGATTTTCTGGATGTTTTAGAGCAGGGTTTTAAAGAGTTTTTCGAGAAGGAAGTACCTGAGAATCCGCTGAAAGCGGAGTATCTGATTCCGATTTTCATCGGTGAGCTATTGGAACAGGGAAAGATGTCCGTGAAAGTCTTGAAGACAAACGATACATGGTATGGCATGACCTACCATGAGGATGTTGCAGCAGTAAAGGATAGCTTCAAGAAGATGCTGGAGGATGGCGTGTATAAGGCTGACTTGTTCAGTGATCTGTAAACGACGATGAAAGAAACTATTGATTTACTCGGAAAGATCCTCACAAACATCTTGACTGCGCTCTACGAGCCGTTCGGCTTCTCACTCCTGTTTTCCTTCCTAGTCATGTTTTTCTATCTATATGCTTATGAACCTCAAGAAGCCGGCAAAGGCTGGAAGAACGCCATAGTGACATGGTATCAGAAATTCAAAGAGAGTGTATTCTTTCGGAAGCTGTTTCTATGTGAACTTCCGAAAAAATCTCCCCTAAACAATTTTTAGGGATGATGAGGAATAAAAAAATATTGAAAATCCGGCGTTTTGCATTTTGCTTGCAATCGACCGGATTTTATGGTAAAATAATTATAGGGTATTTATACCCTATAATTATAAAAGATTTCTTATTCGGATGGAGGGATTCCTATGTTCCTGAAATATAAAGTTGACATTCCTGTTGTGCCGGGGAAACTGGTGAGAAAAAACCGTGGCGGACACACTTATATAGAGTATGAATACGACCGTATTTACGATCCGGTTAAGCAGTACACATATCCAAAACGGGCGTCTATTGGACGTGTGGATCCGGAAGATCCAACCAGGATGACGCCGAATGAAAACTTTTTAAAGTACTTTCCTGACGCAGAAGTCCCGGAAGAAACAGACCGTTCAGAACGGAGCCCGTATTTAAATATCGGTACGTATGTGGTCCTTCATAAAATCATCCAGGACTGTAAATTAAAAGAAATTTTAGACGAATATATGGATGAAAAAGACACTGGCTTTTTGCTGGATCTGGCCTGCTACAGTATCATTGAAGAGAATAATGCAGGGCAGTACTATCCGGATTATGCGTATGAACACGCCCTTTTTACACCTGATATGAAGATATACACAGACTCAAAAGTATCCGATTTTCTGCATGGATTAAAGCCGGAACAGTCGGTTGGATTCCTGAACAGCTGGAATAAATCAAAGAATAAACGGCAGAAGATTTATCTCTCTTATGATTCCACAAATAAAAACTGCCAGGCCGGTGATATAGATCTTGTGGAATACGGGAATGCCAAAGTAGACGCAGGGCTGCCCATTTTTAATTACTCAGTTGCCTGTGATTCTGCGAACAGAGAACCTCTTTTTTACGAACTGTATCCAGGCAGTCTGAATGATGTTTCCCAGCTGATCTGCATGATCGATAAGGTCCAGGGATACGGTTACAGGAACATTGGATTTATCCTGGACAGAGGCTATTTCAGTAAGAAAAATCTGGCATATATGGATCAGAATGGCTATAGTTTTCTAATTATGGTGAAGGGAATGAAGGATTTTATCCGTGGTATCATAGAGGAAAATCAGGGGGATTTTGAGAACAGCCGCGGGAGATATATTGACAGGTATGATGTATATGGTACGACAGTGAAACGTTTTTTATGCGAGGGAGACACGAAAAAAAGGAACTTTCATATTTATTACAGTGACGGAAAAGCTTACAGTGAAAAGCAGGAGATCAAGCAGAGGATACGCCGTCTGAAAAAATATATGGACAGTTGTGTTGGAAAAGAATGCGTGCCTTTTGGACCAGAGATCAGGAAGTATTTCCATCTGAATTATGAAAAGGATGGAAAGACACTGAAGCTTGCAGAGGAGAACACTTCCGCAGTGGAAAAGGAGCTGTCCCTGGCAGGATATTTTGCCATTGTTTCCTCAGATAATATGACAGCGAGGGAAGCAATAGAATTATATAAAAGCAGGGATGCTTCGGAAAAATTGTTCCGTAGTGACAAATCCTATCTTGGAAATAAAAGTATGCGTGTACACAGTGATGAAGCACTCTCATCAAAGGTATTTATCCAGTTTATTGCCTTGATCCTGCGCAGCAGGATCTATACAGCATTGAAAGAAAAAAGTGAAAAAATGCTGAAAAAACCGAACTATCTGACAGTTTCGGCCGCATTAAAGGAACTGGAAAAAATAGTAATGATACGCCAGCTTGATGGCGTTTACCGCCTGGACCATGCCGTTACAGCAACCCAGAAAATCATACTGGATGCCTTCGGTTTAAATGAAGGAAATGTTCGGTACCAGGCGAAGGAAATCGAGAATATTTTACAGAAAAAGTAAGAAAAATGAAGGAGAAAAAGAACATGGCAAGGATGAGAAGAAGCAGTGAACAGACACTGGAATATAAGATTGAACAGGCAGAATCCAAGGTCGCAAAAACAAGAGAAGCACATGAAAAAGCGATTGATGAACTGAAAAAACTTTATGATATAAGAAAGGCATATCAGAGGGATGAACTGTTAAAAGCAATGGAAAACAGCAGCCGTTCTTATGACGAAATTCTGGCATTTATTACATCGGAAGATGCATCGAAGGACGAGGAAAAATAGGACTGAGTGATTCCGCTGAAGGGTAGGAACGGCAGATCTAACCAGTTAATTGGAGTGTGTTTCTGCCTTTAGGGGATTTATTTTCGGAAGTTCACA
>ENA-UOJJ01004706-UOJJ01004706.1-human-gut-metagenome-genome-assembly--contig:-CS66-NODE-4706-length-12395-cov-5.138006_pt1 | contig 12395 bp, 13 predicted proteins | sample MGYA00242343_ERZ723890 | MGnify/ENA metagenome assembly ERZ723890 | reverse complement strand
TAAATGCACCCACTATTGCACCCTGCAGGGTGCATCGTCCCCTGTATCATACTTTGAAACCCAATAAATCACAGTGAAAATATCTTTGAAAAAACGCCTTTATTTTAACAGGCTGAACTCTTTTTGGCAAGTTTTTAGAGGTATAGTTTGCCAGATTAGCCACCAAGGCAAAACACCTTTCACAAAATATATGAAAGGTGTTTTTTATAAAAAATTGTCTTAATTGAACCTGCGGTTCCATGACATTTTTCGCATTTTGTGCTACCATCATGCCGCTGTCAAAACAGCCGAGCAGCAGGACGAATCATCCTGCTGCTCGGAAGCCAGAAGATGAAGTTGGCGTGGAATCAGAATACTGTCCATAGGATCCTGCAAAATGCGGCTGAGCGCATAAAGATTGTCTACCGACGGCAAGGTTTCGCCGCGCTGCCATTTATAAATGGCACGGGGTCCCTCGAAGCCGAAGTACACCTGCAGGTCTTTGACTGTTAATCCGCGTGCTTTGCGAAGCCGGACGATATTCCGGCCGGTCGCTGTCGGGTCAATGACAGGAAAATCCATACTGCATCGCCTCCCGAATGGATTTCATCATCAAGCATACACGTTTTGGAAAGGAATGGCAAGCCATGAAATTTCTTTCTCGTCCCGATAAGATAGGTACGCTGCAGGGCACAGGAACCGACAGCTCTGCAGCGTGCCTCAAGCGTCGGGAGGATATGTCAAATGAACCGAACAAGGGTATGGTATCGCTTACCAGCGCAGACGCGCAATTCATCGGAAAGCGGGCATTCTGCGCCGGATTTGGGGTGCTGCGGAAGTGAACTTGTGGACAAACGGCAAGACAGGTAAGCTGTCCAAGGGCAAAATCCACTGTTCCTGTTGGATGTGCAGGCACAAATCCAGAGATGAACACAGCGCGTCCGATCTAAGAAAGGAAAGTTCTCTGCGGCAGCAAATAAAGGAGGCAGGATTATTATGAAAAAATTCGTTCCGTTAAAGAAACAGAGCAAAGCCGCGCAGCAGACTTATCACAGCCGTCAACGCGCCGGTTGGGGCTGTGTAAATCCCGCTGCACGGGTGGAAAAAGACCGGCACCAATATGACCGAAAACAAGCCAAAGCCTTGCTGCGAAAGTTGTCCTCGAAAGAGGACTTTTTTGTTATAGTTCTTTATGCCAAATACCCGGGCTGAATGTCGCAGCCGGTCAAACCTGCGATTAGGCGGAATCAGGAGACGGTGCTTTTGACGAAGTGCGCTACAAGGCGTTCTTTGAACCTGCTGCCGTTTCCGAACACGAATCCGTTTTTCACTTTATCAGAGCAGTTTTCGTAAATGAATCCAGTCCTGCTGAGATGCACTTTCCCCCACTGAAACGCCAGTATCCACGACAGTCCCTGTCGGAAATATCGTTGTGACCAAAGAAAACCGGAAGCTAACACAAAAAGGCTTAAGAAATGCTCTCAAGCCTTTTTGCCATGATAAGTTCTTCGGAGGCCTCTACTCCCGAAGGGCTTTCATTCCATGTCAGTCCTTCTTGCCACCGGCATCAGCACGGACACGGCCTCGCTGATGGTCTTTTCGTAGGCCTCCATGCCGTACTTGTCCACCTCGGCCTTGTTCTTTTCGCCGTGGGTCAGGCAGCCCGCGCCGCCGATGCAGCCGCCGATACAGGCCATGCCCTCGATGAAGTTGGCATCCAGCGCGTTACGGCTCTTTTTGAGCAGTGCCATGCGGCATTCTTCAATGCCGTCGCAGGCGCAGGGCTTCACTTCAAAGTCAAGGTTCTGCTCCTTCAGGCCTTCCTTGACCGCGTCGGACAGACCACCGCTGCGGGCGAAGATGCGGCCGTAGTAGGAGGCGTTGTCCAGCACGTCTTCTTCCAGTGTGGTCAGGTCGATGTCCTTGCTGTCAAACAGGGCTTGCAGCTCTTCGAAGGTCAGCACCACGTCCACATAGGGCTTGACGCTGTCCAACTGGTTTTCGGCCTTCTTGGCCGTGCAGGGCCCGATAAAGACGACCTTCGCGTTGGGCGTGGTCTCCTTAAGGTATTTGGCCAGCGTAGCCATAGGCGACAAATTGTGGCTGACATACTGCACCATCTGGGGGAAATTCTGCTGCACGTACTTCACGAACGCCGGGCAGCAGGAACTGGTCAGGAAGCCCTTTTCGGCCAGTTCCTTGGATTCAGCCTGCGCCACCATATCCGCGCCCAGCGCGGCCTCGATGACCGTGTAGAAGCCCAGCTTTTTCAGACCGGTGATGACCTGTCCCAACTTGGCGTAGGTGAACTGGCTGGAAATGGAAGGCGCCACCAGCGCATACACCGGGTCGCCGCCCGCCTCGCTCTTTTTCAGCAGCTCGATAGCGTCCAGAATGAAGCTCTTGTCCATGATGGCGCCGAAGGGGCACTGATACACACACGCGCCGCAGCTGATGCACTTTTCATTGGCAATGGTGGCGGCCTTGTGCTCGTTCATGGAAATGGCCTTCACCTTGCAGGCGTTCTGGCAGGGACGCTTCCGGCCCACAATGGCGGTGTAGGGGCAGACCTTGGCGCACTGGCCGCACTCCACGCACTTGCTCTTGTCGATATGCGCTACATGCTGCGCGTCGAAGGTGATCGCGCCCCGGCGACATACATCCTCGCAGCGGTGAGCCAGACAGCCGCGGCAGGCGTTGGTGACTTCGTAGCCGCCTACGGGGCACTCATCACAGGCAATGTCGATGACCTCGATCACATTGGGATTGGAACGGTCGCCGCCCATGGCCAGACGAACGCGTTCCGCCAGGATGGCGCGCTCCTTGTAAACACAGCAGCGCATGGTGGGCTCAGTCCCGGGAACGATCGTCTTGGGGATATCCAGCACATGTTCCATCAGCGTGCCGTTCCAAGACTCACGGGCCACCTCACGCAGCACCTTGTATTTCAAATGTTGTACTTTGGTATCAAACTTACGCATTCCGCTGCACCATCCTCGTTGTTTTAGAAATAGCTTACCTTGATCCGCTTACCCATTTTCTTCAGACATTCGGACAGATCCTTCACCAGATTCATCTTAATGGAGAAGGTAATGGGCAGGTCTGGGTTCTGGTGGGCAGGGTTGATGGCCCGGCCCACGTAGAAGTTGATATCCGTGGCTTCCTCAAAGAGCAGACGGCTGATTTGGGACGCGCCGTCGTTCTTGAAGGCCCACTGTTCGTAGCTTTCGTTATCCTGCAGATAGTCCTGAGCGTACTCCAGCACCTTGTTGACGGTGATGACCCCTTCGGTGACCAGATCGACGCCCTCGATCTCCGCGATGGGCGGCACATCGGAGGCTTCGAACTTGAGAGTCGTGTTCAGGGGCTTATGCAGGTACTTGGCCGCGATGGTGGATGTAGTTCCGCCGCAGACGATGTGCTTGCCCTCCTTGGAGAAGAACAGGGACATCATGCGGTCGTTGTCGTCCCGGTTGGAGGGCGGGCCGAAGAGCAGATTCATGGGTACCCGCTTGCGGATCCGAACCACGCAGGCGGTGGTATCGTCGCCGGGCTTGTGGTCGTACAGCCGGTCGCACTCGTCCACCAGAATGGTGGAAAGGGTCTTGGCCGTATAACCGGCGGGAGCCTGCGCCTCCATATAGGTGATGATATCCTCCCGCTTCCAGCCGAAGTTGTAGGCGGTGCCGATGCCCGCGTGTGGGCATCCGTCGCTCATGAGGATGAAAATATCGCCCTCCTGTAATTTAATGACCGACTTGTAGATTTTCTTCCCGCCGATAGTCATTTCCGTTTTTGGATAATCATAGTTGGCCTCGTCGCGAATGAGGATCGCCATGGGATTATCATACTGGATGATCTCGGCGGTCTCATTGTCGATTAGATGCAGGATAGAGAACGTGGAGTAGGCCACACCCCGAACCGAGCACACCGGCAGGGTGGCAGCGATGGTGGACACGCAGTCCTCCAGCCCAAGCCCTTCCGCCATCATGGTGGAAATGATCTTACTGGTCAGGGTGGACAGAATGCTGGCCTTCACGCCGCTGCCAAGGCCGTCCGCCAGCACGATGACCATGCTGTTTTCTCCCTGCTCCACCACGTCCACGTGGTCGCCGCAGAGCTGCTCGCCTGCGTGATTGATGCTCCGATAGCCGATGTCCGCGCAGAGATCATTCATCCGAAATCGACTCCTTCAGCTTGGTCAGTGCGATCTTGGTTTCGGCAGCGGTCTCGCCCAGCAGAGAGGCGATCTCCTGTACGATACGCATCTGCTTGTCGACCACCTTGTCGGCGATTTCGACGGTCTTGCGGCTGATGTTCTCCTTCTTCTCGCGCTCAGATTCCTCGTCGGTCACGTCGCGCATGATGCAGATCAGCAGCCGGTACTCCCGGTCATAAACGACGGTCTGTTCCACGTACTTCTTGTACTCGGCCAGATAGGCCCGCTGCTCCCGGATGTCGCGGCCCGTCTGCTGCGCGTCCAGAAACACCTTGGGATCCATGATGCGCACCACCGGCTCGCCCAGCACGTCGGAGGCGGCGCGGATGTTCATGATCCGCAGCGCGGCCTTGTTGATCTGCTGCACTTCCAGATTTTCGTTCAGCACGATCAGACCGTTGGGCGTGTTGTTGACGATGTTGTCGGAGAAGCTCTCGGCCTTTTCCTTCAGGTAGGGCAGGCACATGGAGATCTCGGCCTTGCCCTGATAAATGGCAATGGCCTTTTCCCGGCAGGTGTTGTAGCCGCAGGAGCCGCAGTTGAGCTCGTCGGAAGGCTTCATCTTGCCCATCTGCCGCAGGATCGACATGATCTCGGTCTCGCTGGGGCGAATGGACTTCTGCACGATAGGCTCCATGTGCTTCTGCAGTTCGCCCTTTTCCGGCTGTTCCACATCGAAGTCCCGCTTGCCTGCATAGGTGGCGATGGCCATGTAATCCTTCACCGGCGTGCGGTGATATTTTTCCATAACGGGGCCGCCAACGCAGCTGCCCACACAGGCGGACATTTCCACGAAGCAGTGATGCAGCTTGCCGTTTTCAATGTCCTTCAGGGCGGCGATACAGTTTTCGACACCGTCGATGGCCAGATAGGTGTAGCCGGGCGCGTCCTGTTCCATGGTCTTGAGAATGCCGCCGGTGGTTGGGAAGAAACGTGCGCGGGTGTCCTGATCGGAATCCCGCTTCTGTTCCAGTGTGATCTGTTCTTCATCCAGCCACTTGGTCAGTTCCTCAAAGGTCATGACCGCGTCCACAATACCCTCGTAATGCTCGGCCTCGTCCTTTTTGGCCACGCAGGGGCCGATGAAAACCGTCTTTGCCTGAGGCATACGGCGCTTGATATCCGAGCAGTGGGCCTGCATGGGAGACTTCACGTCCGCCAGATATTCCAGCGCTTCAGGGTAATATTTCTGGATCAGCAGGTTGATGGAGTGGCAGCAGGAGGAGATCAGAATATCCCACTGTTCTTCCTTGAGCATCCGCTCGTATTCCCGCTTGACCATGGTAGCGCCCAGCGCGGTTTCCTCCACGCCGGCGAAGCCCAGCTTTTTCAGTGCGACCCGCATACTGTCGATGCCCACGCCGTCATAATTGGCGGCGAAGGAGGGGGCCAGACTGACGATGACCGGCGCGCCGCTGTTGAGCAGCACCTTTACTTTTTCCCGCTCGTCCACGATCTCCTTCGCGTTCTGGGGGCAGACCACGAAGCACTGGCCGCACAGGATGCATTCGTTGCCGATGATATGGGCCTGATTGCCGGAAAAGCGGATGGATTTGACCGGGCAATGCCGAATGCACTTATAGCAGTTTTTGCAGTTGGATTTCTTTAACGTCAGGCAATTTGGCATAATGCTCCACTTCCTCTTTTCGGGATTTTGGGGAGAAAAACCCCACCGGTAACAACCAGCGGGAGGGAGTATGGCATTGGGGTCTTACAGCTTCTTGAGGATATTTTCCTCGAAGAATTCCTTTGTGCTTTCGGGCGTAACAGAGAAGAACTCGTCGTCCCGCATGACGCACACACCCTGCTGACACTTGCCCATGCAGAAGGTGCCGCCCAGCTCGACCTTGTCCTTGAGGTCATGCTCGGCAATCAGATTCTGCAGCTGCTCCACCACCTGACGGGAGCCCTTGATGTGACAGGAAGAACCGATACAAACCGTGAGTTTCATGGAAAATGCCTCCTCTTATTCGTAATCCTCGCCGTTGACCAGTTTCAAAAGGAAAGTGCGTTCCCTTTCTCCGCCCTCTGCTGAACGGGCGGCGGCCACGATGGGGATCCACTTCTGTATCACTGCCGGCTCCATGCCGGTCTTTTGGCAGAACAGTTCCAGATACCGGGCGGCTCCCTGAGCGTCTCCGGCCAGCCGGAACCACAGCCAGGCGTTGGCGGCATCCGCTGCCGCGTTTCCCTGAGACGCATGGCTCCAATCTAACAGATAGAGCTCGTCGTCCCGGGTCAGAACAATATTGGAAGGGTTAAAGTCGCCGTGGCAGATCTGATATTCCGCCGGAATTTCTTGCAGCCGGAAGAACAGGTCGCAGCGGGTCGTGGCGGGGAGGTCCGCCCGGGCGATCCGACTTTCCAGTTCTTCCCGCAGGCGGCTGAGCAGCGGGCAGGATTTGGAGATCATCTCTACCTGCAGCTCGGCCATCCGTTCCAGCAGTTCCTCTTTCCGGCCCGGCTCCTCCGCGATAAGCCGTTCCAGTGTTTTCCCCTCCACATACTCGGTGACCAGCGCCCACTTTCCGTCCACCTGGCTGACTTCCAGCACCTTGGGAACGTGCAGGCCGCATTCCTCTACCCGAGCCTGATTCAATGCCTCGCCCAGCGCGTCGGCCTTGGTGAAGCCGTCGCCGAACACCTTGACGCACTGATCGCCGCCCCGGTAGACGGTCTCGTTGGTTCGAACCGCAATGACGCGTTCCAGATTCATCTGCACTCCCCTCCCTCGAATGAAGGCGATTTCGGAACGAGTTCAGCCCAGCTGCATTTTCAGATGGGCCAACGACAGCGCCAGATTTTCCTGCTTGAGCATCACGCCCTGCGGCAACTCCACCCGGCCCGGAGCAAAGCTCCAGATCGCCTCTACACCGCCCTGCACCAGACGGTCGCACACCTCCTGAGCGGAATCCTCACCCACGGTGACAACCCCAACGCGCACATGCTGTTCCTGCAGAAAAGCTTCCAACTCCGTCATAGGGAGGATCGGCTTGCCCTTGGCGGAAAAGCCCAGCTTTTCCTCGTCGCGGTCAAACGCGCCCAGAATGCTCACGCCGTAGTTGCCGAAGCCCTCGTAATCCAGCAGCGCACGGCCCAGACGGCCCGCGCCTACGATGACGGCGACGCACCGCTCCTGACCGTTCAGGCAGCTTTCCAGCTCAGCCATCAGCTGCAGCGCATTATAGCCCACCTTGGGACGGCCCGTGCCGCTGACCGCACCCAGATCCTTGCGAACCTGTACTTCGCCCAGCCGAAGCTCCCGGGCGATCGTGGTGGCAGAAATCGCGTCTCCCGGCTGGAAGCCCTGCTTCTGCAGGTATTGCAGATAACCGGGCAGACGGCCCAGCGTGGCCTTGGTCAATGCCGATTGCTTCATGCTCCACTCCCTCCCTGCGTTTCGGGTGAAAGTCCCAAAGAACCGTATCAATTATAACCCCGTTTTAGCTCCAACGGAATTGCTTGTTTGATATATTGGTATAATCATTATCGATATAAACGGGTGCGTAGCCGTCAGATATACTGCCGCTTAGCCAGACAGAGTTCCGTAATGAAACGCCGGTCCAGATCCGAAAGGTGATAATCCTTGCGGTAGATCAGCAGATCCCGATAGGTCTTTTTATTGTCGGGGCAGTTTTTCTCCACCAGTCCATAGCGATCCTTCAGCTTCTGCGGCACCGGGGAAAGCCACATATACGTCTCGTGATTTTCTGCCATCAGATCGAACTGGCTGGCCCGTTCGAACACGAAAATTCGCCGTTCGGTCTCGTCGGGCAATTCTTCTTTTTTCACCACGGACAGCGGCAGCGACGGCACGTAAGGATCCGCATGAGCGATTTCAATATAGGGTTTCAAGTCGTCGAAATGCACCTCATCCTGTTTTGCCAGCGGATGCTCCTTGCTCATGGCCAGCACGTAGCGGAACTCGGTGATCAGTTCCCACACCAGCCCCTTTTCCGTCAGCATCTCCTTGAAATACTTGTCATAATTGGAGGCGTAGCGCAGGATGCCCAAATGATAATCCGCCTTGAGAATATTGGTAATGACCCGCTGGGCGTTGGTTTCCTTATAAAAAAGCTCGGCGGGCTCGTTCGTCAGGCTTTTGGAAAACTGAGCGAACGCCTCGGAAATGTAGCTGGCCCGGGGAACAGAAATGGAAAAACGCTGCTTGATGGGCACACCGGCCTTGTAGATGCTCTCTACTTCGTCGATCTGCCGAAGAATTTTGCGGGCATAGCCCAGAAATTCCTCGCCCTCGGGCGTGACGTACATGCCCTTGGCCGTCCTGCCAAAAATGGTGATGCCCAGCGAATTTTCAAGGTCCTTAATGGCGCGGCTCAGGTTTGGCTGGTTCATATACAGGGCTTCCGCCGCTTTGTTGATCGACCCGCAGCGGGCGACCTCCACCGCATATTTCAGGTGCAGAATGTTCATGCAGACTCCGCCAGCCTTTCCTTCGTCAAAATTCGAATGTTTTCCTCTCTTATCATAACACGGTGAAAACAAAGAAGCAATCAAAAACTCTCCATCCATTATCGATAGCGCCCATATTTTTATTCCTCATTTTTGCCATTTGGGAGAAAGCTTGTACAGGGCGGCCGAAATATGATAAAATGATACGAATCGATTTTTGGCAATTTCGAATTGCGTAAGAAAGGCGTGACGTTGAATGGGAAAGCGAATGGCGGCGATCCTGACGGTGCTGCTGCTCTGTCTGTGCCTTTGCGGCGCGGCTTCAGCTGAAATTTATGTGCTGGATGATATTTTTGCCAGCGTTGATATTCCTGACACTTTCCCGGTGGTGCTGCGACCCGGCTATCTCGATAAATTTTCCACGTGGCTGGAAGCCCGGGGCAAGACGGCGGCGGAAGTGCAGCAGGACATGGTAGACCGTGGCGTACTTCTGCAATGCTGGAGTGAAGCCGAAGACCTGTGCTTTGAACTGACGGCCGAACAGAGCGACGAGATTGCGCTGATCTACGATGTGAATGAGCAGAGCACGGATGTGCGCCAGAGCTACCGGCTGAGCCACTCTCCCCGCAACGAATACGACGGCTATGACTTCTCCGCTGCCGAGTGGAACAACAGCTCCGAAGGCCGTTTTCTGGTGCTGACCTACCGCCGCCGGGAAGCGGGCGAAACATTGTACCGTGGCTTTATGCGCCGCACCATCCGCAATGGCTATCAGATCACGCTGGACTTGCAAGTGCATGGCCGTTCCACCACCAGCAAGGATAACCGCACGCTGAACAAAATTTGGGAGACCTTCCGCTTTATCGAGGTCAAACCCATGTCCGCCGCGGCCAGCGCCCAGATCAACATCACCGACACTCCCCCGGTGGAGACCAATCAGAATACCTTTACGCTGGCCGGGACCGCCGCACCTGGCGTAAAGCTGACGGCGGTCACCATGGGACTCAATTACCCCGATCCGATTTTGACAGAAGTGACCGTCGGGGCAAACGGCAAGTTCAAAATGCCGGTGACGCTGCCCAAAGAGGGCGTGTACCTGCTGACCCTGACCGGCGAAAATCAGGGCGAAGATGTGGTGGAGCTGGCCTATCCCGTCACCTATTCCCGCACTCTACTGCCGGTCGTTCTGAAAAATGACGTGCCGGATTCCATCGAGACGGATACCCTGACCATTTCCGGCATCTCCGAACCGGGGGCTACTATCCAGCTTTTCCTGAACAGTGAAGCCATCGGCACCAAAAAAGTTACCTCCGAAGGCAAATTTTCCATCGATTTTACCCTGAAGCAGGAGGGCGTTTACGAGATCGGGCTGATCTTCTCCAAAAAATCCCTGACTGACCGCCGGCTGATCTACACCGTCAGCCGCAACTGGTCGGCTGCGGACACGCTCAAGCAACTGAAGAAAGAAGCGGTCAAACCCGGATATGCTACCCTTGTGCAAAAAATAGCGGGCTACGAGGGCAAGGTCATGGGCTACAACGCCTATTTTCTCAGTGCCGCAGAGTCCGGCGACGGCTGGCTGGCCCGTATGGCGCTCACCAAGAAAAGCGGCAATTATTCCGATATCATTCTGGTCACCTGCAAGGAAGAACCAGGCTATCAGGAAGGCCAGCGTATCACGATGTACGGCACCTGCACCGGCATGTCTCTGGGATCAGCGGACGGCGAGACCGAAGAAAGCTACCCCTGTTTTGACCTGCTGATGTTTGCGGATATTGAAGAATAAGAGGGGTTACAGATGAAAACCATTTCGCAGCTCATGGAACAAATGATCGTCTTTTCGAACGGTAATCTTCACGACATCACCCATTTCATCACCGTATGGACCTATGCCAAGACCATCGGCGAGCTGGAAGGGCTAGACGCGGACACTCAATATCTGCTGGAGGCGACCGCCATCGTCCACGACATTGCCTGTCCCTTCTGCCGTGAAAAATACGGTCGTGCTGACGGAAAATTGCAGGAAAAAGAAGGTCCGTCCATCGTCAGGACCTTTCTGGCCGATTCCGGCATGACCGAAGCGCGGGTGGAGCGAATCGCCTATCTGGTAGGCCATCATCACACCCTGACGGGGATCGACGGCATGGATTATCAGATTCTGATCGAGGCGGATTACCTTGTCAACGCCTCTGAAAAGACCTACAGCCCCGCAAATGTCCAAAATTTCATAAACACGAGCATGAAAACGGAAAGCGGAAAGAAGCTGGCAAAGGCGCTGTTCTGTTTGTGACCCTCCAACGGTATGGATAATGTTCCTTGCTGAAAATACAATCATAAGGAAAACGCCCCGAGCCTTTGAGTGCCCGGGGCGTTTTCCTTATGAAGCTACCCTCTATCTAGAAATGCGCTCTTACAATAAGAAGTTGTTATTCTACAATAAAGGGAAGAATCATCACAACAATTCCAAACAGAGCCAATAAAATACCGCTAATTTGGGTGACTTTCAGATAGAATTCAGACGGCTCGTCTGCACAATAAGACTTCCATTCTTCCGTTAATTTCCACACCAAATCCGGTTTCCAAAAAAGGAACATTCCCAAGGCAAGGAAGAAAATTCCGCCTCCAATACACCAGGACATATGCTTCCCTTTCTTTTCTCAATTTCGATCCGCAGGTCTATAAAGAGCAATCACAGCACAAAAATGCTGTGATTGCTCTTGCTTCGCCTTTTGGCATAAGAATCACTCCGCCAGATCGGCCCTGTGCAGCACCACGCCCTGTTCTCGAAGCGCTTTTTGCAGTCCGTCAATGGGGAGCGCCGCGGCGGTTTGATCGGTGGCGGCAATCTGGGCAGCGGCAAGCCCCGCGGCCTGTCCCGTCAGCGCACAGACAGGGATAACGCGGGTCACATCCCATGCCCAGCCGTCGGAGCTGATCATCCGACCCGCCGCCAGCATATTGGCGCAGTCCGGGTGATACAGGCAGCCGTAGGGAATTTCGTACCAATCCCCTACTTTTTCAAAATCGGCCGCCAGACCAATGGAGTCGGCATGAGCCGCGTGGCAATCCCGCTCCGTCAACGTATACGCGCCGTCCAGACGGCGTGTCTTGCGGAACTGTGCCATAGCGGGCAAGGCTACGATATCCCGCGTGGTGCGGTCTTCCCCCATCGTTTTTTCCCGAATGATTCGGCGGCCATCCAGCAGGAACCGGGTCACTTCTTCGTTGGTGGTGCCGGACAGGAAGGGATAATCCACCGGGTGGCCGTTGCCATGCAGGTCGGCTCCGCCGCAACGCCATCTCCGCAGTTCCAGCGCCTTTTTCTTTTCGGAAGTGTCGCTCCAATGGGCCACAACGGAAAGGAAGTTCTTGCCCAGCACACAGGGAACGCCCGCCCGGTCAAAGAGGTCGGCATCGCCGCTGGCGTCCACTATCGCCTTGGCTGGGAAGCATTCCCGCCCACTCTTGCTTTCCGTTACCACTCCGGCCACACGTCCGTTTTCCACCACCGGGGTCACGGCCTGAATGTCCAGTCGGAGTTCCACACCCTCGTTCAGCAAAATTTCATCCATGGCCAGCTGGAACATGGTAGGCGAAAAGAACGTGGCGTAGCGTCCGCCCACGGGATGCTGCTTCTCCGGGCGAACCTTGGCGGGGTCTACCGGGACGGAGCGGTCTTTCCAAATCTCCGGGAGGCTGTCGTCCCCATAACGGAAGGACAGACGAAGCAGTTCCTCCGCCAGTCCGTAGATCAGCTGGTGACCCTGCCCGTCGCAAAGGGGCT
>ENA-UOJJ01004698-UOJJ01004698.1-human-gut-metagenome-genome-assembly--contig:-CS66-NODE-4698-length-12418-cov-4.987705_pt1 | contig 12418 bp, 26 predicted proteins | sample MGYA00242343_ERZ723890 | MGnify/ENA metagenome assembly ERZ723890 | reverse complement strand
TGATTCATCTGTAGCAACAAGCGTTTGGAATCACGCTGATGACGGTACTTTCTTCGTTTTATCTACTTGTCATCTTGTTGATTGCCCGTACGGCGTGCTTCAATCGGTGATTCTAATCCATAGTTCGTGTATTCCTTAAGACACGCGATCGTCGTTATCACACTATTCATGGAGACTCCATTGTCTTGTTGGGTCCGTACGGAAGCGGAAAAACTTCCCTCTTCTACGCTATATCAGTATTTGGTAATGAAAACCACGATAAAGAGTCTGAAGACACTGTACCCCAGATGTCAACGGATAAGGTGAACGTTGCTTCTATCACCAACGCGGGAGTCGGAAGGTTCACGCAGGGACGAGATGCTACTCGCGTTATTGGCAAGATGATCGATATTCCGGGAAAGCTGAATACAACCACGTAACAGTAATCGTTCTTTGAAGACATGTAGTGATATCAACGAGTATCTTCTACACACGGCTGCCATCGTGTACTTGATCGACGGAACCAAGTACGATGCTAACGCGATTGCCGAGTATGCACTGCCTACTTTCCCGATACCTAGAAATCTCTACGATCTCTTCGTGAATCCCACCTTTGTCGCCCATCCATGCCCTCTTCTCCTCGCTGTAAACAAGTCGGACCTCTGCGGATGTGCGGACAACCAAACTGTTTACGACGCCATCGAAAGCCAGCTGTTGGCGAGGAGAGGAGAAGTGATGTGTAGGAATCTCCTGAAGGAGAATTACAGTGCTAACGGCAATTACAAGCTGGGACAGGAGGGAAAGAAGTTCGCCTTTGAGAACGATTCGCCCTGCCCTGTGTTTGCCTGCAATTGCAGTGTGAAGACAAATCACTACCAGAAGATCTCAGGTTTCATTGCCGCTGCCCTTCACTAAATACTCTATTCCTCTGTTTGTTTGACCTCACTCTTTGATGCTCTTCTGGGTGATTCTTATTGTTCTGTTCCTTGCTTTTCGGCGCAATCGGGCTCCGCAGTCTATAGTATCCGAATCTGCGAATACCACCGAATTCATGGAATGGGTCCAATCCATGGGTACACTTCTCTCTATTCCTCTTCCCAATAGCTACGATCGCTCCGATGCGTATCACCAACTTCACCGGAATGGGTCGAGGTAGGAAGTCTGGTTTTGCTTCTATTTAGGTCTGATGGCGATACGTTCCATCGCTGAGAATGCAACTCTCCTTGAAATCTCTCTGGATGATGTCATGTCGTGTTTTGTTGAAATTCTCATTGGGTAGATATCCAGAGAATGTAATGAAATGGATTGACGAAGATGCGAGGGAGTTGTACTCCCAGATGGACGACGACCTCATTTTGACTGCGTATCTGATTCAGGAACGGATTAAGGGAACGCAGTCCAGATGGTATCCTTGGATTCGCGTAGGTGATGTGTTTTCAATGAACTCTAGATGCTCCCATCACATCCAACGATCATTTCATCCTTTTCCAACAAGGAGATGGAGGTGTTTGAAGATGAAGCACTCATCCGCCGCATGAAGCAACAGCGTCGTGATTATTACCAAACCTATCACGTCTTCTCCAATCATCTGTGTGAGTATTTCATGGGAATCAATGCTCCCTGGAGCGATCGTCTCTGGGCATGTTCTGAGGACGGGTTTCTGTGGGGTTTCACGATGGCCACGACACGTTCCATCACCGCCAGCCGTTTCATTATTCCACTGATGGACTTCCGCAACTTCATTTCCACCGACAGCGTCGTCTCTCTTCTGCTCTTTTCCGTAGCCCTACGACCACGTCGACCGGTCTCCCGATAAGACACATCGCGTGGACCGCGAGCGCAACACGCTCTCCGTCCTCACCGACCGAGCCATTAAGGCGGGTCGACCGATCTACCTGGACTACGCGCCCTTCCCCTCCTACTTCTACCTGCTGCGCCACGGCTTCGTCCCCATCAGCAACATCTACGACTGTCTCCTCGTTTCATTGCCGCCCACTCCTCCCTCACCTCTCCTCGATCGCCTTCTGCGGAGTCTCGGCTTCCCCGGCGCCGACGCCGTCTGTCTGGACGTCACGCGCTTCCTCAACGACCGCGCGCTCGCCTTCTTCCGCTTGCGAGACGCCTCTGAAACACAGCTGCGACGCTGTCTGGACTACTATGAGACGAAGGTGCGTTCGCGCGGCGACTGGGAGTCGGTAGAGGTGCGTCGCTGTGCGCTGGACGACTGGAGCGAGGACTCCAAGCGACACTGGGACGCCGAGACGCCGGTTCTGCGACGGCAGCTGCGGGAACATCTGGAGAGGGTGCGGAGAGGTTTCTCGACGAGCATCGCGCGTGACCAGCTGGAGTTACGGAGGTCGGGACTGAGCGAGGCGCGACGACTGGCGCTGCAATGGCGCGTGGGGAGAAAGCACCTGCTGGACCTCGCCATCGGTCACCTGCGCGAGCCGCCACTGCAGACAGAGGAGACGCCGCAGCTGCAGGAAGTGGGAGAGGGAGAGGCGTGAGAGGTAGCCACTACTGGCGCTGAACGACTGGGTGAAGCAGCACAGCGAGACGGTTTCTGTCAGTGTGAGTGGCACGCCGTGGGGAGGCTACGGACTTGTCGCGAAGAGGGCGGTGAAGGAAGGAGACGAGATTCTGCGGCTGAAAGAGGTGGGCGATCGTGGGAGATGACACGATAGTCGGGAGCGTTTCGATTGGAGTCGGCACTGGAGAACCCGCAGTTTGGGAAGTTGTTCGCGTCGTATCTGGAGAAAGGGATGCCGGGAGAGTTGTTGACGATGACTGCGTTGGTATATGAGCGTTTCGAGAACGAGCGCTGGTCGGACTTTGCGGCGTATTTGCTGTTGCTGCCGTCGGAGGAGGAGCTGCAGCATCCCGTGTTGCTGGCGGAGGACACGGCGCTGGCGCTGTACGGCAGTCGCGTGCTGGAGCAGCTGCGAGCGTTGAATGCGACCCTTCGCTTCCATTACACGAGAGTGCAGTCGATGCTGCAAAGCGAAGCGAAACTGCGACGAATCTTCCTCACGTCGAAGTTGTTCACGTTCGAGCGGTTTCGCGTTGGAATGCGAGGGAAGTGACATCTAGTGGTCGTATCTTGTGTTCACGTCGAAGAGCGTGTTCTGCGACGGCGAGCCGATTCTGCTTCCCCCGCTGCTGTTCGGTCAGAACAGCATCTACCAGGAGGTGGGCGAGTATCTGGACGTGCGACACGAAAACGGGTCCTTCGTGGTGGTGTCGAGCGAGTCAACGCGATTCACTAACGACTTCATGGTGAAACAGGGGTTTCCGAACTGGTACATGTTTGCGTAGGCGAGAGAGGCGAGTGAAACGCAGCTATCGCGGAGACCTGCTGCTGGCGATGAAGAGGGACTGCATCTTCTGGCCGCTGGAGCTGGCGACAGAGGATGCTGGATTCGAGGTCTCTTAGGCTTCGTCGTGTCAGCAATAGAGGTTGATGAAGGAGCTGGAGATGAAGGGTCTTTCTTCCTACGAGCAGTTCTGTGTCCCCACAGAGGTCGATCGCGTTTCGGCGAGGTTCCTGACGATGCTGTCGATCCTGCGTGGAGTGGAGACGCACTCGGAGGAGGAGAAGAGGTTGCTGTTGGCGTCGGCGATTCGCGAACGGATGAGAGAGTACATCACGCTGTCCATCAGTGACCGAACGCGATCGAGGTCGGAGCCACGGGGGAGGTGAAGTGTAGGCGAGGACAGTACAGTGACCAGCTGACGCTCATCAACCGGTACTTGGGGATCGAGAAGCGGCTGTTGAAGGAGTTGCTGCGTTCCGTGCTGAAGAAGCGTGATTCGAATTGATGTGTTTTCCTTCTTTTTCCTTTTCGTCTGCCTGTTTGTTGCCGAGACAATTCTCACAAGAGTGAACCAGACATTTCTCCCCTTCCAGTCACCTCAAATAGAAATCATGGAAAAGGAATTAGCGAGCATTGTGGAAGAGGATATCGACGAGAAGAAGATCGATGAGTTACATGAGTCCTCCACCTCAGCAACGTTTGTTTTACTGTGACGGTAGTGAGGAGATAGTGCCCCCAAGTCCAATGCGAAGAAGAATGGTTCTTTCCAGAAGATGGGACTGAGCAAGGCGATCTTGTCGGGTGTATTGCGCATGGGATACAAGCTTCCGACGCCCATCCAGAAGGCGAGTATTCCGGTGGCGTTGACGGGAAAGGATGTGGTGGCGATGGCGAGAACGGGTAGGACGGCAGTGAATGATACTTCATGCTCTAGGAAGTGGTAAGACGGCGGCATTTCTGATTCCGATGTTGGAGAAGCTGAAGGAGCATCACACGTCGGGCGGAGTGCGTGGCATCGTGCTATCTCCGACCCGTGAGTTGGCGTACCAGTCGTTCCAGGTGTGCCGCAAGCTATCGCACTTCACGAGTCTGCGTTCGTGTGTGATCGTGGGAGGCGAGTCGATCGAGCAGCAGTTCGAGACGCTGTCGAAGAACCCCGACATTGTCTTCGCCACGCCGGGTCGACTGATGCACCTTCTGCTGGAGGTTCCGGACTTCAATCTGAAGTCGGTGCAGTTCATATCCTGTGTTCGTTTCCACAACATCCTTCACGCAGGTGTGTTACGATGAGGCGGACCAGCTGTTCGAGCTGGGTTTCGCGCCGCAGCTGAACGAGATCTGCAAGGAGCTTCCGTCCAACCGTCAGTCGATGCTGATCTCGGCAACACTCCCGTCGATGCTGCTGGAGTTCTCGCGCGCAGGTCTCCACGACGCGGAGATGGTGCGTCTGGACACGGACAACAAGCTCTCGCCGAATCTCTGCAACTGTTTCTTCCTGGTGCGACAGGTAGTTATGACCATCGTTCGTGACGCACAGGAAGATAAAGCGGGTGCCCTCGTGTATCTCCTGCGCGAAATCATCCCGTCGCCGCAGGGAGTGTTGATCTTCGTGGCGACGCGTCACCACGCGGAGTTTCTAGTGGTGGTCGTTTCTCCCCGTCTCCAGCGTAGTCGATCCTTCAGGCGAACCGTCTGAACGCGGCGGCGATCTACGGCTCGATGGAGCTGGCGAACCGCATGCACAACCTGTCGCTGTTCCAGAAGAACTTGGTTCCGATCCTGGTGGTGACGGACGTGGCGGCGCGCGGACTCGACATCCCGCTGGTGACCACCGTCGTCCACTTCGACTGTCCCTCCTCGCCCAAGCTCTTCGTGCACCGCACCGGCCGCACGGCGCGTGGCGGTCGCGAGGGCACTTCGGTGGTGTTTGTGGGCGTGAGAGCGTGAGGTGAGAGACAGGTGACGATGATGGAGCTGCCGTATCTCCTGGACATCGCGCTGTACCTCGGGCGGCCGCTGCAGAGCAGCTCGGAGGGGTGAGAGAGGGGAAGGAGAATGATGAGCAGATACGCGTGGAGCGACCTGACGCCGGAGCGCGTGCATTACGGCCGGTTCCCTCGCTCGATCGTGGACGCGGAGACGCACGCGGTGGAGACGTTTCTGTCGGAGAACGAGGAGGCGTGGCAGCTGCAGCAGTCGATGGAGCACGCGTAGATGAACAAGCCTGTCGACACGTAGCAACGAATTGTACCAGAAGACGCGTGCGAAGGCAAGCAAGCAGAGCAAACAGCGCGCGAGCGAGGTGGACGTGACGCCGATTCATCCGCTGTTGTTATCGCAGTTGCCTGCGAGCGAGGTCTCGCTGGAGCGCGCGTGCGAAGATATTCACGCGTACCGTCCTTCCAGCACGGTCTGGGAGCTGGAGCGCGGCAAGGGCGCGAGTGAGGTAAGAAAATGATTGAAAACACATGCAGATGATGGCGCGGAAGCGACGCATGCATCAGTGGTCGATCGAGCAGAAGAAGGAGGAGGCGAAACGCAAGGGCAGGAACGATCTCTCTTTCTCACCCAGAGGAAGAGGCGAAAGAAGAAGCCCTTCTGAACGAACACGAGCGCGAGACGGCCGCCGAGGGCCACCTGGCGCCGAAGCCTGTCGCTCCCATGCCGGGGAAGCCGCACATCAGCGCGGCAATGCGGGCGCTGCTGCGGAAGAGCGGTCAGAAGACGATCAACGTGCGTTCGCTGGCAGCCCAGGCTGCGCCGAAGCCGGAGACGCCCGTGAGTTTTAGGATGAAAAGTGAGAAGCAGACGAGCTACCGCGACGAGCAGCACTTCATCGGCGCGGAGATGCCGGTGGGACGCGAAAGCGAGAGCGCGTTCCTGGGAGTGGCGCAGGACGACGTGGCGAAGCTGACGGCGTCGGTGAACGACGCGCTGTTCGAGCTGATGCCGGACGACGCGCAGGCGATGGCCAGTCGGCGCAAGATCGTGCGGTGGGACAACAAGCGCAAGCGGTACGTGCGCGGCACCGTCGGCGAGCTGCGCGACAATGCACACATTCGCAACGAGAGTGGACAGCTGATCCGCGGCAAGTCGAAGGTGAAGCGCGGGGAGCTGTACGAGAAGTGGCGACAGAAACACCGTGTGGACCAGCAGGCGATGGGGGAGACGGGCGAGACGAGGGAGACGAGTGGGCGGCGGAGGGGTCGCGAGAAGAAGACGAAGGGAGAGAAACATATCCTGAGGGAGGAGAGAGTGGAGACTTGACGATAGGCGTGCGGGACGAGGTGAAGAGTCGCGCGGAGCTGCAGAAGGACCTGAAGAAGAAGGAGCAGAACAAGATCAAGCAGATGAACAAGCACGAGAGAAAGGCGTATATGAAGAAGCAGGGGAAGGGAAGAAGGTGATTTTAGGGAGTGTTTGTTTCAAACAGTCACTGTTCTTTTGCAGAGGAGTCGTGTTGTGAGATGTTGCGCTTGCTAACAAGGAACTTCTCCACGTTTTCAAAGGTCTATCGAAACGCGTTGGATAAGCACCTGATCAAGGAGGATCCTTGTCAACTGAACGTTGTGCGGTATCTGGATCATTTTCAGGATGTGCTGGAACGGTACCACCGAGGTTCTGTTCCCAACGTGAGAAAAGGACGTAACTCGTGATGTATAGTATGAATTGATCAAGGTGAAGGACGGAAAGCAGTTGTCGTACGGAATCTATGACAAAGAGGAGGAAGCGAAGATCGATCTCCTGTATATGGGCAAGCACGATCCGGACCAGTCTTCGTTCTATATAAAACCGTACTTGGAGCCGACAACGTTATCAAATTCCGTTCAGAAGCGTCGAGCAGTCACCTCATCCATCAACCAGTTCCCTCGTCTTCCCACCGAGGTGAGCCGGTACCGTACCTTTAGTCAATTCAACCACACATGGAAACAACCGGTGGTTGCTCCAGAGAAGGAAAAGCCGAAACCAAGCGTAGAGGCTCTGAATCCGCACCACCTGTCCTATCAGAAATTGCTGGAGATGACATCCATGTCGCCCCTTCCCGATCGACGCGGCGTGATGAGTCCCATTCCGCGTGTTCCTCGAGGTATCTACTTGTACGGAGACGTGGGAACGGGAAAGAGCTACCTCATGGATTTGTTTTACAAAACGGTGACCGTGAATGGAGGCAAGTGTCGTGTGCATTTCCACGAGTTCATGCAGGAGTTCCATCGTCAGCTGCATGAGTACAAAGAGCAGCAAATCAGCAAATACGGACGCGAGGATCATATTCATATGACGAGTGAAAAGGATGCCATCATCCAGGTGTCGAAGAAGATCGCCCTTGAGAATGTGTTGATTTGTTTTGATGAGTTCCATGTTGGTGTGCTGCTCGCTTTCCATTCCTAGGTCACCGACATTGCCGATGCATTGATCCTCTCTCACATTTTCGAGACCTTTTACAAGGTTGGAAGTGTGGTATTTGCGACGAGTAATCAAGCGCCGGAGAACCTCTACATGAATGGTCTGAATCGCATGTTCTTCATGCCTTTCATTTCTCTGATTTCCACTCACTCGAAAGTGATTGACATTGCGTCGTCGATCGATTACCGCAAATCCCTTGCCCATCCTGTCGATGATGTGGTGATCACGCCCTGTGGTCCCGCTGCCGATAGCGTGTTATGTGAGCGATCGATTTTGCATTTACCATAGACAGTAATTTCCCTCAACTGAGTCCGAAGCGAGCAATTCCGCGGGATTTGTCCCTTTCGCCGACACGAAAGATACGGATTCCTGCTGCTGTCGACGGTGTTTGTCGCATCTCTTTCTCTCAAATTTGCGATGATGTTGCATTGTTGGAGATGATGGACCCATAGGATCGCGGAACTGACGATTATGAGTACATTGCGAATGCATTCCACACGGTGATTATCACTGATGTAGTGGTTATATTGGAAGTGTCACATAGATTCCGATGTTGGATGTGTCGAAGCCGAACGTTCTGAACCGTTTTGTGAAGATGATCGATCAATTCTACGATCACCGCGTGCGTCTCATCATGACGGCAGAGACTGATGTGTTCCATCTGTTCGACAAGGTGTTTGCGAAGGAAAAGGATATTGAAAACACCTTCTCCTCTGTAAGTAAATGTGTAACCCCTCATTTCTAGAAGCAGATGGACTTGATGCAGAAGGGTCGAATGTCGGCGCTGTCATCGCTGGTGTTTGCGTGCAAGCGAACGCAGTCGCGACTCGTGGAGATGACGGGACGCGACTATTTAGAGAAGCACGCTCTTGCCCATAATGGATTGTACTTCTGTTTGCAGGAAACACACGATTCACATTGTGCCATAACAATAATTACAGAGTCAAAAGGTATATGATTCTACGTGTGACGAATGAAGAGAAAAGAAACTCTAACAAAGGGAGTCGGACGATTCAATTCATGTCCCAGATAAAACATACGAACGTGCGTAATGACGAGTTTGCCCTTCACCTCTGGGAACTACACGGTGAACGATCGATTCGATACCCACATTCTGAATCACCTCCAGCATCTTGTTTCGGACTTGTTCCTCCGTGATCGTGTTCAAGTCGTCTGAGTAGTGATAGGTGTGGAAGAAGATGTGGTTTTCAGGACTGTGTTCCTTGGGCGTGTCAATCGCCTCGGGATGCGCCTTGTCATCGAAAACGAAAATCACCTCACGCTCTTCATCCAGAAAACTCTATGAATAACAGAAAGGTAGGAAACACACCGCTCCAACACGGAAGCGGAACTTGTTGTTGCCCTTTGCATCCGCGCCTTCGACTATTTGCCTAACTACGACATTAAACGTACCTCCTCCTTCGGCTATATCTGTTTCCATGTTGCTGGGATTCGAGTAGCAATACTTCTCCACCGTATATGTCACACCGTTTGCATCCGCCACAGAATCTAGTTCACCTGAAACAAGCGTAAGGTCGTTTGAGAAGAGGATGTGGTTGGCTTTCTCATAATTGCCTATCTTTCAAACCACACCAAGAAGATTCCAACCATTCAACACTTCCTCACAACACTTCTTCAACACAGCCCACACAGCCGGATTTCCTTCGTGCTCCTTTTCCCAGAACTCCTATCGGCTCGGAGTGTCTCCGCACAATCCTACCTTTCTCAGCCGTTCAAGATCATTCTTTGTTAGTGTCTTCTTCACGCCATTCTCTGTATACTCCCACTTTTGAATTCCTTTCAATTGGAATTCCGTTTTACTTGCACCACAACCCATCGGTTTCAAGATACACCAAAACGCTTTGATGGGATCCCCCAATCTCACAAACGTGGAAGATGCGTACATTCCTTCCAGAATAGTTGTTGGAATATGTCGATTCTTCCTGGATACGCTAGCGACGATGGTTTCAAGGCTCCCGCCGAGTGGGACGAGCACGAGCAGACGTGGATGGGTTTCCCTCAGGTGCGTGCTTGGAACGTCGTGTGATGCATAGAGACCTGATATCTGGAGAGAGAACGCTGCTCCCGCCCAGAAGGTGTTTGCGGATGTGGCGACCGCGATTGCCCGCTTCGAGCCTGTGACCGTGTGTGCCCCGAAGGAGCTGTACACGACGGCGCGCGCTCTTCTGAATGAGAACGTGCGTGTGGTGGAGATGTCGATGAACGACTCTTGGTTCCGTGATACTGGTAGTATTAATAAGGAAACGATAATGCGTAGGCGCCATTTTCGTGAAGAACGCGGAGGGAGTGGTTCGTGGAACCCACTGGACGTTCAACTCGTGGGGCGGTCTGAACGGCGGCTGCTACGACTACTGGGAAGACGATCTGCTGGTTGCCGGCAAGATGTGCGACATCGAGCGCTGCAAGCGCTACAAGTACAAGATGATTCTGGAGGGCGGTTCGATCTCGTTCGATGGCGAGGGTACGCTGCTGACGACGGAGGAATGCCTTCTGAATCCCAATCGCAACCCGGACATGACGAAGGAGCAGATCGAGGCGGAGCTGAAGCGCGGTCTGGGTGTGGAGAAGGTGATTTGGCTGCCGAACGGTCTGTACGGTGATGTCGACACGAACGGTCACGTGGACAATTTCTGCGTGTTCGCTCGTCCCGGCGAGGTTCTTCTCTCGTGGACGGACGACGAGAAGGACCCTCAGTACCCGATCAGCCATCATGCCTTCGAGCTGCTGTCGGAGGCGACGGACGCGAAGGGTCGTCACCTGAAGATCCACAAGCTGCTGATTCCCTCGGACATCAAGCGCACGGAGGAGGAGTTCCGCGGCCTGAAGCAGGAGGAGGGCACGATCGAGCGCGAGGAGAACCAGCGCATGCCCGCGTCGTACGTGAACTTCTACTTCGCGAACGGAGCGATCATCTCTCCGTGTTTCGGCGTGAAGGAGGACGCGCTGGCGGAGAAGGTGTTCAAGGAGGTGTTCCCGGAGAGAGAGGTGGTGATGGTGCGCACGCGCGAGGTGATTCTGGGAGGAGGCAACATTCACTGCATCACGCAGCAGCAGCCCAAGGGAATCAAGGCATGAGTTTGTTTATGAGAGTGTTTGTTGGGAGATCACGATGCATTCTGTGACCGAATATCGATGGTGAGTTTGTTGGTTGAGAAGTTAGCTGGTAAGTGTGATTGTGGCTACAAGGAGTAATCAGGAAAGAGCCGATATTTGGGGACATACAACGGTTGTGGACCGTTTTGTGGAGTGTTTTCAATTGAGCGCGGAACAATCTGGAATGAAAGCCAGTAGTGTATCTTCCTTTGGCTGAGGGAGTAGGTGAAAAGAAAGTGGATATTGCTTCCAGCATCCACTCTCGCTATCTGGATCTGCTGTTGAACGATAAGCAACAGAAGGAAATTGTGTCAGCGAACGTTGTGGCGTGTTTATGATGTGATTGGTAGAGTGGGATTGTGTTGGAAGGATCTTCAGTGTGTATTGAGTACGAAAAGTGGAGTGCAAATGTACTGGAAATGACGGAAGAGCTATCGGTAAGGTTGCTGGTGTTGTGTTCCCTGCAGACGCTCTATTCCATTACGGAGCAGTGGATAAGCTCCTACAAAAAGATTCAGGGGTTTCTGCAAGAACTGTGTGTTTCATCGCAGTGTCCTTATCCGGACAGTCTTCGCGAGGATGGTTTGGTTGAGGAATCCACGGTTTCCTTTCTGGTGGCATGTGCTTCGTTCGTGTTATGTGTAGCAGCGCACGGAATCATTGATCAACGAGATCAAGAAGCGCTACGAAGAAACTTTGGTGTCTGCAAATCAGCTAATGGAGGAGCGGTCTTCGCTTTTGCAACAGCTCGTCGCTTCCCAGATGACCGCTCCGAAGGCGGAGGAACCGTATCGGTTTTCTCTCTATCTTACGCTAGTCTATCGTCAGCCATTCAAACGAAAGTGGCGAAGCTGGAGAGTCGCCTATCGATGGAGATGAAATCGGCTTTGTCGATTTCGCACTCGTTTGCCTCAGATTTTGCGACCAAGTTCCATACATCCGTTTCGCACCTCTTCTCGCAGCCATCATTGTATGAGGTGGTTCAGTCGGCTCCCATGACATCCCCGCAGCCCTACAACCTGGACACATTGCTTTCTTCGGCCTTTATGGACCCTCCGACGGAATCGCCGATCCATCCTCCCGAAGAGCATCCAATAGACCTTCCCTCGCCTTCCTCCATATCAATGGAGGCGATTCCCTCGATTCCTGAAACCTCTCCGGCTCCATTGCCGATCGCGCCTGCGATCGCAGCTCCAAGCACGCCTGTACCTGTAATTCCGACTGTCTCCTCCCCGCCGGTGACGTACAAGAAGAACCGACGCGCCTATCTGCTCTCTTCGTCTCCAGTAGAATTACTGGCTGATTCGCCGCTGGAGCCGTTCAAACTGGTGCGCACGCACGAGTTCACGATGTGCGCGACGACCCGCGGGCCGGTGGTGTCGTGGCTACAGGGATCGTCCTGTCCCCTGTCGTCGGGTCTGAGCGACCTTCCCGAGACGATGCGATCATCGCCATGTCTGATCCCCGCGCTCCACCTGGAACTTGCCTATCGTGACCGGAAGTTTCACTGGGTGGGTCACGGGGGGAGTTACAGCGTGGCACTGAGTGATCCAGGGGAAGTCTACACATGGGGAGAGGGGCGTTACGGCGAGCTGGGTCAGGGTCCC
>ENA-UOJJ01004696-UOJJ01004696.1-human-gut-metagenome-genome-assembly--contig:-CS66-NODE-4696-length-12423-cov-8.185964_pt1 | contig 12423 bp, 12 predicted proteins | sample MGYA00242343_ERZ723890 | MGnify/ENA metagenome assembly ERZ723890 | reverse complement strand
GGACTTGAAGAAGCCGTAGTGAATCAGGCCACAGTGTGGCCTGAGAGCGGCGCTGACCGAACGGCGTCGAGCCGTGAGAATCCAGTCCCATCTACCGCACCAAACCAGTATAATCCGAACCAGATTTTCCAAATCGGAAATGGGTTCGGATTTTTTCTTTTCTTCCAATCACAAAGGTATAACACACTAGACCTTGCATGCAAAGTCTGTGTGTAAGGGGTTGATATTCCTTGAGATCCTTGCGAAATAATCATACAGCAAAACAACCGCACTCTTCATATAGGGATATTCTTTCATTAAGGAATATGGTATACTTAGCTCAATAAATCGGAATTGTTAAACTGCTATTTCTTAAATAGGTATTGATTTCTACGTAACGTAATCGTTTAGAGTGTACTTGTCGAGAGGAGAAAATGACAATGATGACGGTGAATGAGGTAAGCAAATTAACCGGAGTAAGTATTGCTTCACCCGTGATTGCGTGAAAGAAAAGAAACTGAATTTCTGCGGAGAGTATAAGGACTTTCCGTGTGATACGATTATAGCCAAGCCGCACTCCTCTGTGCTTGATAAGGATTGGCTTACATGGAAGAAGAAAAGTGAAAGTAACAGGTAAATATGGACATCGTAAAAATAACCGAAAACAATATTGGTGATGCCGGTAAAATCCACTCCGAAAGTTGGAAAGAATCGCACAAAAGCTTTTGCTCCGAGGGGTTTGTTGCCCGTCACACAGAAGAAGCACAGACTGAATATATTCGGTCTGAAATAGCCAAAGGCAAAGACTTCTATATGTTGATCGTTCATATACCGGTTGGAATTGTGTCTATATACGATAACGTGATTGAAAACTTCTACATTATTCCATCAGAACAGCGTAAAGGTTATGGAGCAATACTTTTGCAGTATGTACTTAAACAATGCCACGGTATTCCAAGCCTTTGGATTTTGAGCAATAACGATAGAGCCAGTGCTTTTTATAAAAAATACGGTTTTATTGAAAGCGGAAAAAAGAAACAGCTCCGCAACGATCTTTTTGAAGTCGAGCTGATTTTGTGTAACGAGAGGTAAGAAAAATGTCAGATATGCTGATAACTTCCAGGTTGTTGTATTCGCCCATAGCATAAGCTGAGACAGGTACGCTACAATAAAAAACAGAACGGGATGCAGATCATTTTCAAGAATGCTTAGTTGTCATTTATGCCCGCTGTTTGCCAACCGATCAGAATGAAGCGCTTTCATGCCGAATTTCCCCGTTTATATATGAAATTGAATCAGAAGAAATGATAAATCCGCATCGCTCCTGCGGTTTCATCGCGTCGAAATATGCCTGCTCAAGCGGAATCCAGCGGTCAAAGAAGCGCTGGGCCATCGCCCTGCCGTTGCGCGCGAGAATGCGGGTGCGCTGCAATTCGGGCGAGACAGAAAGGCAGACGGAAACGTCGTGCAGCGGCGACAGTTCGGGATGGAGGCAGTAGCTTCCTTCGACGATGGAAAGCATGGCGGGCGCGACGGTCACGGGCGGCTGGAGGGTCAGGCTGTGGCAGTCAAACCGGCGGTAGCAAACCGGCTTCCCCTCGTGCAGCGGCAGGAGCACTTCTTCCCGCAGACGTTCTCTGTCCAGATTGCCGCCCGGCTGAGCAAAGCGTTCGGGTGTGCGCTGTTCGGGACGTAGGAAGAAATCATCCGCGTGGAAGACGGGGCAATCATACAGCTGTGCCAGCAGGGCTGCGAGCGTCGTTTTGCCGCTGCCGCAGGGACCGTCGATAGCCAGCGTTGTACGCCTGCTCTGCGCCAGACGCCCGTCCAATTCGCAAAGGAGCGGAAGGAGCGGCGCATATTCCGCTTTCATCAGCCGATACGCTGGCGCGTAGGCTTGACGGAAGGTTTCGGAGTGATGGCAGGGTGGAAAGCCCGCCGCGCGCCACGCGGAAACCGCACGTTCGCATTCAGAAGCGTCAAAGGGAAGCTCGCCCTGACGGACCATGCCCGTCAGCACGGCGAGCTTTTTTTCAAATTCGGTCTGCGCCCGGTGTTCGGCGGACAGGGCGAACAGCCGCGCCAGTGTTTGGGCGCTCAGTCCCTTTTTCAGAATATCCAGATGGACGCGGACATACGGCCCGTCCAGCGGCTCGACGATTTCGCCTGCGTGCGGGCGGGCATGCGCCGCTTCGGAAGCGATATACGCTTCGGCGGCGGAGGCGTCGGCAACCAGATGCTCACAGCCGAATGCGCTTTGATACAGCGCTTTGAACAGGTCGCTCAGCTCGGCTTTGGGATAGGCCGAAACATGGAAAAGCAGAAATGCACGGGTATCGGACATCGGAGAGCCTCCGTTTAATTCAGAATGAGCTTGGTTTTTTCCATCGCCGTCACGAGCGCCGGGATGAGGAGGATGTGCAAAGCGATACCCGGCAGAGCCGACGTGACGGCGCCCGCCAGAAAGAGCGAGGGGGTGAACGTACTGTGCGCGAGACCCGCCAGCAGATAACGCGCCACGCCCCAGACCAGCCGCCCGGCGATCATGGAGAGAACCAAAGCGGCGTAGATGCTTCCGATCTTTTTCGGCAAGACGCGGTAAAGCAGACCCGAAGCGGCGCCGTAGGCCGCCAGCTCAAACGCCATGGCGACAGCCGTCGGAAACATATCCGGCATGCCGAAGAGCACGGAGCGCAGAAGCGGCGAAATGAACCCGACGGCCAGCCCCCACGGCCAGCCGCAGACGAAGCCGCACAGCAGCGCGGGAATGTGCATCGGGCAGAGCATGGAGCCGATTTGCGGAATCTGTCCGGTCAAAAACGGCAGAACCAGCGCGATGGCCAGATACAGCGCGGAATAGGTGAGTTTCAGCACGCGCACAGACGCGTCTTTTTTGCGCATGGGTTAAAGCCCCCTTTGTCAAAGATTATGGCGCGTAAAACCACACGCCGCCGGAGGAGACGCCCGATTCATCTGCAAGCTGACGGACGGCTTGCGCCGCGTCCACATCGGCAAACAGATCGGGATACATGGCCTGAGCCAGGCAGACGGCGGCCGCCGTTTGCAGCTGAGGCGTATCCAGAAGCGACGCGGAGAGCAGCAGAATCCGTTTGTCTCTGGCGGCGGTCAGCTCGTGGATGCCCTTGCGGGTCAGCAGATTTTTACAGACGGATTGCGCGGCTTCCGTGCCGAGCGCGTTTTCGCCCAGCACGGAAGCATCCACCCATTTGACGATGAAATCCGGATTTTTGCGCTGCACCCAGCCGCCGTCCACGGTCAGGTCGTTTTCCGCGCGTTTGGCGGCGACGTCGTATCCGCCTGCCGCAAGAACCAGCGCGTGTTCATCCGAGGTCTTATGGACGGTGACAAACGCATTCGGCGTTTCGATATAGACGTTCAGCTTTTTGCATTCAAACAGCGTTTGAACGCGGCTTTGCAGCAGCGCGTCGTAATAGCGCTGGGCGGTTTCGGCGACGGGCGCGCTTTCCGACACGCCGAGACGTTCGGCTTCTTCGGCGGGAAGCGTGCGGGTTGCGGTCAACGCCGCATCGCCGCTGAGCTGCATGGCGCTGTCTTCGGCGCGGTTTTGGCTGTGCGGCAGGCCGCCGCCCTCGCCGTCCCCGTGGACGGAACGGGTCTGGTTATCCAGCAGTTCGGCGCGCGCGGTTTCGTCGTATTCGGCGCGGTCGGCCATCGGATCATCGACGGTTTCGCCGCCGGTTTCGCTGACGTTCTCCGGCTGAGCGTCGCCGGAAAAAACGTCGTCCGTCGTTTCGGATACGGCGGATTTATCCGCGCCGCGCGGAGCGAGGGTCGTTCGGCTCCGGCAGCCGGACAGAGAGAGCAGGAGAGCGGTCAGAACGCAGAAAAAGAAGATTTTTTTCATATCTTTCCAGTTTTCGGACGCACGGTTTTACAGCAGATATCGATATCTGAGTTCAAGCTGCCGAAAGGCGCTTTGTCCATCATAGAGGAGGAATTCGGTTTCGTCAAGGAGGGATTTGACGCTGTCCCGTTCGGCCTGCGAAATCGGCTTGCCGCCGTATGCGGCTTTTAGAAACGTATCAACGCACGCGCGATAGTGTTTCCGGTAAGTTTCGGGCATGGAGACGGCGGTTGGCAGGCCTGAAAACGGCATGCCCTTCGGCACGGCGGCGCAGACCGTCCAATAGCGGACGACATGACGGAACATGGCGCAGACGGCTTTGCGGGGGTCTGCGTCGTCAAAGGCTTCCCGAATGGCCTGTGCCTGCCCGGCGCGCCTGTTCAGCAGGATGAACGGCACGAACGGAAGCGCCAGCAGCAGCACGATGAGCAGCATCATCAGCGCGGTTTTCAGCCCGTCAAACCACGGCGGATCGGAAATCTGTTCCTCGGCGCGGGTAATCAGGCGGTAATCCCGCTCAGAGACTGCGCCGCCTTCGCCGGAGGACAGGCTCAGGTGGTTTTCGCGGCGGGTCTGCGCAGCCTCAGGCGGCGTGTCAACCCCGGCATCGGATGGTTGAATCGTGCCGCTCAGCGTGTCGCGCACGCGTTCCGAAGCGCTTTCCGTTGCGGCGTTTACGCCGGGGAAAAAGAGACAGACGGCGAGGACGACGGCCAGCGTGGAAACGCTGAAAAACAGTCGGTTTTGCAGGGAACGGGCGGGCATGAGTTTCAGCCCCGACAGCGCGAAGAGCAGGACGTTGACAGGCGCGGGAAGGCTTAATCCGAAGTACGCCTGAGTTGCCGCGAGAATGAGAGCCGCTGTCAGCGCGGGCAGGCGGGAGGGACTGAGCGCGGCGAAAGCGGCGAAAGCGGCCGCCGCCGCGCCGAGCAGGATGCAGGCGGGCAGGCGGCTGGCGTTTGGCGCAACGGAAAGCCGTTCATAGACATAGGCGTTGACGGATTCGCTGAGGGCAAACAGGTCGTTGACCAGCAGCTTTGCGCCCTCGCGCGTGGGCGGAAGCACAAGCGCAAGCGATAAAAACAGGAGCGCCGCAAACAGCGCGATTTTGGGTTTCGTCAGTCGCATGGCGGCTCCTTTCTAGAGGGTGAGAAACGGCGCATGTGCGCCGAAGAACACGACGGGAACATCGCCGACAAGCGCCTGTGCATCCTGGGGCAGAACCAGCGTCACGCGGGTACAGGCATCGGAAACATCGACGTCTGCGCGCGGTGAAAAGACGGCGACGCGCTCAAACCCGGATTCGGCGGATGGATCCGGCGGCGTGGAGGAAAGTATGCGCGCCGCCCGTTCCCAGTCCTCAGCGGATGAGACGGGCAGCGATGCCCGCCGCCAAAAGGAAACGCGGTGCGCAACGCCCTGCTCCAGGAGAGCACGGGAAGCGGAGAGCAGACCGCAGAGCGACGCTTCCGCCGCGTCGGGTGTGGCCGCGCCATCGACGGCCAGAGCGAGCAGAATACCGCCCGCCTGCGGCAGGCCGATTTCGCGCAGAAGCGTCTGCCCTGTTTTGGCTGAAAGCTTCCAGTGAATCTGGCGCACGGGGTCGCCCGGCACGTAAGGCCGGATGGACTGCGTTTCGCTGAAATCTTCGCCGCGCCGAAGGGCGGAAAAGCGGCTGTCCTCCTGCGCATGAGCCGGGAAAGCCTCAAACGCAACCTGCGCGGGGAAACAGCTGGGCGGCGCCCATGTATCCCGCGCGCAATCTGCACGCACGGCGAAGCTGCACAGGCCGAAAACGTCCCGAACATCAGCGCGGTCAACCGAAACGGTCAGCAGACCGCAATGCGAGATCCCCAAAGACAGGGGTACGCCGGCGACGGCCCCGGCACGGGTTTCTTCGCGCGTCAGCGCATTGCGCAGACGAAGAGAAGCGTACGCCTCGCAAAAGACGAGCGGCGAGGCGGACAGACGGCAGGAAAGCGGCGCGCCTTTTTCGCCGCTGGCGGGCGCGTCGAGCGATAAGACGGTTCTGCGGCTGCATCGATAAGCACAGAAGACGGAAATCAGCGGAACGAGTATCGACGCGGCGAGGATTGCGCGCGTGCCCGTATTGTTTTCAAAAAAATACAGCGCGGCGGCGGCCAGCAGCCAAACGGCGTAAACAAGGCGGTTTGCTTTCATCGCAGTCACGCCATGTAATCCGGGTTCGGCACGCTTTGAAGCAGGCCGCGCGCAATATCCGTCGCACAGACGCCGGACAGCCGGGCTTTCGCAGTCGGAATCAGCCGGTGCACGCAGACGGGTTCAAACACCGCCTGCACGTCTTCGCTGACGGCAAAATCGCGGCCGAGCAGATACGCGCGCGCTTTCGCCATTTGGCAAAGAAGCAGCGCGCCGCGCGGGCTAACGCCGACTTCGATCTCCGCATGATCGCGGGAAGCCATCGTCAGCCGGGTGATGTAATCCAGCAGCGCGTCGCTGGTCTGAACGGCGCGCGCCTCCGCCTGCATGGCCAGCAGTTCCTCTCGCGTGAGCACCTGCGAAACCGCATCCAGCGGATTCTCCGAAAGGCGGTCTTTGAGCAGCGCCATCTGCGCGTCATGATCGGGATAGCCCACGGACAGACGCGCCATGAAGCGGTCCATCTGCGCATAGGGGAGCAGCTGTGTGCCCGCCGTGCCGACGTTGTTCTGCGTGGCGACGACGACGAAGGGCTTTTCGAGCGGATGGGTTTCCCCGTCCACGGTGATCTGGCGTTCTTCCATCGCTTCCAAAAGGGCGGACTGCGTTTTGCTGGAGGTGCGGTTGATTTCGTCGGCCAAAAGCAGATTGGCGTGCGTCGCCGCGCCCGGACGATAGAGAAACTGTCCGCTGGACGCGTCGTACATGGAGAAGCCGACGATGTCTGACGGCAGCACGTCCGGCGTGAACTGCACGCGGCGGCAGGTCAGATCGACGGCGCGGGAGAGCGCGACGGCCAGCGTGGTTTTGCCCACGCCGGGCATATCGTCCAGCAGAATGTGTCCCCCTGCCAGAAGCGCGCAGAGCATATGTTCGATGACCGCGCGCTTGCCGCGAACGGCTTTTTCCATTTCAACCATGACGGATTCAAGCTGTGGATTCATGAAAAATTCCTTTCTGAAAATCGAGTGCAGATTGTTGCAAGTCTCTCCCGGATGAAAGACTTGCAAGGGTCTGCATTCAAATCACTGAACGGTCAGCCGACCCTGCGGCGCGGCGTAGGCGTCGCCGATCTGGTTGTTCAGCTCAGAAGCGATATACGACCAGACCACGTCGCGCACGACGGCGACGGTGACGGCGCTCAGCTCGTTTTCCTCCGCAGCGGTTTTGAAGACATAGGAGGAATCCATGCCGTTGAAGTTGGCGTTGCTGGTGACGACGGCGTAGGTCGCGGTTTCGTCAAACGGTTGGCCGTTCACATCCGAAATGCTCACGCGGGAGACGGAACCGGCGGTGAACCAGTGGTCGCCGTAGGCTTCCAGCGCGTCATAGGCCTTTGCCGTATCAACGGTGTAGGTCAGGCCGGAAACCTGCATCAGCGACGCGCACGCGTCGGCCGTTTCGGCGGTGTAGGGGAGCGCCTGAGAGGCGGCTTCCAGCGCTTCGAGCAGCTGCGCGCCGCGCATATAGACGACGGCGACCTTATTCGGGAAGGGGAGTACCTCGGCCAGCGCTTCCGCGCCGAACGTGCCCTCCGCGATATCCGCGCGGAGGTTGCCGCCATTCCACAGGGCGACGACGTGATCCGCGTCTACGGCGATGTGGTCGTTGCCGGCCTTCACGTCGTCCTCGTCAAAGGCGGCGTTGATTTCGCCGGAAACGGCAAACCAGCGCAGCGCGTCCGTCCACAGATCGCCGAGGTTGGTTTCGCCCTGGCGCGCCGCGTCATTTGCGCCGACGAGCGTCACGGCGGCGTAAGCTTCGAGAGAATCATCCAGCTGGATTTCGTTGCCGTGCGCGTCGATGAAAGTGGAGGCGCAGGCGGTCGAGGCGAACAGGCACAGGGCCAGCAGCGGCGCGAGGATTTTGGAAAGTTTCATGGTGAGAAGCTCCTTTGCATAGGTGATGAGGAAATTGGATGCGTTTGTGCCTTGAAGCCGTTTCAATCGTAGACTGCTTCGCAGTCTGCTCTGAAACTACGTTTTTTTAGAAAAGGGTGATATTGGGCTGCCGCCCAAACCTGTTTGGGGGGATTATCCCCCCAAGCTCCCTGCTTCGCTTCGCGGCGGTTCAAAAGAGTAAAGTTTGAAAAATTACGTTTTCTCCAGACAGAAAAAAGGCGCGGCACGCCCTTTCAAAGGGTATACCGACGCCTTCATGATCGTCATTGCTTTTTTCAAAAATGGAAAAAACCGCAGAGCCGGCTTCTGCCAGCCATATGTCACTTCTGTGAAACAAAAAATATTATGGCATAGACGGGAAAAAATGTCAAGCGGTTAAACGGCGCTGCGCCGGGCAGGAACAAAACCGAATTGACGGAAAGGCGACGAGCGATTATAATGAAAATGACAAATGAATAGCCGGTGTATCTGCGCGAAATGCGCGGCGCTGAAAAGCGTCATAGGAATCGGATGCAATTTCCGGGCTATCCCAGTAACCGTGAAGCCGACGAAAGCGACAAAAGCCACTGCGAAAGCGGGAAGGCGTGCCGGTAGGATGAAGCCGAGCCGGGAGACTTGTTTACACCGTGAATCCATCATTCCCCTGGTGGTGGGATATGCTATCCGGCCGAGAAAAACGGTCTGCTTAGTGTCCCTCAGGAAGGGACATTTTCTTTTGGATAGGGATGTTCCCTTCCGTGATTCATTTGTAATATTTTCTAAGGAGGGACTGTATCATGCCCAAGAAACTTTTTGCCCTGCTTCTGGCTGCGCTGATGATGTGCGGCGCGGCGCTCGCGCTGGCTGACGGCATTGCCGTCACCGATATGCACGGCCGCGAGATTACGCTGGATGCGCCCGCGACGCGCATTGTCGCGCTCACGCCGTCCGACTGTGAGATTCTCTGCGCCATCGGCGGAGGAGACGCGCTCGTCGGCCGCGGCAAATATTGCGATTATCCGGAATCCGTGACGGAACTGCCCGTCGTGCAGTCCGGCGCGGAGACCAACATTGAGGAGATTCTGGCGCTTGAGCCGCAGATCGTGCTGATGAGCGACATGTCCCAGACCGAAGAGCAGGCCAAGCTGCTGGAGCAGAACGGCGTGAAGGTGGTCATCAGCGACGCGAACGACATCGCGGGCGTGTACACCGCCATCCGCATGATCGGCACGCTGATGGCCAAAAACGACGAGGCTGAGGCGCTGATCGCCGACATGCAGGCGACCTTCGACGAGATCGCCGCCAAAAGCGAAAAGAGCGACAAGACCATCTATTTCGAGGTTTCCCCGCTTCAGTGGGGCCTGTGGACGGCCGGAAGCGGCACATTCATGGATGAGCTGGCGACGATGTGCGGCGTGACCAACGCGTTTGCGGATATCTCCGGCTGGCAGTCCATCAGCGAAGAGCAGGTCATCGAGCGCAACCCGGATTACATCGTCTCCATCGCGGGCATGGGCGATACCGCTGTGGAAGAGATTCTCGGCCGCGACGGCTGGGGCGACATCAGCGCGGTGAAGAACGGCAGCGTGTATAATGCCGATTCCAACGCGATTTCCCGTCCGGGCCCGCGCCTGAAGGACGCGGCCATCGAGCTGTATGATTTCATCAATGGCGTCGAGGCTGAAGAAGCTCCCGCTGCCTGAAAATGAAAAAAGGGACTGTCAAGCTGACGAATCGGATGTTTGAGCTTGACAGCCCTTCTTTTTGTTGCCATACATGGGCAGAAATACGTTCTGCATAACGCGGACGCGCGCTCTTCAGTTTGTTGTTTGAAAAAGAAAGAGGTTCTCATTTTTATGACCGACCGCTTTTCCCTCAAAACCTATGCCTTCTTTATTCTTGCACTGCTTGCGGTTATGCTGCTGTGCGTCTGCATCGGCAGCGTTTCCATCGCGCCGAAAGACACGCTGACTGCCGTTTTCTGCACGCTGCTGGGGAAAGAGGTGCCCGCGGGCATTTCCAAAAACATCATTCTCAACGTGCGCCTGCCGCGCGTGCTCAACGTCGCGCTGGTCGGCGCGGCGCTCTCGCTGTGCGGTGCGGCGATGCAGGGGCTTTTGCGCAACCCACTGGCGGATGGTTCGACGCTGGGCGTGTCCTCCGGCGCGTCGCTGGGCGCGGTCATCGCGCTGGCGCTGGGCGTCACCGTGCCCGGCTCGGAATACGGCGGTACGATGCTCATGGCGATGGCGTTTGCGTTTTTGTCGCTGGTGCTGATTCTCTCCCTCGCCTACGCGCTGGATCATTCGCTGGCGACGAACAGCATCATCCTCATCGGCGTGATTTTTTCGATGTTCATTTCCAGCGTCATCAACCTGATTTTGTCGTTTCTCAACGATCAGGTGCGCTCCATCACGTTTTGGACGATGGGCTCGCTCTCCGGCACGGGGTACGCGCATACCCGCATTCTGTCGCTGGCGCTGCTGATTTGCGGCGGCGTGATCTTCCGCTATGCGCGCGAACTGAACGCGTTCGCCATTGGGGAAGATAATGCGCGCCACATCGGCGTGAACGTCAGGCGGGTCAAGCTGGTGATTTTGATTACGGTGTCCGTGATGATCGGCGTGTGCGTCTCCATCGGCGGAAGCATTGGCTTTGTCGGGCTGGTTGTGCCGCATATGGCGCGGATGATCGCCGGGCCGAACCACAGGCGGCTGCTGCCCGCGTCGATGTTTTCCGGCGCGATCTTTTTGCTGCTGGCGGATTTGATTGCGCGCACGCTGCTCAGCCCGGTGGAACTTTCCATCGGCGTGGTGACGTCGCTGGTCGGCGCGGCGGCGTTCGTCGTCATCTTTTACCGGGCGAGAAAGGCGGGATGAGCGGCATGCTGAAAGCCGAAAATGTAACGGTTCGCTATGGTGCGCGCACCGTGGTGCAGGATCTGTCCTTTGAGCTGAAAGAGGGAGAATGGCTGATGCTGGTCGGCCCAAACGGCGCGGGCAAATCCACCCTGATCGAGGCGATTGCCGGGGGTGTGCCATACGCGGGAAAAATTACGCTGGCGGGCCGGAATATTCGCGCGTTCCGCGCTTCGGAATTGGCGCGCAGAATCGGCGTGCTGGCGCAGAAAAACGCGGTGAGTTACGCCTATTCCGTAGAAGAAGTGGTCAGTCTGGGACGTTATGCGCATGCGTCCGGCTTTTTAGCCTCGCGCGACGACGACGGGGGGGAGCGCGTCGAGCGCGCGCTGGAACTGACCGGCCTGACTGAATTGCGCCGCGCCAGCGTGCTGACGCTCTCCGGCGGCGAATTGCAGCGCACGTTTCTGGCGCAGGTGTTCGCCCAGAATCCGCAGATTCTCCTTCTCGACGAACCGGCGAACCACCTCGATCTGATTTATCAGAAGCACATCTTTTCGCTGATTGAAACGTGGCTCAGGCAGCCGGGGCGCGCCGTGGTTTCCGTCGTGCATGATTTGAGCCTCGCCAGAAAGTACGGCACGCACGCTGTGCTGATGCACCGCGGACAATGCGCGGCGCAAGGGAAGATTGGCGACGTGATGACGGCGGAAAAGCTGCAAGCGGTCTATGAGATGGACGTTTACGGCTGGATGCGGGAGATGCTCGGCCAGTGGGCATGAGCGGACAGCATGCTGACATAAAGAAAATTGGAACTGAAAGAAGCTGTTTCGTAAAAAGCGAATAGCTTCTTTTTTGACGTTAAAGAGAAGATTGAGAAGGAAGCATCAAAGCGCTCCGATACTTCGGGAATCTGAACACGGGATTTTTGAGTGAAATGGGTGCAGTAACGCCTGAAAACCGGAAAGGTCAAAAGAAAATCAAAAAAAGTCAAAATTGTTTATAAACAAAAAACCAAGCAATATCAAGTAAAAAATACGCACTTATAAATTGAATTTTATTTTTTAGAAAAAGTTAGCACTCACCTATTGACAGTGCTAACAGACGGTGCTATAATACCTCACGTAAACGGAAGGAAGCCGAAAGGAGCGGCGGACGGACGAAAGTCCGAGAGCCGCGCCGAGGCGGAAAACCTTCCGCGACAATCAAAATGAATCGATTTCAATGGAGGGATTGTTATGTTGTTCAGCAACGTTTTTTCCGATATGTTTGATGATATGTTCGATATGCCGACCGCCAATCAGAATGCCAAGGGTCTGATGAACTGCGATGTGAAGGAATATGACGATCACTACGAGCTGGATCTGGATATGGCCGGTTTCAAGAAGGGCGATATCAAGGCCGAGCTGAAGGACGGTTACCTGACCATCAAGGCTGAGCGTAAGAGTGACGACGAGGAGACCGATCAGAAGGGTCGCGTGATTCGCAGCGAGCGCTTCATGGGCACCTGTCAGCGCACCTTCTATGTGGGCGACCATGTGAAGAAAGAAGATGTGGCCGCTGCCTATGAGGACGGCGTGCTGAAGCTGAACGTGCCCAAGAAGGTCGAACAGCCGAAAGTGGAAGAAAGCCACTACAT
>ENA-UOJJ01004692-UOJJ01004692.1-human-gut-metagenome-genome-assembly--contig:-CS66-NODE-4692-length-12432-cov-4.818373_pt1 | contig 12432 bp, 6 predicted proteins | sample MGYA00242343_ERZ723890 | MGnify/ENA metagenome assembly ERZ723890 | reverse complement strand
AACCGACAGCCCCGAAATGATGATTCCGACATCAGGGAACCAGCTGGAAATCGAAGAACGAATCCCGGCATACGTAACTGTCCGAAGCGGAGGTTACGCCGAGCTGCCACTGGAACGTCTGCATCGTCTGACCGCTGAGCATCGGAACCACGTCGCCCTTGAACGTATAGGGTGCGTAGAGTTTCATGATGTTGCCCGGCAGATAGATCACGCAGAGGGGATCGTCCACCTGAACGGTCAGGTAGACCGGATTGTTCTCGGCGTCGAAGATCTGCTGACCGGACGAGTCGACCGCCAGCTCCTCGTAGGAGTAGTGGATCGTCCAGACCTTGCTGGCGGCAAACTGCGAGAAGTTCGAGAGGTAGATGCTGCTGGGGCGGTCGATCGTAGCGATCTGCTCGCCGTTGGCCATCACGCGGAACGACCGGCGCGCCTGCGCCTGCTGGTCGGAGATCACCGAGGCGATATAGCTTTCGGGAGTATATTCACCCGAGAGCGGCGTGAGGCGGATCCGGTTGCCGGTCTTGATGCCCCGCAGGATGATCTCGTCGAAAGCCGCGGACATGGACATGATCGTAAACTCGTAGTCGCCCTTCCAGCCCTGATAGCCGGAGCCGTTGTAACCGGCCTGCGAGAAGTAGTGCAGGTAGTCGTTGTGGGTGGTGAACTTCAGCATGGGTCCGGTGGAGAACTCCACGGCGTACTCCGACTCGACCTGAGGAATATCCATCAACTCGACGAACGACTCGCCCTCGAACCAGGCGCGAACCCGGTTATCGGCGTCGAAACGGACGACGTACACCCATCCGCCGTAGCGCAGCTCATCGTCGGGGAAGTACTCCATCACCCAATACTCGTTTACCTGCAAGGCGAATTTGTAGCGCTGCAACGCCTGTGCCGTGCGCTGGGCCGGCGTCAGATCGAACACCTCGTAGTCGTTTTCGCACGACCAGAAGCTCAACGACAGAACGGCCAATAAGATATAAGAAAGTATTTTTTTCATGGTACGTTAATCTTCAAGGTTATCCCAATCGATGGTCTTGAGCTCTTTCATGCGGCGCTGGTAGATCCGAACCCACTTGTCGGCATCCACGCCGAAGGAGTTCATCAGCCAGTCGCGGATGATCTGACGCTTCTGACGGAGCTTGGCGGCACCCTCCTCGCCGGCCTGGCGGAAGAGCTCCTCCCACTCCTCGTCCGTAGCCGACACGGCACGGCCGCCGATCTCGGCGATATCCTCGGCCACGCTGGAGCGGCCGTAGTTGCTGATGAATCCGAGTTGCAGGTAGTCGCCGCCCAGCGAGGTGTAGCGGCTGCCGACGTAGTCGTTCGGAGTGATCTGGCGGAACTCGGACGGAACGGGATAGGTACCGTCCAGAATGTGAGTGAACTCGTGCAGCAGCAGGCCGATCACGCTGCCGGGATTCTCGCGGTCGAAATACTTGGCGCCGAAGATATTGATCTTCAGACCGTTTTCAGCCGAACCGAGTACCACCGTACCCGTATTGGACACCTCGTGGTTACCGACGATGAAGAGCTGCTTGGGGAAGTAGGTCTTGACGAAGAGGGTCGGATCCTCGCCGGGAACGCCGTTGGACATCATTTCGATCATCGTATCGATCGTACCGAACTTGATGGACTTGGCGATCTCGATGGCCTTGTGCACGGGCGGGGGCGAAACCCAGTATCCGAAGTTGGTCTCGCGGTCGGGCATACGGTATTCGAACCGGATGTTGAAGGGCTCGACGTAGTGGCGCATCAGCCAGGCGTCGAAATCCGACATGAGGGCCGTCTCCTCGGAGAAGATGCTCTCCGAGCTGGGCTCGTCGTCCTCGCACGCAACGAAACCGAGAGCGGCGACGGCGAGGAGCGCGTATTTCAATATAAACTTTCCGTATTTCATGAGTTGCATTTTTTTCGGTTACTGAATGAAGGGATGACCGGGATTGTCCTCGTTGCGCGGGTTGCGGACGATGCCGCCCGTCGAGGTCACCTCGATCGGAATCTGCAGGGCCCGGCGCAGGTCCTTCTCGCCCAGCGTCGCACTCACCGTCCAACCCGTCGTGGTATCGTCGATGTAGTTCGTATCGTCGAGACGGTCAACAACGATGCCGTAGCGCTTCACGTCGCCCCAGCGCAGACCGTCGCCCAACGTCTCCAGACGGCGGCAGAACAGCAGGCACTGGATCATGTTTTCCTGTTCGCCGGGCTCGATCTCGAGGCCGTGCGGATGGAGCGGCTTGCGCGAGGTAGGCTTCTCGGTCGTGTACTCCTCGATGTAGAGCGACGAGGTAGGATCGCCGTACACTTCGTTGATACGCTCGCGCGTGAGGGGCACGACGCCCTGCTCGCCCACCTTGTAGAACGACTCGGCCCAGATCTCCATGTCGTCGACGGCCTTGTCGTACTCCTTGAGGTGGATATAGGCCTCGGCACGGTTCAGGATCGTCTCGTTGGTCGTGAAGGCAACCAGCACGCTGCGGCCGATACCCACGCCCGTTACGGCATCGGTAACCTCCCAATAGGGATACCACTTCGGCATGTAGACCTTGTTGGTGATGTTATCCTCCCACTGGAACGGAGCGTGACGGTAGATGTCGAAGCTGGAGTTCGTCTTCCAGAGGTCGAACGGACCGCCCATCGGGCGCTTCGCGCGGAAGGTCTCGCACTTGCAGACGCGGTTGTTATGCGGGAAGCGGTTGGCGGTGCCCGACCAGGCGAAGAAGCAGTTGCCGGCACCCGACACCAGCGGGATCATCAGCAGGTTGTGCTTCTTGCTGGTATCGATATAGGCACGGCAGCGGAGCTGACCGTCCCACATCAGCTGACTGACCTGAGTCCAGTCGCACATCAGCGAGGCGGGATTGACGCCCAGCACCTCGTTCGAATACTTCACCACCTTGTCCCACTTCATGTAGTAGAGGAAGAAGCGCGAAGCGAAGGCGCAGGCCGCAGCACGGTTGAAGTGGTACTTTGGCACGGAGTAGTTGTCGTCCGAGATCAACGGAATACCGGCCTCGATATCGGTTGCGATATGCTCGTAGACATACTCCAGATTATCGCGCACGTAGGTAGGATTGAGCGTGGTCTCGGGTGCGTCCAGGTAGGTGACACCCAGATACTGAGAGGCCTTCTCGGGGTGATACGGAAGACAGTAGAGCATCGTCAGGCAGAAGTGGGCGTAGGCCCGGCAGAGCAGCGCTTCGCCTTTGGCGGGCAGGAGCTCGACGGGGGTGCCGAGGTCCTCGATCGCCTGCAGGGCAGTGTTGGCCACTCCGATGCAGTTGTAGTAGGACTGCCAGGTATTGATGTTACTGTCGTTCTCGGCCTCGTTCATGTCCATCCAGTAGCTGTTGTGGTAGAGTCTCGACCCTACACCGCTGCCGGGGTGGTTCGGCTCTCCCGCGTCGTCGTTGTTGTCCGAAGCAAATTCGCACATGATGACGTAGCTGCGGCTGGGATAGGCCGACACGAGCAGCTTGTTGATTTTCTCCGCAGAATCCAACTCGGCGCGATTGTCGGGGAGCTCGTCGAGAAAATCGTTGCACGAGCAGAGAGCCATCGCCGCAGAGAGGAAAAGGAGTTTGAATATATCTCTTGTTTTCATCGCTTACAGGTTTAGAAGGTGATTCGGCAGGTTAAGGTGAACTGTTTCGGCATCGGCACGGCCACACCGCCCGAGTTGAAGAACTCCGGATCCTGTCCCTGGAGCTTCTTGTCCGAGTAGATCAAGAAGGGGTTGGTGGCCTGAAACTTCAGCGAAAGACCGCTCATGTGGAGCTTCGAGGTGATCGACTTCGGGAAGTCGTAGGTAAGCGAAATCTCCTTCATGCGGATGAAATCACCCTTCGCCACGCGAACGTCCGAATAGTTGTAGGCGTTGTAAGCCACGTAGAGATTCGAGATCTTGTTGGTCTGACGCGTGCTGGCGATCGCCGGGACGTTGGTATGGTACTGGTCGCCCGGGTTGATGAAGCGGTTGGCGAACTCGCGCGGCGTAGCCGTCAGGTCGGAGTAGCTGCTCGCGAAGATCGGGTCGAGACGCACCACGTTGCCGAACGAGTAGGTCATGAAGACATTCAGCGTGAATCCCTTGTAGCGGAATACGTTGCCGAAGCTACCCGTCATGGTCGGATCCGAGGGGCCTTCGTACTTCAGGCAGCTCATGTTGCGGGTCTCCTGGAAGGGGATGTCCGTCTGCGTCGTACCGCCCCAGGGCGACACGTAGGTCGGAATACCCATGTCGTCCAGACCGACGAACTGCAGCGAGAAGAGCGAACCGCGGGGGTATCCCTCCATCGAGTAGCCCGAACCGGTCAGGTAGTCGATCATACGCAGGGTCGTATTGAGCTTCGTGACCTTGTTGTCCATGTAGGCGAAGATCAGGTTGGTGGTCCAGCTGAAGTCCTTCTTCTCGATGTTGCGGGTCGACAGCGACACCTCCACACCCGAGGACTCCATCTCGGCTACGTTACCCATCTTGTTGACGAAACCGCCCAGACCCGAGGTGATGACGTTACCGATCAGGTCGTAGTTGTTACGCTTGTAGGTATCCAGCGAGAGTGAGATCCGGTTGTCGATGAAACCGAGGTCGAAACCGAAGTTGAACTCGTGTTTCTTCTCATAGGTGAGCTCCGAGTTCTCGGGGGCCGAGATCGAGAGAGCAGGCTCCATGATGCCGGTCGAACCGCGCCAGGGGTTCGACGAGTAGATGGTCGCCGTGGAGTTGTTCACCCAGGCGGGACCGCGGTCAGCGGTCAGCGAGTACGATACGCGGAACGACAGGCTCGACACGGCGGGACGCAGCGCCTCGAAGAAGTTCTCCTCGTCGACGGCCCACTTACCGGCGATGTTCCACGTCGGCAGCCAGCGTGCCGAACGGGAGCGGCCCAGACGGTTGGAGCCCTCGTAGCGGATCGTACCGTTGATGGTGTAGCGATAGTCGTAGGAGTAGGAGAACGTACCGGCGAAGGCCACGTTGCGCTCCAGCGAGTTGCTCAGGCTGTAGTAGCGGGTGTTGTCCTCCAGCTGCTTCTTGAACATGTCGAGGATGTAGAACGGCGTCTCACCCATGTTGTACTGCAGACCCCAGCCGGTGAACGAGGTCGAGCTGCGCTGTGTGGAGTTGATCTCCACGATACCCAGGGCGTTGACCACGTGCTTCTCGTTGAAGGTGTCGTTGTAGTTCACCGTGGCGCGGAAGTCCTGGCTCAGGGCGCGGTAGGTGTTCTGCTTGTAGATACCGCCCTCGGGGAGGATCGAATACTTGTTCTCGCCCGGTTTGTCGGGGTTGGAGTAGAGGTAGGGGTTGTTGGCCTGAATCATGGACGTGTAGTCGGCACGGTAGGCCTCGGCCTGGTTCGAGTCGTCGCGGATGTGATGCTCGGTGGTCGACTGCTGATAGCGTACGGCACCCAGCACGGCTATCGAAAGCTCCTTGATGGGCTCCCACTTCAGTTCGGCCTGCACCTTGATATCGCCCACATTGATATCCATGTAGTTGTTGTTCAACTCATGCTTGATGTTGAAGGGGGCGTAGTTGCGGGTGTAGAACTCGTCCGGATCGAGCGTACGCGACGAACGGAGCGCATAGGAGTAGGGGTTGATATCGAAATCGCGCTTCACGGTACCGAAGACGGGGTCCACCTCGGACGACAGCGAACCGGGGGCGCGCTGGTTACGATACGAAGCGTTACCGATGATATTGAGCGAAAGCTTGTCCTTCAGGATGCGCTGGGTGGTGTTGAACAGACCCGTATAACGGCGCACCTTGCTCTGCACGGTCCATCCCGGATCGGCCAGCACACCGATCGAGGCGTAGTAGGAGCCCTTCTCGGTACCCGAGGAGATGCTGATCGAGTGGTTGTGCTGAATGGTGTTGCGGAACAGCTCCTTGAACCAGTCGGTGTTGCGCATCTCGGCCTGACGCAGGTAGGCGGCGCGGCCGGCCGGCGTATTCTCGACCATGTAGCGGCCCGTAGTCGGATCGTAGGTCTTGATCAGCTGCGAGAGTTTCTGGTAGACACCGCCCGCAGCGTTGTAAACCGTCGAGGAGTAGTTGAGCCAGCCCTTCTGGTACATCTCTTCGTAGACGCTCATCTGCTCCTGCGAATTCATGATGTTGAAGGTGGAGTAATCGGGGATCATACGCATGGTGAACTCGCCCGAGTAGCTGACGCGCGTCACGCCGGCCGTACCCTTCTTGGTGGTCACGACGATCACACCCGCCATAGCGCGGGCACCGTAGATCGAGGTAGCCGAACCGTCCTTCAGGATCTGGAAGTTCTCGATGTCATCGGCATTCAGACCGGCGATGGCCGAACTGATCAGCGTGGTGGCGTCGCCCGACGAGAGCGAGTTGGCATCGACGTTGACCACATCCTCCATGATGACGCCGTCGACCACCCACAGCGGCTTCGAGTCGCCGAAGATCGAGGTGGCACCGCGGACGCGGATCTTGGGGGCGGCACCGAAGGTACCCGACACGTTCTGCACCGACACACCGGCCGAGCGGCCTTCCAGACCGCGGCTGATCTCGCTCACACCGTCCAGCAGGACGTCTGCGGCGTTCAGCTTGTCGGTAGCACCGGTAAACATACGCTTGTCCATCTTCTGCATACCGGTCACCACGACCTCGGCGATCTGGGTGGACGAAGAGGAGAGCTGGAAGTCGATACGCTCCTCGGTAGCCTTCTTCTCCACGGGGTCGAAGCCCAGGAACGAGGCCTTCAGGGTTGCGTCTGCGGGGACGTTCTTCAATAAATAGGTACCGTCGACCGAGGTGGTAACGGCTGTAAAGGTGCCGACGATCTCGACCACGGCGCCGATCATCGGCGTACCGTCCGGCTCGGTGACCCGACCCGTAACATTACGGGTCTGGGCCATCGAACTGAATGCGGCCGACAACAGCAACAGAATCAAAAACAGTCTTTTCATAATAGGTGTGCTGTTATTCGGTATTTATTCGGTGTAGTTTCTGGTGAAGTCTACCGAGGTGGTATACTGCAGGATGTTCGATCCGGAGCCGAACTGGAAGTAGCCGGCGGTGCAAGCCCAAACCACGAAGTGCTCGCCGACCGAAGCCTGTCCCTGGCCGTTGTCCTCCAGGTGGAGCGTAATCTGGTGAATATCCTCGTAGAACTTCGGAGTACCGCCCCAAGCTACGCGTCCGGGCTGATTGAAGATATACCAGCCTTCGCCGTTCATCGGACCGTTCATGTGGAGCGATACGTAATTGCCGTCGCTGTTGATACCGAGCGACTGACCGCCCTGGATCACTACCTCGCCGTTGACGAACTGCGCCACGATGGGAGCCGAATCGCCCATGTTGGGCTGATTGACGATGATGTTGAAGCTCTGCTGGTCGTCACGCTTCGTGAACTTGACCGAAGGACCCTGCGAAGCGACCCACTCGCCGATCAGGTAATCGTAGATCGAGCGCTGGGGGATCAGCAGCGAAATAACGACCGGATCACCGCCGTCGGTGGGGGTCAGCACGGCGCGGCCCGATACGTCCAGACGGCTGGGACCCTGGTTGGCGATGAAGGTAACGCCGAAATCGGTCTTCGAGTAGCTGAACGCATTGTTGGGGTTCTCGGAGAAGCCCACCTCGTAATCGGCCGAAGCGGTCACCGTACACGACAGCGTGCGCTGGTCGCTGGAGAAGAGCAGCGTCGTGGGGGTCACGATCAGGCCCTCGAAATGGGTCTGGGTGATCTGCATCTGAAGCGGCATGAGAGCGCCCGACTCGACGGTAATGGTGGCCACTCGATCCGCCTTGCCCGTGTAGGCGATTACGTTGAAGAGTACGGTATTCTCCATCACCTGCACGCGGCACCAGTCGGGATCGGACGACGAGGCCGATACGAGGCCGCCGTCCGCATTTACGACCAGCGTACCCAGGCCGCCCTTGTAGGTAAAGGTCTCCGAGGTAATGCTCTGAAGCGTAACCGCTGAAATTTCATCGTCCTTGTCGCACCCGGCAAGAAAGATACACGCAGCAAAAAGGCTTGCGGTCAATAGTAGAAGTTGTTTCATAGATTAAGTATTTTAGGTCATTTTGTTCCTTAAACGAAATCAAAAGTATCAACTTTGCCGCTTATCGCGGGATAATTTCGGACATTTTAAGGACAATAAAAATACAAGACGCGGTTTCGGAATTATCCGAAACCGCTCCGGGATTACTTTTTATCCGCATTTTGCAGGTACTCCGACGGCAAAACGCCGAATTGCTTGACGAAACATTTCGCGAAGTAGGACGAGGAGCTGAAACCCGTGACGAAGCCGATTTCAGTGATGCTGTACTTGCCCTCGACCAACATGCGGCACGCTTCGTCCAGCCTGATCGTCTTCATGAAGTCGTTCGGGGTCATTCCCGTCAGGGCTTTCAGCTTCTTGAAAATCGCCGTGCGGCTCAGCCCCATCTCGGCCGCCAGGAAGTCGACCGAGAGGTTGGAGTTGCTCATGTTGGCCACCACGACCTTGCGGCAGGCGTCGAGGAACTCCCCGTCGCGGCGGCTCTGGGCCATCGAGCGGATCTGCGACACCGGCATCTTGGAGTAGGCGTCGTGCAGCAGATGCCGCTTGCGGAACAGACTGGCGATCTGTGCCTTCAGATGCTCGGGCGAGAAGGGCTTCTCGATATAGGCGTCCGCCCCGTACTCCAGACCTTCGATCTTGGAGCCGGCGTCGGTCTTGGCCGAGAGCAGGATCACCGGGATATGGCTGGTGTTCACGTCGTCCTTGATCCGCCGGCACAGCTCGATTCCGTCGATGCCGGGCATCATGATATCGCTGACCACCAGATCGATATCCTTATCCGTCAGCAGCACGAGCGCCTGTTCGCCGTTCCGGGCCTGAAGAACCGTGTATTCGCTGCCGAGGAACTCGGAGAGGAAGGTCAGCATGTCGGGATTGTCCTCCACGACCAGCAGCACCGGACGTTCGGAGGCAAGGGGGGGGGTTGCAGCCGTCTCCTCCCCGTCCTCTTCGTCCGGGGCATCGGCCGCGACGGATCCGATCTCCTTCGGATCGGGATCGGGGATGAAGACCGAGAAGACGGCGCCCGTATAGAGCGACCGGTCGCACTCCGTTTCGGTTCCGTCGACGATCCGGACCGTGCCGCCCAGCAGCCCGACCAGCGTCTGCACCAGATTGAGCCCCACGCCCAACCCCTCGGAGGCGGTTTCGGAGGCGTTGTCCTTCGCCTGCCAGAAGAGTTCGAACACCCGGTGGCGGTGCATCTCGGGAATGCCGATGCCGTCATCCGCCACCTCCAGCACGATACCATTGTCGCGGCGGGCGGCCGCAATCAGAATATGGTGCCGGGCGAACCGCACGGCATTGCTGAGCAGGTTGCCCAGAATCTTGGTCAGCATCTCCCGATCGGAGACCATCGACAGCCGCTCGGGACACACCGAACGGATCTCGATCCCCTTCTTGCCGGCCGGGAAGCGAAACATCTCGACCTGATCCTCGATCAGCCCCGAGAGGTCGCACTCGTCGAAATGGGCCGTGAAGTTGCCCTCGACATTGGCCTTGCGGAAGTCGAGCAGCTGGTTGATGAGCTCCAGCAGCCGATCGGTGCTGTTCTTGATGATGCGCAGGTATTCGTTCTCCTTGTCGTCCGCCTTGCGGTTGCGCATGATGTACTCCAGCGGCCCGACGATCAGGGTCAGCGGAGTGCGGATCTCGTGCGCGAGGCTGGTCAGGAAGTTGACGCGCGTCCGGTACAGCTCGTGCTCCCGTTCGTTCTCGATCTGGCGCAGGTTCTCGCGGTAGCGCTGCCGGATGCGGATCCGGTAGTGGTTCACGGCGAAGAAGACGGCGGCCGCCGCCAGCAGCAGATAGATGGCGAGCGCCCACCCCGACCGCAGGAAGGGCGGGGTGATCCGGATGGAGAGCGCGGTTTCGGAGATCGACCAGTCGCCGGTGCCGACGGCCGCCTGCACGCGGAAGCGGTACTTGCCGGGACGCAACTTATAATATACGGTCGTATTGCCGTCGTTTATCATGTGCCACGACTCGTTGTCGCCGTTGCCGTCGAGCCGGAAGCGGAACCGCAGGTTCTCCGACGCGAGGTAGCCCGGGGCGACGAAACGCAGACCGATGAACGACTGCTCGTGCGACAGCCGGATTTCGCGGGTCTTCTGGATCGATTTTTCGAGCGGCGAGCCTTTCGATCCGGGACGCATCGGCTCGCCGTCGATCAGCAGATCGGTAATGACGACCGGCGCCACGGCCGGCGCCTCGACCATCTCCCGCAGCGAGAAGAGGCAGAGGCCGTCCGACGTACCCAGCATCATCTGGCCGTTCGAGGTGCGGATGCCGGAGTTGGTATTGAACATCGAACTGTTCAGGCCGTCCGTATGCCGATAGACCCGCAGGTTGCCGGTCGAGACGTTCAGCACGGCCAGTCCGTTGCCGGTCGAGATCCACAAGCGCTTGCCGTCGGGAATCAGGTGCTTGATATTGTTGTTCGGCAGCTCCAGCTTGTCGTAGCGCACGAAGTCGTCCGTCGCGGCGTCGTACATGCAGAGACCCCGTTCGGTACCCACCCAGAGCCGCTTCGCATCGCCGACCGCCAGCGTATTCACCGAGTTGCTGCACAGCGTGCGGGGTGCGTTTTCGGCGAAGAGATAGTTCCGGCTGGTTCCGGTCCGCACGTCGTAGGCATAGAGCCCCTGTTCGGCCGTCGCCACCCACAGCAGCCCGGTATGCGGATCCTCCTCGATATCGCAGACCCGGGAGCTCTCATGGAGCAGCTCGAAACAGTCGCCGGCCCGGTTGTATCCGTACAGACCGCGCGCCGTACCGGCGTATATGCGGCCGAACTTGCTTCTGAAGACGGTGAATACGCGGGGCGACGAGGCGTCCTCGTCCGTGAGCCAGGCCCGTTCGGCCCCGCTCTTCAGGTCGATCATCCGCACGCCGCACTGATAGGCGGCCACCCAGAGCCGGTCTTCGTCGACCAGCATCGAATAGATGATGCAGGTGTGCATCGACGTTTCGTGCAGGGTCCGGAAAGGCTCCATCGTGCCCGACGCAGCGTCGAACAGCATAATGCCGTTCCCTTCGGTTCCCAGCAGATAGCGGTCCCCGTGCCACGGACACACGGAGTAGACCTCGCGGCCCAGATCGGATCTTCCGGGCAGGCCGGTGTGGTAGTAGAGAAGCCGGTTATGGCCGGGATAGAACTCCACGCCGTCGTAATGCGATCCCAGCCAGATATTTCCGGCGCGGTCGCGCAGGCAGGAGTAGACGTTACGGTTCTTGCCGCCGCTGAACGACGCGGCATCCCGCTCCTTCGGGACGAGCCGGTTCTCGACGATCTTGAAGACCGAGGCGCCGGCGCTGGAGCAGACCAGCAGCTCGCCCGGAGCGATCTCCGTGAGGTAATGGACGCGGTGCATCAGCCCCTCCGTGCGGCGGTCCCGCTGATTGGTGAAGGTGCCGGTCCGGCGGTCCAGGCAGTCGACGCCCGAGTTGACCGTACCGATCCAGATGTTGCCGTTCGAATCCTCGGCCAGCGCGTCGATCGAGTTGTCGGACAGTCCGCCGGGGCAGGCCCGGTAGCGGGTGAAGCGGCCGGTCGACTTGGAGAAGGAGCAGAGTCCCTGATTATAGGTGCCGAGCCAGATCGTGCCGTCGCTGCTCTCGTAGATGACCGAGATATAGTTCTGCGAAATGGAGTTCTCGTCGTTCGGATCGTGGCGGTAGAGCGTCAGTTCGTCCGAGGCGGGCGAGTAGCGGAAAAGCCCCTGCTCCACGGTCGAGATCCAGATCTCGTCGTCGCGGTCCCGCACCACCTTGATCGTGCGGCCCGTAACGGAGACGCCGTCGGCCGTGCGGAGGTCGAAGTGGCGGAAGTCGTCGAGATCGGGGTCGTAGATGTCCACGCCGTTGTCGAGCGTCAGCCAGATGCAGCCGCGGTCGTCGATCTCCAGATCGAGGATCGAATCGCCCGAGAGGTTGGAGCCGGAGCCGGTCCGGTAGTTGCGGAAGCGGGTGCCGTCGAAGCGGCTCAGGCCGTTGTTCGTACCGAACCAGATGAAACCCGCATCGTTCTGAACGATCCCGTAGATCTGATTCGACGCCATTCCCTCCTGCACCGAATAGGTTCTCGAATAGGAGTAGACGCGATGGGCGTCCGCGCGCATCGCCTGCAGCGACAGAACCGTCAGGATGATATAAAATAACCGCATGTCCGTATAACAATTTGGTTTCGAAGATAGCAAAGAGAAGCTATTTTCAAAGACAATTTTATACAAAAAAAGGCGAATCGCGAACTTCGCAGCCGCAGCAGGCGGCGCCCCGGGGCGATATCCGCCTCATTTTACCGGAAAAAAGATCATCTTACCCTTAATATGTTCGATTTTACCCCCCCCCAAGCGAATATCGAACTACTTTTGTGTCGACTTGAAACATTTAACC
>ENA-UOJJ01004685-UOJJ01004685.1-human-gut-metagenome-genome-assembly--contig:-CS66-NODE-4685-length-12442-cov-5.094050_pt1 | contig 12442 bp, 8 predicted proteins | sample MGYA00242343_ERZ723890 | MGnify/ENA metagenome assembly ERZ723890 | reverse complement strand
ACACACACACACAGCTCATCGCCCATCCACCGCGCTCGCGTCCAGGCGTAGCGCGGCTTTCCGCGTTTCCACTCCGCCCCAAAACATGGCCTTGCCCCTTCTCGGGGTGAGGCCTTTTGCGTTGCGCGCCGTTTGCCGCAAGCCGCATCCTTCACCCTTATAACCTGAGGAGGCTACCCATGACGCATAGATTCCGCTTTACCTGCACAAGGCTTCTTCCAGCCTGCGCGCTGGCCGCGCTGCTGACTGGGCCGCCCGGCGTTGCGCCTTCGGCCAATGCCGCCGATGTTACCTACCCCGGCTCAAGCCTTGGCAAAGGCCCCCTCTGGAATATCGGCAACAGCCTTTTTCCTGCGGGGAGCCTCAGCGACAATGTGGTCACCATCAACAGCGGCAATGTGGGCGGCGACGTTTATGGCAATGACGTGGACGCCGCGTTCAGCCCGGTCAGCAATAATACGGTCATTCTGTCGGGCGGCTCGGTCGGCGGCGACATTCTGGGCGGAGCCAACAATGGTGCTGTGAACGACAACAACGTCTCCATCTCCGGTTTCGGTTCAGTATCGGGCAACGTCTATGGCGGCTACGGCGCTGCAGAGGGAACCGTAAACGGAAACGCCGTCTCCATCTTCGATTCTGGTTCCGTAACCGGCAACGTCCTCGGCGGCTACAGCCGCTCGGTAAATTCTCATGTTATCGGGAACACAGTTACCATCAGCGGCGGAACCGTAAAAGATATCTACGGCGGCCAAAGCGGTAAGGGGAACGCTCTGAATAACCGCGTGACGTTGGACGGCGCTGCGTCCCAAGCAAACGTCATTTACGGCGGACGCGTGGAACAGGGCACTGCCCGGGAAAACGCCGTTGTCATGAAAAACGGCAGCGTGACCTTGGGAATTTTTGGCGGCATCGCCACCGTTGACGGCGGGCAAGCTCAGGACAACCACGTGACCATGAGCGGCGGTTCAGTGGGAGAACATCTCATCGGTGGTTACGTGCAAAACGGCAACGGCGCTGCCACGGGCAACAGCGTCATCTTCAACGGCGGCAGCGTGACAGAAAATGTCTATGGCGGGTGGAGCGTAAACGGCCCTGCACAGAACAACAGCGTGACCATGACAAACGGTTCCGCCAAGTGGCTACTGGGCGGTTACAGCAACAGCGGCGACGTGAGCGGTAACAGCGTGAACGTCAGCGGCGGCACGCTGACCGGCGGCGTCAGAGGCGGCGAAACGACCAGCGGCAATGCCACAGGCAACAGCGTCGACTTCTCCAATGTAACGGCAACATATGTACAGGGCGGCTACAGCGGCTCCGGCAGCGCCACGGGCAACAGCCTGGCCATCCGCAGCGGCACGGTACAAAACAACGCCTTCGGCGGCTATGTGGACAGCGGCAGCGGCGAGGCTTCGGGCAACAGCGTCACCTTCAACGGCGGAAGCGTGACAAACAACATCTACGGGGGGATGAGCGCAGCCGGCCTTGTACAAAGCAACAGCGTGATCATGACAAACGGTTCCGCTAAGTGGCTACTGGGCGGTTACAGCAACAGCGGCGATGTGAGCGGTAACAGCGTGAACGTCAGCAGCGGCACGCTGACCGGCGCCAGCGGCGGCGAATCCAATTCCGGCAGTGCCACGGGCAACATAGTAAGCATCAGCAGCGGGACGGTCCAAAGCAACGTCAATGGCGGTTTTGTTGCCGCGGGTAGCGGCAAGGCCACGGGCAATATTGTGAACATTTCCGGTAATGCTGACCTGAGCGGGGCGGTCGTGGCGGGCGGTTCCTCTCCGGACGGCGACGCCTTCACCGACAATACGCTGAACAAAAACAGCGACGCCACGGTACATATCGCACGAAACTTTGCATCAGTAAATTTTGGCTACAGCGGAAACGCCAACATTGGGGAGCTGGATAGCACGCCGACCGGCAGCGCACTCTCCGGCGTGACAGTGAACACCAATGCCAACAACGTGTCCTTTGACGGCGTTATTTCCGGTTCCGGCTCCATAACCAAAGCCGGCGCGGGAACGCTGATTCTTTCCGGAACCAACACCTATTCCGGCGGCACCACGATCAGCGCCGGAACCCTGTCCATAGGCTCCGACACCAATATCGGCAGCGGAACCAACACCATCGGCAACAAGGGCACGCTACTGCTCTCCGGCAACGGGACATACACCAACGACTGGACGCTGAGCGGTGCGGGCAGCGCCATTGCAACGGACAACAACAATACGCTCTCCGGCGTTTTATCCGGCAACGGCGGCCTGACCAAGACCGGCGCGGGCACACTGACCCTTTCGGGAACCAATACCTACACCGGCATGACCACGGTACGGAGCGGGACGTTGGCCCTGGGCAGCGATCTGACATCCAATCAACTCACTCTATACGGCGGCACGGGATTCGACCGGGGAAGCCACAACCACAGCCTGGACAACGGTATCCTGAGTGTCAATGGGGCCAACGGCCAGAGCGCCATGTACAAAGGCGATCTTTCCGCTAGGAACGCGACCCTCAATTTCATCTCTCCGGTACATCCTACGCAGCCCCTGCTGCGCGTCACCGGCGATGCGGACGTCTCGGGCAGTGCCTGCAATGTGGGACTGGCGGGCGGTACGTCCCTGGCCTCCGGGTCTACCCTGACCCTGCTGGAGGTCGATCCGGACAAAACGCTCACGGCCAACAACTTGCAGCGCGGCAACGGGATTGTGCAGATCGGTTCCACCGTGGCGCACGACATCACTGCGGATGTGAATCTTGACCCGACAACAAGACGGCTGAATGCCGTCACCGCTCAAGTCAGCCCCGGCAGAGCCACGGATCAGTCCAAGGCCCTGTCCGAAGGCTTCCTCGGCGGACTGGCCCTGAACCTGCAAGGCGCGGACCTCGTGGCGGGCCGGGGCATGGATTCCGCCGTGCGGGCCTCCTCCGGTACGGACGACGCGGAAAGGCACGGCTTTGCCGGGTTCGGCGCGCTGTCCGGCGGTTCGTTGCGCTACAACACCGGCTCGCATCTGGACATGAACAGCCTTTCCCTGCTTACCGGCCTGGCCTGGGGAATCGACCTTGCGCCGGGCCGCCTGACCTTGGGCGCATTCTTTGAATACGGCAACGGCTCTTACGACACCCACAACTCCTTCACGAACGCCGCTTCCGTAGACGGCGACGGCAATGCCTACTATCTGGGCGGCGGCATTTTGGCCCGCATGGACTTCGTCAATATTGGGCCAGGCCGCTTCTACGCCGAAGCCAGCGGACGCGCGGGCAAGACGCACAACGAGTACGACAGCTCGGATTTGCGCGACGCAGCCGGACGTAAGGCGGACTACGACAGCAGTTCTCCCTACTATGGCCTGCATTTCGGCACGGGCTACGTCTGGAACATCAACGATGCCGCCACCCTTGACCTGTACGGCAAGTACTTCTGGACACGGCAGCAGGGCGACAGCGTGGGCCTGTCCACCGGCGAACATCTGAGTTTCGACGACATCAACTCCAGCCGCCTGCGTTTCGGCGGGCGCTTCGCCTATATCCTGAACGAACACGTCGCTCCGTACATCGGTGCGGCCTGGGAACACGAATTCGACGGCAAGGCACGGGCCAAGACCAACGGCTTCGACATCGACGCCCCGAACCTGCGCGGCAATACCGGCATAGGCGAACTGGGCCTCTCCCTCACCCCCTCCGCTGACCTGCCCCTGACCATAGACCTGGGCGTGCAGGGCTACACCGGCAAGCACGAAGGCGTGACCGGCAGTCTGATGGTGAAGTGGGAATTCTGAGCGTCTGCAAAGGGGAGCGTTCGTTTTTTGTATACGCACCCAGCTTTAAACATCTCTTCAACTGCACACTCTGGAAAGGATAAAAAGGGGAACAAGCATCTATACTATCAAAAATTTCATCTACAACAATTCTCTGGAAGACTTAATATCGGCTGTGTCTGCTTCAGAAAAAATTCAAATGGTATGTAAACACCCAAAGGTATGTGCATCATATTTTAGACTACGAATAGTTCGTGTGAGGTTATACGCAGTACACTCCAATACTTCGTAGGGGAACAAATTTATTCTCTTGGAGCAATTTCTACTATGCGGCGCGGTGTCGGCAACGGCGAATCGCGCCGCTTTTTTGCGGCATCCAATCCGAACCGGAATAAGGCCGTCCCGCTGAAAAAATTTCAAAAATCAATAATTCTACCACTCCTCCGCAAAAATCCACCGTGTTACTGCGATTATGTACGCACTTTTGTGTGCTGAACCACCATCGAGAGGATTCATTATGCGGAATCTCACCAGACAACAGCGCTAAATCGTGGAGATGCTGGCGAAAGGATTTCGCCTCAAAAATTATTGCAGGGAATCTCTCCATCGAGGTGGCTACGGTATATTGGCATTTGGCAGCAATTCGAAAAGCCTTCGGCGTTCATAGCAACATTGAGCTGTTGCACCACCTCAATGAGGAACCGGAGGCGAGTATATCCACTATTCGACTGACACCGCGCGGCAGGGAAGTTTTTGAACTCGCTATGAGCGGTCTGAGCATCAGAGAAATCAGTAAACGTCTTGGAATCAGCTACAGCGACGTCCTTCGGCACAGGGAAAAAATGCTCCTGGTGAACGAATGTAACCCTATGTTGGAATTGATTGCAAAATATCGTGGGACATATCCAAATCGTCAATTGTGAGGTCCATAACATGGAAATTGAAGGCCGCACCATCATACTTTCCACGCCGGAAGAACTGCTTCCTCTCATTACACAAGCCGTCCGTACCGCCGAGCAGGGGAAAACGGCGGATGCCCCCGACTTGCCGGGCAAAAAACTGCTTGCCCCGAAAGATGTGGAAAGAGAATTCGGCATTCACCAGAAGACGCTCGCCTACTGGCATATGGAAGGCGTCGGTCCGGTATATACGAACTTCGGCAGGCGTGTCTTTTATGAGCGCGCCGTATTGGAAGAGTATATTGCATCCGGGCGTGTCCAAACCTCGGAATCAATCAAGTGATGGACTTCTCAGGCCAGCATATCCCCTATAATCGAGAGCTTTTCGCTTTCCTGTCCGGGGAACAGATGGGCATACCGCATGGTCATGGTGATGTTCTTATGACGCATGAGCTTTTGCAGTTCCATGAGCGTCACCTTGCCGGACGGCGCCAACCAGGAGGCAAAGGTATGTCTCATGGTGTGCAGGGTGACGGCGTACAGACTGTCGCCGTCTTCCGGAGCCAGATTGAGCTTTCTGACGGCGGTCTGGAAACAGGCGGGTATTTTTTCAAACGCCGTCTTCTTGCGAGGCTGTTGGAAGATGGGTTCCGCAGGCTTGCGCGTATACGCCTGGAGCATCCGGATCATATCCTCCGGCACGCGGACGAATACCCGCTTTCCTCCCTTCTGAATGATATAGAGGCCGCAGGCATTGCCGTCCACATCCTGCCCGCGCAGTTTGAAAATTTCCGTGGGGCGAAGGCCGGTCCGCAGGGACAACAAAGCCATATCGTGCAACTGCGGATGCCGCTTTTCAAGGCCGTCCAGAAGGGACTTGGCTTCCTCTCTGGTCAGGAAACGCAACCTTTCATTGTCAGCCTTTACCATTTTCCAAGTGCCGCCCTTGGTGGACAAGGGGTTGACTCCGCTCCACATGCCTGTGGCGCCGGCACGGTTTATGGCGGAACGCATAAAGCTGAAGATGTTGTTGACGGTCTGCCCGGCCAGCATTTTTCGCGTCGGTGCTTTGGCTTTAGGCTTTTTGGTGGCCTTTTTGGGCTTTGTATTCCCAGTAGGCGTTTTCAAAAGCTGCGCCTTGAGGCTGGAAAGCAAATTCGGAGTCAGATCGGCAATAGGCAAAGCGTGGGTTTTGGCCTTGGGGTGGGCGCAATACTGGCTGTAGTGCTGGTCAACGTACTTCCCTTCGCTTCTGCCCCAGGCAAGGTAGGCGTTCACTATCTCCCCGATGGTAACTTTGTCGCGCTCAATGGGATTGATGCCGGTGGCATCAAACTCGGCAAGGAACTTTACCCGCTCCTTTCTGACCGTGGCCGGGCGGACGCCCTTGCTGTGCCTGCCAACGGTTTTCCAGTGGCCCTTACCTTCATGATCAGCGTACCAGAAGCAGTAGATTTTGTCGTACTCTCCGGTTCGCGGATCGCGCTTGGCGGACTGGCGGAAGAAAACGCCCTCGAACCTGGTCTTTGTGTATTTTCGAGTGAAGGGCAGGACGGCCCGGAAATCCCGGTTTCTCGTGCTCCTTCCATATTCCATATGGAATAAAAAACAGGCACGGCATCCTCAAGGACGGCGTGCCTGTTTACGCATTGCTTTAGACCGTATCGCCACGCCGGGCGTGGTACTCCGCTTTTTCCTGATACATACGTTTATCCGCCTGCCTCACCATATCCATGATGTGCATGTCCCCCTCGGCCCACACCTGCCCAAGCGACAGGGATTCGGGATACGCTTTATTGGCCTCCCGTTGGAGCGCGGCGATCTTCGCATAAAAGACCCGTTCCGGAATGTTCGGGCAGAGGAAGACAAATTCGTCTCCGCCAATACGGAAAAGATCGTCTCCCCTGAAATAGCGGCTGAATATCCGGCTGATGTCCCGGATGTATTTGTCGCCGGAGTCGTGCCCTTGCTGATCGTTGATGCGCTTTAACCCATTGAGATCCACAAAAACGACGCCGAGCGAATCCGGGGGATTTTTTTCGAGCTTCTGCAATACGGAAATATAGCTGTTTCTGTTGTGCAGCCCCGTCAAGTCGTCGCAGTAGCTCATCCGCTTGAGCTCGCTCTGCATATTACGCTTCCGTTGCTCATTCGTGACGAAATAGGCCAGAGAATGCAGCAGGGAGTGATCATCCCGATTGGCTTTCGGGTTATCCACGCCGATGAACCCGGAAATGACGTCGTTCAGGACGAGAGGGACGACGATGAGGCTCTCGATACCTTGCGGCTTGAGTACGCTGTACATATCCAAATCGCTGTCCCGGATTGACTCAAGATTGTCGATGACCACATCCTCACGCCGCTCGAACATCTTCTGCCAACAGCTCATGTAGCTGATTGGCACGTTTTGAAGGACTTCTTTCTGAGGGAAAATACCTTCTGAACACCATTCATAGGTGTTGTTGGCGATGAGCCCGCCGTTTTTCAGAACGCTGTACTCGAAGATATAGGCACGATCGGCCTGATGCATCATTCCGAGGTTCTCCAAGACCATGTCCACGGCTTGCGGAAAATTTTCTTCCCTGTTCAGGATGCGGATGCATTCCAGCAAGGTACTCTCAATATCAAGCTTGCGCTGCACAGCTTGGCTGATATTTTCCTTTTCCGTAATGTCAACGGCGAATTCCAGCCGGGCAAGACGGCCATTCCAGCGGATCAGCTTGTCTCTGAGCAGATAATGGCGGTGCGAAATGGGATTCGTGAGCTCCCAAGTGTAGAACGTTTCGCAGTTGAGAAACTGATTCGTACAAAACGGACAAGGCGCGTCAATGCCTTGCAGGACTTCATAGCACTTCCTGCCTTTTCCGATGTCCGTAAGCCCGAATACCTTTTTCCCAAACTCGTTCAGATACAGGATTTCATACGTGGCGATATCGCTTACATAAACGATTTCATCCACTTCCTCCATAATAATCTGCAACAGGCTCTCCGGGCAGTCTTCGTGTTCACCGGAAACATACTGTGCTTTGGAAAAAGATGTTGTCATAATGCGAACCCATTCACATTTTGGATGACGACCATTTTCAAAATCGCCCAGCCACGCACATCCTGAATCAGCAGGCCAAGGCTAAATGGCGGATCACTATACGCGTTTTCCTTCCCATTTTTCCAATAATGAGAGCCAAAAACGTTTTTGGAGCCACATTATCGACTAAAGTATCTCATTTTACGCTAGAAACAGCGTGTTATCAAGATGTCGGAGGATCCAAAAGGCATCAGCCGTCCTCAAGCGCGGCGCCCTCGCCTCTTCCCCAAATGGCGTCTCAGTATCAGAGGACGCTGGGCACCCACGGCTCCCCTTTGTGGACAGTGCACCCCCACCCTGCCAAGAAGGCCGCCCGGCTTTATTGCATCCCCGGCCTTCTCGGGCTATCACACCGACCATGAACACGCTGCAACTCCGGAATTCCTTTCTGCTGCTTCTCACCGCCGTCATCTGGGGAGTGGCCTTCGTCGCCCAGAGCGTAGGCATGGATTATGTGGGCCCCTACACGTTTACCTGCGTGCGCTCCTTTATCGGCGGCCTGTTCCTCATTCCCTGCATCGCGCTGCTCAACAGGCTGAACCCCGTCTCCCCCGGCGGCATCAGGCCTTCGAACGCGAAAACGAAGGGCCAGCTCTGGATCGGCGGCGTGTGCTGCGGTGTGATGCTCTGCTTCGCAAGCTGTTTTCAGCAGATCGGCATCATGTACACGTCCGTGGGCAAGGCGGGGTTCATTACGGCCTTCTATATCATCATCGTCCCGCTCCTCGGGCTGTTCTTCAAAAAACGGTGCGGCCTGTTCGTCTGGCTCGGCGTGGCGCTGGCCATCGTCGGCCTCTATTTTCTCTGCATTACGGAGAGCCTGACCATCCAGTTTGGCGATTTCCTGATCTTCATCTGCGCCATCCTGTTTTCCATCCACATTTTGATCATCGACTACTTCACACTGCGCGTGGACGGCGTCAAAATGTCCTGCATCCAGTTTTTCGTCTGCGGCCTGCTCTGCGCGGTTCCCATGCTGCTCTTTGAGACGCCGGACATCACGCAGCTCCTCGCCGCATGGAAACCCGTCCTCTATGCGGGGATCATGTCGAGCGGCGTTGCCTATACGCTGCAAATCGTGGGACAGAAAGGCATGAATCCCACGGTCGCCTCCCTGATCCTCAGCCTCGAGGCTGTGGTGTCCGTACTGGCCGGATTCGTCATGCTGGACCAGCAACTGACCATGCGGGAAACGATGGGATGCGCCTTTATGTTCTGCGCGATCGTGCTTGCGCAGCTCCCGCAGAAGAACATAAAAAACGCTGAGGCTGTCTCAGCATAACGGGGTGCGGCATGAGGATATGCGTCATCACGGGCGGCACAGGCGGCATAGGGCTTCACCTTTGCGAAGGCTTCCAGCGCGCGGGGTATGCGGTCACGGCTCTCGACGTGGAACAGCACAAAGCCTTGCCTGACGGTATTGGCTTCATCCAAACCGACTTGAGACAGGCCGAGGCCGTCAGCGAGGCCTTCCGGCGGGTGACGGAACGGCACGGCGCCGTCCATGTACTCGTCAACAACGCGGCCCTCGCCCATTTCCACAAGCCCGTCATGGAAATGACCGCCGACGAATTCGACAACGCCCTTTCCGTAAACCTGCGCGGCGCGTTCCTGTGCGCGCAGGACTTCATCAAGGCCAACGCGGGGCAGGGTTACGGGCGCATCATCAATATCGCCTCCACCCGCTGGAACCAGAACGAAGCGGGATGGGAGGCCTACGGCGCTTCAAAAGGGGGGCTTGTCTCCCTCACGAACACGCTGGCCGTCTCCCTGAGCGCCACGCCGATCACGGTCAACGCCGTAAGCCCCGGCTGGATACAGGTCGACGGCTATGAAACGCTTTCCCACTTGGATCATGCCCAGCATCCTTCCGGGCGTGTGGGTATCCCCCGCGACATCGTCAACGCCTGCCTGTTCCTTGCCCACGAGGAAAACGATTTCGTCAACGGGCACAACCTCGTCGTCGACGGGGGAATGACCAAACGGATGATCTACATCGAATAGCGGTTTCGAAACACGGCGTCTCGTTAAACAGCACCGAGTCCAAAACACAAAAACACTACGCGGCCGGAGGCTCTCATGGATTGTCAACGCGATACGGAAGCATGCTCCCCCCTTCAGACGCAACTCTTTTCGCTTCAAGGCCATACCGCGCTTGTCACCGGCGCGGGTTCCGGGCTCGGCAAATATATGGCCCATGCCCTGCTCCACGCCGGAGCCAACCTTATCCTCGTCGGCCGCACGCTGGATCGCCTCGAGGCCTCGGCGGACGAGATCTTTTTGAGCTTGAAACAGCAGGGCGGCCATCTCGCGTACGATTCCGATCCCGCGGCACGCTCTGCCCATCGGGACCCGGACCAAAACAAACGCATCGCCTGCATTGCCTTCGATGTGAGCGAACTCAAGACGTTGCCGGAACTCGCCCAAAAGGCGTCCCAGCCTTTCGGCGCGCCGGACATCCTCGTCAATGCCGCCGGGCTGAATCCGCGCAAGCCGTGGAACGAACTCACGCCCGAGATTTGGGAATACACGCTGCGGCTCAATCTTTCCGCGCCGTTCTTCCTCGCTCAGGCCCTCGTGCCTGAAATGATGCGGCAAGGATGGGGGCGCATCATCAACATCGCCTCCCTTCAAAGCAGCCGGGCCTTCCCCAACGGCCTGCCCTACGGAGCGTCAAAGGGCGGAATAGCCCAACTCACGCGGGGCATGGCCGAAGCATGGTCGCGGCCCGGAACGGGCATCACGGCCAATGCCATCGCGCCGGGCTTCTTCAAGACGCAACTCACCGCCCCGCTCTTCGACAAGCCGGAAGTCGTCGAGGCTCTCGCCCGGCAAACCACCATGAACCGGGTGGGCTTCGCGGAAGATATCCAAGGGTTGACCATGTTCCTCGCTTCCCCCGCGTCCGGCTATATCACGGGGCAGGTCATCCACATCGATGGAGGCTGGACCGCCATATAGGGGAGTCCCAACGCGCTGAGTGAGGAGGAGGCGTTGGCCTCCTCACTCTGATCATGCCCGATTTCCAAGCTTCCGGCCACTCTGACACCGTTTCGACCGCATTCTTGTAAAGACATATGCGCACGGTTTCATGAACAGGATAGGCGGAGAGACTCGGGCCTCTTGGCCTTTTCACGTCTATTTCCTTTTGAGCCCCATGCCCAGCGCCTTCATTTTCAGGTAGAGGGTGTTCCTTGAAAATCCGAGCAGCTTCGCCGCCTTGCTTTTGTTGCCGCCCGCCAGCGACAGCGCGGATTCAATGGCCCTCTTTTCCGCCTCCCGCTGCATGGCCTGAAAAGAAAACGCGCCCGGCTCCTCAGCTGCGTGCACATCCTCCGAGCGAGAGCCCATGAAAAGCCGCTCGGGCAGATAGCGCGGCGTCAGCTCGACCGCGTCGTCGTCCATGCAACAGTACGCATAGGCGAGCACATTCTTGAGTTCCCGCACGTTCCCCGGCCAGCCGTACCGCATGAAGAGGTCGAGCACGTCCTGCGATACCCGCATCTCAAGCGCCTTTTGCGGTCCGCAGATCCCCTCGATGAGCTGGGTGATCAGGGACGGAATGTCCCCCCGGTGCTTGCGGAGGGGCGGCAGATTCAGCTCAAGGATGTTCAGGCGGTGATACAGATCCTCGCGGAACTGCCGCTTGTCCACGAGTTCCGGCAGGTTGCGGTTGGTTGCGGCGATGAGGCGGAAATCCGAATACTTGCTGCCGCTCATCCCGATCTTCTGGATCTCATTGCTCTCCAGCACGCGCAGCAGCTTTGCCTGAAGATACAGCGGGAGTTCGCCGATCTCGTCGAGAAAGATCGTGCCCTTGTCCGCCAGCTCGAACTTGCCCTTCTGCCCGCCTTTCCGCGCTCCGGTAAAGGCGCCCTCCACATAGCCGAACAGTTCCGATTCAGCCAATTCACGCGGCAAGGCCGCACAGTTTACTGAAATGAAGGATCCGTTCGCGCGAGGGCTCGCCTTGTGGATGGCCTGCGCGAACAATTCCTTTCCCGTGCCGCTTTCCCCGAGGATCAGCACGGGCTCCCTGCTGCGCGCGAACCGCTTCCCCATTGCTTTGAGTGCCTGCATCACGCTGGTATCGCCGACGAGATCGTCAAACGTACGCAGGCCCCCGCCCGTCGTTTCCTGTGCGATGAAGTACCCGACCTTGCGTTTGAGCTGCTGGAGGTTGTGCAACAGCTCCTCAATGCGCTCATTGTCGTGCGTGGTAACGATCACTTCCGAAAGGCAGCAGACCAGATTTCCTTTGTCGTCCAGAATGGGGCAACGGCGGCATAACCCTTCGACTCCATTGTAGGAGATGCTGTTCACCGTATTGATCCGCCGTGTCTGCAACGAATTGAGGACGCCCGCCCTTCCCGTCTGGAATATGGCGTCGATTTTTTTGCCTACGACGCTCTCGGACGGATCAAGCCCATAGATGTGGTAGCAGGACTGCGAAAAATACCTGACCGTCCCCGTAGGGTCCGTGAGCGAAACGCCGATGCTCAGGGCATCAAGCAGCTGATGGAACAACGGGTTTTCAACAAGCCGTTTGAAATCCTCATCCGAAGCGATGGGAAAAGGCATGGACATAAAGTCTCCCAGTGTATGCATCCCACGTCAGGCAGAAGAACAAGACATTTCTGTCATAAAAAAGAGACATTTTTCTTTAAAAACAAATAAATACAGCATGATAT
>ENA-UOJJ01004684-UOJJ01004684.1-human-gut-metagenome-genome-assembly--contig:-CS66-NODE-4684-length-12442-cov-9.540325_pt1 | contig 12442 bp, 8 predicted proteins | sample MGYA00242343_ERZ723890 | MGnify/ENA metagenome assembly ERZ723890 | reverse complement strand
TTTCCAACGCGCTGGTTTTAAACGAGCACCCGAAAAAACTGACGGAGCGCTTCGCAGGGTATTTTGATAAAATTCTTGTTGACGCGCCATGCTCCGGCGAAGGCATGTTCCGCAAGGAAGAGGCCGCCGTCACTGACTGGACGGAGGACACAAACGCCATCTGTGCCAACCGGCAGCTGGAAATTCTGGCCTCGGCGGCAGGCATGCTCCGCCCCGGCGGCCGTCTGGTTTATTCCACATGCACATTCTCACCTGTGGAAAACGAAGGTGTGATCTCCGAGTTTTTGTGGAAGAATCCCGATTTTTCTGTGGAAAAACTCGATGTACCGTTCTTTTCCCCCGGCAGGCCCGACTGGGTGCCAAACCCCGCGCCGGGACTGGAGCATACGTTCCGGCTCTGGCCGCACAGACTCTTGGGCGAGGGGCATTATGCCGCCGTGCTCCGCAGGACGGGAGACGAAGCGCCTGCGGCGCTTTCACCGGAACCCGCGGCCAAATGCCCGCCGGAACTTGCGGCATTCCGCGGCCAGACCGGCGCTGCACTGCCGGAGGGGAAGCTGCTGCGGTTCGGGGACGTGTGCTATCTCGTCCCGCAGGAACTGCCGGAGGTAAAGGGGCTGCGGGTGCTGCGCGCGGGACTGGAACTCGGCGCAGTTTTGAAAAACCGCTTTGAACCCGCACACGCGTGGGCGCTGTGGCTGCAGACGCTGGAAAACAGCGTCTCGTTCGAGGAAGCCGACCCGCTGCTCGCCCGGTATCTTTCCGGCGACGTGCTGCCGTCCGGCAGGCGCGGCTGGACACTTGTACAGGCTGACGGTCTTTCGCTCGGCTGGGCAAAGGGCGACGGAAACCAACTCAAAAATCACTATCCGAAGGCGCTTCGCCGCCCGGTTTAAGAAACAGGAGGATACACTATGGCAAAGACAGTCCTGATCGTAGAGGATGAACGCGCAATCGTGGAGATCCTGAAATTCAATCTCAAGCGCGAGGGCTATGAAACGCTCGAGGCGCTCGACGGCGAGACGGGTCTGCTGCTTGCGCAGACAAAGGACCCGGATCTGATCTTATTGGATGTCATGCTGCCGAAAATGAGCGGCTTTGACATCTGCAAAACGCTCCGCGGCGAAAACCGCACCACGCCCATCATCATGCTCACGGCCCGTGAGGAGGAAATGGACAAGGTCTTCGGGCTCGAGACCGGCGCGGACGACTATATAACCAAGCCCTTTTCCATGAAGGAGCTCATGGCCCGCGTCAAGGCGAATATCCGCCGCCGCAGCATGGAATACGCTTCCGCGCAGGCCTCCGGCACGGCAAATACCGTTGAGGCAAATGGCCTGTGCCTAAACCCCGAAACCTATCAGGTGACGAAAAACGGTGCGCCGGTCGATCTGACACAGAAGGAATACGACCTTCTCTCCTATCTTATCCGCGAACGCGGAAAGGTCTTCTCCCGGGAAGATCTCATGCAGCGGGTGTGGAATTATGACTATTACGGGGATATGCGCACGGTCGATGTGACGGTGCGGCGGCTTCGTGAAAAGATCGAAGACGATCCCGGCAAGCCCCAATATATCCTGACCCGGCGCGGCGTCGGCTATTATTTCGCGGGATAAGAAATCGGTTTCCCGCGCGAGAAAGGAGGGGTGGCCATGCGGTCCCTGCGCATGAAGATGGTCATGATCATGGTGATCCTGATTTTGGCCCTGATGCTGACGACTGGCGCGTTTTTGATGAGCGGCGTCGGCAATTTCTATGTGTCCCAGTTCTATGAGCAGATGGAGGGCACGTTTACCCCGGAATTCATCGCCCAGCTGCAAAGGCTTTCGGCGGAGGACAACGCGCCCGCGCAGATGAAGGAGCTTCTCATGGCGCAGGCCGGACTCGGCATCGATATTACGGGCCGCAACGTCTACATTCTCGACCAGAACGGCTCCGTGCTTGACAGTTCCAATCAGCGCACTACCGTCGTTATGACGCAGAACATTCTGTCCGCCATGAACGGCTCGGTTGGGCAGAGCAGTTCGGTCACGAACAACTATATGGATCTGGCCGTCCCCGTCGAATCGGACGGCGCGCAGTATATCGCCTACATCCGCGACAACCGCGCCACAGTCGATGCGTTGACGAGCGAACTGCTGATCATCATCCTGCGCGCGCTGGCGCTGGGCCTGGTGATCTGTGTGATTTTGTCCTTCCTGCTGTCGCAGATTCTGATTACGCCTATCCGTGCGCTGACCGTCGGGACGAAACGCGTCGCGGCAGGGGACTTTGCAAATCGCGTCACGGTAGACAGCCGCGACGAGATCGGCGACTTGACCCAGAACTTCAACCACATGGCAAAGGTTCTGCAGGATACGATCTCCGAGGCGGAGAACGAGCGCAACAAGCTTTCCACACTGTTCCTGCACATGACGGACGGCGTCGTCGCGTTCAACACCTCCGGAACCGTCATTCACTATAATCCTGCCGCCACGCAGATGCTGGCGCAGAATCTGTCCGGTCAGACAACCTTCGACGAAATTTTCTCGAAGGAGGCGGAACTCGACACGCTCCTGACGCTGCGCAGACCGCAGTATATCGAAACGCAGAAAACCGTCGGCGAGCGTGAACTGGAACTGTTCATGGCGCCGTTCTCGTCCGACCATGCACAGGGCGGCGTCCTCGTTGTCATTCACGATGTCACCGAGCAGCGCAGGAGCGAACAACTCAAGCGCGAATTCGTCGCCAACGTCTCGCACGAACTGCGCACACCTCTGACCAACATCAAATCCTACGCTGAAACGATCGTCGATACCGGCGACGAACTGCCGCCGGAACTGCGCGCAAACTTCATGAACGTCATCATCAGCGAGGCCGACCGCATGACCCGTATCGTGCAGGATCTGCTCACGCTCAGCAAGATCGACTACGGCAAGATGGAGATGAATATCTCCCGCTTCCCGTTCCTCAAAGCCGTGCAGAATGTCTACGACGCGGCGAAGCTGAATGCCGAACAGAACCACCACCACACCATGACGCTCACCTGCGAGGGGGACATTCCCGACGTCAACGGCGACCGGGAGCGCATCGAGCAGGTCATTACCAACATCGTCTCCAACGCCGTCAAGTATACGCCCGACGGCGGCAAAATCGACATGACCGTCGGCACGAGCGGCAAAAATGTCTTTGTCCGCGTGACCGACAACGGCATCGGCATCCCGGAAAAGGATCTGCCGCGTCTGTTCGACCGGTTCTACCGTGTGGACAAGGCGCGTTCGCGCGAGTCCGGCGGCACAGGCCTGGGCCTTTCCATCGCGCAGGAGATTCTGAACCAGCACAAGGGCCGCATCGAAATTTCATCCGAATATGGCAAGGGCACCTCGGTTCTCATCACCATGCCCGCCGCGGAGGCACAGGCATGAAGCAGGAACGAAGACCCGGCCCCGCCGGGCATGGCCGCCGGCTGCTGGAGATTGGGAAGGATATTCTGATTGTGTTTCTCGTGCTGGTCAACGTGACGCTTGCGATCATGTGTCTGCCGACGAAAACGCTCACGCAGACCAAGTGGCTGGCGAGTGCGCTGCGCCCGTTTGCGGGTCTGTTCGGCCTGAACGAGGCAGAACTGACCTACACTGCGCCCGCCACCGGCAGCGCGTTCATCGGCGCGGCGCAGCCCATCGCCGTCACGCTGAGCACTGAGGCAGGCCGTCAAAGCGCACAGTATGACTTTGCCGCTCTTGACACGCTTTACGGTCAGTACGGCGGGTTACTTGCACAGGCGCTCGAGAGCGCCGAAACGCCGCAGGCGTGCACTGAATCGGCATTTTATGCCGCGCTGCGCGGCCCCGGCGCAGCCTTCTGCTTTCCGGGAACCATCTCACCCGCTGTGCTCGGCGCGTGGCTGAACGTGCGCGCACCGGAGGGTGCGGACGCGCAGTGGTACCTGCTGGCGCTGAATGGTGAGACAGTTGAACTGTATCTGCTGGGCGGCAGCTGCTACCGCGCACAAACGGCGCTTTCCGCCGAGACGCTTGCCGCCGAACTCTCCGCCGCCGTTCCGGACGGCAGCTTTTTCGCCTTTGAATCGGACGCTGCACCTTACAGCGCGCTTGATCCGCTCTCGCTTATCAGCGCGTCGAGCGCCGCCGTCTGCACGGGCCTCGGCACGAACCCGTGCGACGCCAGATTCATTTCCGCTCTCGCAACCCAAATTGGCATCAATCCCTACGGTGACGCGCGATTCGTCGGAAACGACGGCACGACGTCCTTTACCGAAACCGGCCTGCATCTGCGCGTAAGCGCGCAGGGCCGAATCGACCTGCAGATTCTCCAATCAGACGACCGTTTCCAGAGCGCGTCCGCCGACGCGCTGGGCCGCATTGAGGCTGCGCGCAGTCTTCTCAGCCGTCTGACCGGCGACAGCTACGGCGAGGCGCGGGTCTATCTGCAAAGCTATTCTGAAGACGGCCAGAGCGCCGTGTGTACCTTCGGCTATTATCTGTCCGGCGTCGAGATTGCGCCGCGCGGCGGCGGGATCGAGATTCGCTTCGACGGCACGCAGATCACACGCGCCTCCGTTCTGTACCGCAGCTACACAGCCACATCAACACCCGCAGCGCTTCTGCCCGCTGCACAGGCGGCGGCGTGTCTGCCGAAGGGCGAAACGCTCCGCCTTCTGTACGCAGAAGGCACCGGAGGAGAACTCACCGCCGGTTGGGAGACGGAGTAAGCTTGATATGTACCTGCCCACGATGCACTGGCGCGGGAGCGCCTGAGAGGTCGCAGCAGGTAATTGCGAAAAGCGATAGTCCGATGCGAATCCGCAGGCTTTTCGCTGTTAATCGTAGGGGTCGATGCCCACATCGACCCGGCAGAACGCACCGTTTCTGCGGGAATCTTAGGCGAATTCGCAATTTCCCAGCGGGCCGATGTGGGCATCGGCCCCTACAAACAAGTGGGTAAATCCATACAGATTCGCCGAAGATCTCTTTAGAACAGCTGCTTTCCGCCGTATCCATCGCACCACTGACTCAAATTTTCCATCAGGAGGAGCCGCTATGAGCGCTTCGCGCATGAAAAATCTGATTCTTCTTGTCTTGACGCTCTGCGCGCTGGGGCTTCTCTGCATTGTCGTGCCGAACCGGCTTGCACAGACGCATGAACAGCGGCAGATGCTGCAGGAACTCAAGACACTTTACGAGGGCTATGACCTTTCCATTGATCTGGACGAACTGCCGCGCAGTCCCACGCTCTATATTGTCGAACTCTCCGAGGACGGCGCACAAACGGCTGCGCAGGCACTTCTGGGTGCAAAGACCGCGCCCGCAGGTGCGTCCGGCTTTGAAAGCACCTATGAATCCGATCTTGGAACGCTCCACATTACACGCACAGGCGGCTTTTCCGCGTCGCTGACCGGCGGCAGCCGGGTGCGAAATCCGGAAAAAGCCGCAGAGAAGCTGCTGCACGCCATGGATTTTCAATACCAGTCGCTCACACGCGAGCAGGCAGAAAGCGGCGCTGTGCGTATCTGCGCCTCACAGACGCTGCTCGGCGTCCCTGTGCTCGGCAGTCTTCTGGAGCTGACCTATATGGACGAGCATCTCACGGCGGTCGAGGGCACGTTTTACACCGGCGGCAGTTCCATCACGCGCGTATCAGAGCAGGAGGCCATTTCCGCCGCTGATGCGCTGGCGCAGCTGCTGGCACGGCGCGACGCGCTCGGCTGGGTCGGAAGCACGGTGACATCGCTCACGCAGGGCTATCTGCCGTCGGATCAGGCGGGTACCGGTATCCGCTTTGTGCCGGTCTGGCTGGTCGAGACGGACGCCGGAAGCTTCTTTATCAACGGCATTACGCGCGAAATCACGGCGGAAAAATAATCCTGCTGTCCAAACTTGTCGAATTATGAAGAAAATCTGAAGATTTTCTGTTGCTGAATTGTCATTTTCCTTTACATTCCTGCCGTGGTGTGCTATTCTAGAAGCGGCCGAATTTGGCTCTGTTAACATAACGCGTTTCTGCAAACACTCTTAGTGTCAACTGACGCTACCAAAGAGGGACTACATTTTGATCAAATACATCGTTCAAGGCGGCACAAAGCTTTCCGGCTCCGTGACCATTTCCGGAGCCAAGAACGCGGCGGTCGCAATCCTGCCGGCCACACTGCTCGTCAGCGGCTCCTGCCGGATCGAAAACGTACCGGATATTTCAGATGTGCGGCTGCTGCTGGAGATTCTGCGCGATATGGGCGCGGAGATCCGCCGCTACGGCCGCAACACACTCGAGATCGACTGCACCCGTGCACGCAACGCAACTGCTCCCATCGAACTCGTCCGACGCATCCGTGCGTCGTATTACCTCATCGGCGCAGAGCTTGGCCGCTTTGGTCATGCCCATGTTGCCATGCCGGGCGGCTGCAACTTCGGTGTCCGCCCCATTGACCAGCATATCAAGGGCTTCGAGGCCATGGGTGCCATGGTCGAGCAGGCCGGCGGCTATGTCTGCGCCGACGCCCCGAAGGGCGGGCTGCGCGGCGGCCACATTTATCTCGATATTGTCTCCGTCGGCGCGACGATGAACATCCTGCTCGCAGCAGTGCTTTGCAGCGGCATGACGATTATCGAAAACTGCGCCAAAGAGCCGCACATCGTGGATCTTGCGAACTTCCTGAACGCCATGGGCGCGCAGATTTCCGGCGCAGGCACCGACGTGATCAAGGTCCGCGGCGTCAAGGCGCTGCACGGCGGCTGCTATTCCATCATTCCCGATCAGATCGAAGCAGGCACCTATATGGCAGCCGCGGCAGCTGTCGGCGGCGATGTGCTGATCGAGAATGTCATTCCGAAGCATCTCGACTGCATCACTGCAAAGCTGCGCGAGATCGGCGCGGACATCACGGAATATGATGACGCCATCCGCGTCGAATCGGCCTACCGGCTGCACCGCGCAAACGTCAAGACCATGCCGTATCCAGGCTTCCCGACCGACATGCAGCCGCAGATCACGGTCTGTCTTGCTACTGCAGTCGGCACCAGTCTTGTGACCGAGGGCGTCTATGACAACCGCTTCCGCTACACCGCCGAACTTGGCCGCATGGGCGCAAACATTCAGGTAGAAGGGAAGACCGCCATTATCGACGGCGTGCAGACGCTGCACGGCTGCGAGGTCCGTGCCTGTGATCTGCGCGCAGGCGCTGCGATGGTCATCGCTGCCATGTGCGCCGAGGGCATGACGCTCATCGAGGACGCGCACTTCATCGAGCGCGGTTATGAGGATATCGTCGGCAAACTCACCGCACTCGGCGCGCACATCCGCCGTATCGAAACCTACGAAACCCCCAGCGTTTCAGAGGACGCAGGCTGAGAAAAAATTTCCCCGGCAGGACGCAGACGCGTCCCGCCGGGGTTTCTTTACATAAAAAGTCCCGGGTCAAATGACCTGGGACTTTCATATTTGCTTTGGCACAACCTGCATGATTTTGGGACCCCCGCAGCGCAATTTGCTGTTTTCATTAATTGGTCAGATACGAATCGTCTGTGATTGGAATGAAGTCGTCTATCGGCGTTAAGGTATCCAGGAACGCGCGCAGGTCCTCATAGCTGCATTCCTCTGTACTCATAAGCGTATCTGCCCACTCCAGCCGATTATCTGTCATGGAAAACAGGGAAACGTATTCAACGTGCAGATATCCCATGCCTCCGTCGTGAACAGCGATGCCGTTGCCATCATACGCATACAGGCAGTTACTGTAACTCCAGTAATTTTCTTCGCTTGAAACAACCTTTGTGCCGTCAAATGTATAAATATAATATGGTTGTATTATTAAGCAGCGGAAAAATCAACAACCGCCTGCTTTGTGAGTTGGCGACCCATCCGAATTTTTTGCGGCTGATGGTTGATATGGAAATCTTAATTGACCGGATCGCTGATATGCGGGTGAACCAGATGAATCTGATTCTGGAAGCTACCCGGCAGACCATTCTGAAAGAACACGCACCGGGAGAAAATAATCTATATATGCGGACGCTGGAACTGGGTCAGGTACAGGAGAACGATTTTTACAGCCATATTCTTCATGATGATCTGGACAGCATTGTCCAGGATATACGGGAAGCCCATTTGAAAGACAAGACCACAGCCGACCCACAGCCAACACTGGATGAGGTCAAAGAGAATTTTGAACAGGCCATACAGATGGGAACCGACACAGAAGCTATGATCCATGAGTTCTGTGATAAAATGCAGATTCCTTTTGAAAAAATTTCATCCGAGGATTTTTCTGCTTTTCTGCGAATACTGAGCCTGTCCAAGCTACTGAAGAATCCCAACAATATGAGGGGGAAAGCTCGGTCACAGCCTTACCATGGAGCAAAAAAGAAAAAGCGAAAGTAAAAAGGAAGCGCTCAAAATAAAATGAGCGCTTCCTTTTGATTACATGGAAATTTTCTTGGATATCAGTGCATCCAATTTTTCAATAATTTCTTTCTGACTATTTTGTACTGATATAAACTTTTGGGCAATCTCCTTTTGAAGTAAAAGGCTAATATTTCCTTTACCATCGACAGGAATTGGTACCATAATATCGCTTAACATCGAAGGATATAGTTTAGTAAATTCATCTTCTCCGTTATCGCCTTTTCGACCTTTAGCCAGCTCTCGGAATATGGGTTCTAATGTAAATTTCATATAATCGAAGTCCAAATCTTGACGCCCGTTTTTAGGAACCAAGATTCCACGATCTCCGTTAATGGAAAATTTGCCATTCAGAATAAGAATCGTACCTGCAAATCCGTTTGTTGACCATGTCATATAACGACCGTCATAATCGTAGGTATCTAAATGGGTCAGTGTCCCTTGACTTGATGCCGAGTAGACCGGGTAAGGGCCTGAGTGTAAATTCCCGTACTTTTTGGTGTACTTTGACTTTCCTTTAATTGTGTCAAATAGCTCACTCAAAGGCAAATATTCGATCGCATATTCATCACAATTCGGCACAACAGAAACCTGTGAGAGATTTGCAATTTGTTCAACAACAGTTTCTTTGGTTTGTTCCAAAGTTACATAACCTGCGGCGATTTCTTTTTGCTTTTCAAGCCAAGGCTCTCCGTCATGGTCTACCGGAATAGCAAATTTTACAGATTGAATCATAAATGGTGGTAATGATGTGTACTCATTCTCTCCATTATCGCCTTGCCGCCCTTTTTTAAGCTCTCTAAAAATAGGTTCCAAGGTATATTTTGCGTACTCCAGGTCTATATTTGTGTCTTTCAGTAGGAGTATTCCACGGTGGTTGGTTGCGGAAAAAGGTGATCTGTGAATCATCATGTAGCCCGCTAAACCATCTATTGCCCATGTCAATGCCGGAACATTATAATCATAGGAATCGATCTGAGCAAATGGTCCAAATGTGTTGCCAGAATATAATGGATGCTCACCAGTGTGTTCATGTACATAGCTTCGAGTATATTTTCCGTCGCCACGAACAATATCAAACACCTGAGTAATGGGGATTTCTAAAAACTGAAGGCCCTCATCGTTTTTTTTTTCAACTTCAGCCAATGGTTCATCAAGTTCAGACAATGTGTTAATCGTATCAGCAAGTAAAACTCTAAAGTCATTTACTCCGATTGTCTTGGATTCTTCCTCGATACCAAGAGCCTGCCGTTCTTCGTGATTCCACCATCGTTCCACGCACCAATGAGTTCCGTTGTAAAAGTCATCAATGCTCGAAATTTTGCATCTCCGATCACCAATCATGTTCAATGTGTTTGCAAAGCTCGTTTTCGCACCCTTGAACATATTAAAAAGATCAGATGCAACCTGCAAATCATTTTGATTGATGTCAAAACGGTACACATCACGAGTTTCTCCGATTTCCGAACACAAATAGGTAAATACTGGGGAGATTTGGCGCTGAAGCGTAGGCACACCATCCACCATAACAGGTGCTTTTTTTGTCAGAGCAAGAATGTAAGTTTTTTTGTTAGTTGTGAAGAAAGTGTTTAACGGAAGAGAGATGACAGCATCAATTTCACACTGCTCCAATATAAAGTCACGGAGCTTTTTGTCGTTACTGCGGTTCATAATACCATCAGGCACGACAATAAACGCTTTTCCATTTGGTTTGAGGGCACGAATAATCCATTCCATGAACAAACCTTCGATGCCCATTGCGCTTACAGAAAAGTATTTCTTGAGTGCATCATCCTTGGAAATCTCTTCCTTCAAATTACTACTTCCGCTCATAACATACGGCGGATTCGTTAAAATCAGATCATACTGATCATGGACAGGCTTTGCCAAGGTTCCAAGAATCGAGTTGGTTTGAAGCAAAAACGTGTCGTTAAAAAGTTTAGCAAATTTATCTGTCATTTCTGGATGCTCTCGGAGCAAACCAGACATATAAATCAGCATATTTGCTTTAGCAAGAATGATTGTTTTTTGTTCGTCCTTATCAAATCCTTTGTCAAAACCACTCAGCATAATTTGGGGCTTTAACTCTCCATCCTCCACTTTATAGAATCGGTGCAAATCGTGAAGAATCGGTTCAAGCAAGAATTTTCCGACGCCACACGCCGGATCGCAAATCTTCATACCCGGAGTGATGTCTATCATATTGACAATAGCTCGAACTACCTTCAAGGGTGTAAAGTATTGACCCCAATTTTTCTTACTGATTGATTCTTTCAAGAATGTTTCAAACAGCTTGCTTTTGAAGTCGTAGTCTATGTTCTCTAAAGTCCCAAAATCATTAAAACGCTTAAGAATTTTGTGGAAAACAGTCGCATATCCAGAAACAGCCTTGTCATCTTTGGATACAAAAATTGTTCCATTGATAATGGTAGTTTTGTCCTTCGGGTTGCCAGGGAAAAGAGCTTTAATCTTTACTCGTACCGTGGAAGCATAATATTCAAGCACCTCATTCTCATTATTGCCAGAGTATTTTCCCAGCAAATCATAGAATGAATACATTCCCTTCAAAACACCTAAATCGCTAAGGTATTTGAAGATGAAAATCTCAACAAAGGTGTACAAACAATTTTCAGGTGTAGCTCCTGAAACAGCCCATAAATCTTGCCATACTTTTTCGGCCAGAGGCAGAGGATCAACAGACGCAGCAGCCTTGATTTGATTATTGGTAGCATTAATAGAGGCTCGAATCTTATTGATGAGGGTAATACACTCTGTGCTACTCTTGTCAAAATTTAATGTAATGCGGCTATCATCTTCCTGTAGAATTTCTTGACCGGTAGCGGGGTTAATCCAAAAAGTTTTCTTGCCGTCAGTAACAATGTAAACTTTTGCCTGCAATATCTGGGCTGTCCCAATTTCTTGTGCAATAGCTTTAGCAATCTGCTTTTCGGTTCGCAACTCCTGAGGAGTCTTATACTCGATAGCTCCGATAATAATTGGCTTTTTAACAATCAAGGCATCCGGCTTTTTTCCCTCATATGCCTCATAGTCTTTATCGGGAATAATCTTCGCTCCTTTAAGAGCTTTTAATGTAGTAGCGCCAATATTGTAGAAATTCCAATCGCCCATTTTTTCAGGAGCTTCTATCAAATTACGCTGAATCAGTTCTTCACTCAATGGTATCTGCTCCTTCCTGCCCCGTACTGGTGGCGTTTAGATAGGCATCTATGTCATCTTTACGGATGCGCCAGCTTCGACTTCCTACTTTGGAAGCAACAAGTTCCTTAGAGGCAATCATTCGCCGTACCGTTTTATCGCATACTTTCAAATATTCAGCTGCTTGAGCAACTGTAAATAATTCATCTTTCATAGCATATCCACTCCATTTTGTCAAGTATATCATTAATGTTTATAAAACGCAATATACATATTGGAATTTTCGAGATTTAATTATACTTAATTGGACAATAAGGAATTTTAATAGACATTATATTTGCAACATTAGTACATCCCCAAAGAACATATATTAAAGGGGGCTGTCTCAAAATGCGGATCGCAAGAGAACAGCCCTCGTCAAACGTTGGAAAAAGCCGTGAAAATCCAGCTTTATCGGATTTTCACGGCTTTTTTGTTTGGCTATTTTTTAGAAAATGTTATTTTGAGACAGCCCCTTTTACAGCAATATCATTTTAGTGAATCATCTGAAAATACTTCAGTGCCTCCATAATCGTCGCCTCTTTTTCCGGCGGACACTGCGGCACCTTCGCATCTTCCTTCTTTGACAGATTATAATTCTGTCCCACATCCAGACCACATTTCCGCTTAACCTGGGAGATATACAGGCTGGACACCTTCAATTCATGCTTTTCCAGTACATACCCCTTGATTTCATCATAAGTGGCCTTACTCTCCGCAGCAGTCAAATCCAGCTCGTCCGTCTTAATCTCAACCTCGATATGTTGCTTTGCATTTAGTTTGGACAATAAACATACTGTCTCGACTGTTGTTTCAGTTTCCAAGGGAAGTTCTTTCACTTCCTCGCCATCAA
>ENA-UOJJ01004677-UOJJ01004677.1-human-gut-metagenome-genome-assembly--contig:-CS66-NODE-4677-length-12472-cov-11.870581_pt1 | contig 12472 bp, 10 predicted proteins | sample MGYA00242343_ERZ723890 | MGnify/ENA metagenome assembly ERZ723890 | reverse complement strand
AGCGATCAGCTCACGCAGCATGCCCTCTGCCGGGGGAGGACCCATGGTAACGACAACGACCTTGCAGCCGTTTGCGTCCTTGAGCTTGAGAGCGGCCTCAACAGCGTTAAGGTCGTCCGGGTTGATAATGGTTGCCATAGATGCACGGTTCAGGGTGCCGTCGGGATTGACTGCTACCTTGCCGGAGGTATCCGGAACCTGCTTTACACAAACAATTGCCTTCATAGTTCAGTTTTCCTCCTTTTCTTAGCGCAGTACCTGACCGGCGATGACCATTCTCTGAACCTGAGAAGTGCCCTCGTAGATCTCGGTGATCTTAGCGTCGCGCATCATGCGCTCCATCGGGTACTCACGGATGTAGCCGTAGCCGCCGTAGATCTGTACGCACTTGGTGGTGACGTCCATTGCGACCTCGGAAGCGTACAGCTTGGCCATAGCAGCTTCCTTGGTGAACGGCAGGCCAACGTCGTGGTTGAATGCAGCGCGGCGAACGAGCAGGCGTGCTGCGTCGATCTGGGTAGCCATGTCTGCTACCATCCACTGCAGGCCCTGGAACTTGTCGAGGGTCTTGCCGAACTGTACGCGCTCCTTCATGTACTGAACAGCCTTGTCCAGTGCGCCCTGCGCGATGCCGAGTGCCTGAGCTGCGATGCCGATACGGCCGCCGTCCAGGGTCATCATAGCGATCTTGAAGCCGCCGTTCTCCTTGCCGAGCAGGCGGTCTGCCGGAAGATGTACGTCCTCGAAGATCAGCTCAGAGGTCTGAGAACCGCGGATGCCCATCTTGTGCTCGATCTTGCCGATGGAGAAGCCCGGATCGTCCTTGTCGACGATGAAGGCGGAAATGCCGTGGTTGCCCTTGCTCTTGTCGGTCATAGCGAATACGACATAGGTATCAGCGCGGCCGCCGCCGGTGATGAATACCTTGGAGCCGTTCATGATGTAGGAGCCGTCCTCCTGCTTGACAGCAACGGTCTGCTGTGCAGCGGAGTCGGTGCCTGCGTTCGGCTCGGTCAGACCGAATGCGCCGAGCTTAGCGCCTTCCTTGGCGGTGATCAGCGGACGCAGCCACTTTTCCTTCTGCTCCGGAGTACCGAACGCGTAGATCGGCCAAGCGCCCAGAGTGCCGTGTGCGGAAATGATCGCGCCGGTAGTCGCGCATACGCGGCTCATCTCTTCGATCGCGATGGTGTAGCAGACGTAGTTGCCGCCCGAGCCGCCGACTTCCTTCGGGAACTGAATGCCCATCAGACCGTACTTCATCAGCTTCTGGACGGTCTCTTCCGGATAACGCTCCTGCTCGTCGATCTCTGCCGCGATCGGCTCTACTTCATTCAGAGCGAACTGACGGCACATCTTCTGGAACAGTGCTTCTTCTTTTGTAAGCCTAAAATCCATGCCATAAACCTCCCAAAAATATAAATCGTGGGTAAAACACAAAAATACAGTGTCCATCAGCCTCTCTGCCGCAGGACACTTTCAGGTGCTGACACCCTACTTTGGAGCATGTCTATTCTCTATTATACTGTCCGAAAGTCATTTGTCAAGGATTTAACATTCTTTTTTTCTATAAAAACCGATCCCCGTTTTTGTGCATATCTTCTATGAAAATGTGCGTGCGCTATACATAAATGCACGCATTTGTTGCATTTGTGATTTTTTTGGCAAACTCTTGGTGAACTCTTTGCATATTACTGGTTGCTTTGGAATACAAATGTTAAGTCCCGGCAAAATAAATTTTACAGGAGGAAATTTTTCATGTGCGGAATTGGAGGCTTTGTCGATTTCGACCGCGACGCGCGGCGCGGCGGCCCGGTGCTCAGCGCGATGGACCGCCGGCTCCGGCCGCGCGGGCCGGATGCGTCCGGCACCTACACCGACCCCGACGCGGCGCTCGTGCACCGCAGGCTGATCGTCATCGACCCCGAGGGCGGCGCGCAGCCCATGCTCTCGCCCGACGGGAACACCGTGCTCGTCTACAACGGCGAGCTGTACAACACAGACGAGGTGCGGGATTCGCTCACCGCCCTCGGCCATGTTTTCCGCAGCCGCTCGGATACCGAGGTCGTGCTGCACGCCTTTCTCGAATGGGATACGGACGCCTTCGCGCGGCTCGACGGCATTTTTGCCTTCGCGCTCTGGCAGAAGGCCGAGCGGCGGCTCGTCCTCGTGCGCGACCGTCTGGGCGTCAAGCCGCTGTTCTGCTGTCCGACGCGCAGCGGTCTTGTGTTCGGCTCGACCATCGACACCGTGCTTTGCCACCCGGAGGCCGAGCCGGTGCTCGATGAGGACGGTCTGCGCACCGTGCTGCTGCTCGGCCCTGCGCGGCCGCCCGAAAGCGGCGTATTCCGCGGCATATCCTCGCTCCTGCCCGGCAGCTTTGCCGTGCTGACGCCCGAAGGGTTCCGCAGGACCGCCTACTGGCGCCTGGAGGCGCACGAGCATGAGGACGACCTCGACGCGACCGTTCAGCGCACCCACGACCTCATCACCGATGCTGCGCAGCAGCAGCTCGTCAGCGACGTCCCGCTCGCCTGCTTTCTGTCGGGCGGCCTCGACTCGTCCATCCTGTCCGCCGTCGCCGCACGCGCTTATGCGGCCCGGAACGAGACGCTTCACACCTGGTCGGTCGACTACCGCGAAAACCAGCGGTATTTCGTCAAAAACAGCTTTCAGCCGACCGATGACCGCGATTTTGCAGCGCTGATGACGGATTTTCTCGGCACGCATCATCACCGCGTCGTGCTCGACCCGGAGGCGGTCTGCGCTGCGCTCCGCCCTGCCGCCGAAGCGCGCGGACTGCCCGGCATGGCGGACGTAGACTCCTCTCTGCTGCTGTTCTGCGCGGCCGTCAAGCAGGGCGGCACGACCGTCTGCCTGTCGGGCGAATGCGCGGACGAACTGTTCGGAGGCTATCCCTGGTACCACCGCGAGGAGATCCTGTTCGAGGACACCTTTCCGTGGTCGCGGTCGGTCTCGCTGCGGCTCGGCCTGCTGCGCGGGGGCGTCGTGAAAAACGGCGCGGAATTCATCCGCGAGCACTATCTTTCGACCTGCCGCCGTGCGCCCAGGCTCCCCTCGGACAGTCCGAAGGACGCGCGCATGCGCGAGATGTTCGTGCTCAACCTCGACTGGTTCATGGCGACCCTTCTCGACCGCAAGGACCGCATGAGCATGTATTCCGGACTCGAGGTCCGCGTGCCGTTCTGCGACCACCGCATCGTCGAGTACGCCTACAATATGCCGTGGGCGTTCAAGACGCTGGACGGCCGCGAAAAGGGCATCGTCCGCCGTGCATTTGCCGATGAGCTGCCCGAAGCGATCGTTTCCCGCCGAAAAAGTCCCTATCCGAAAACCTTTCACCCGGTCTACGCCCGTCTTTGCGCTGAGGGCGCGCGCCGCATCCTTGCGGACAGGAATTCGTTCGCCGCCGCTCTGTTCGACCGCGAAGCCGTCGAGCGGCTCATCCTTGATCCCGACAGCCTGCCTGAGCCGTGGTTCGGTCAGCTGATGCGCGTGCCGCAGATCTGCGCCTATATCATCCAGCTCGAGCACTGGGCGCAGCGTTTCCGGGTCCGGCTGGCATAGAAAAAGAGCCGGAGATTTCTCTCCGACTCTCGGTTTCGCGACAGTCTCACGCGAGATACTCTGCGAGCGTATTGATCACGAGCTGATGATCGTCGAGATGGTCATCAAAGCCGGAAACGCAGATCGAGCCGATCACGCCCGTGCCGCGCAGCGCGATCGGGAAGCCGCCGCCCGCCGCATAGTCGTCGCCGCACAGCTTGCGGTCTGCGAACGTCTGACCGGCGGCCTCCATCTCCGCGAACATGCGGAGCGACGAGCTCTCGGTCAGCTCGACCGCGTTGCGCTTGCGCGCGAGCCACAGCTCGCTCTCCGGCCTGGAGCCTTCCATGAAATAACGGAACACGACGAGGCCGTTCACCGTGATCTCGACCGCGACCGGCTGCGCCTGCTTCTCTGCATTTTCGATCAGCTTGAGTCCGATATTCAGCGCATCCCGGCGAGAAAAACGCTCAAACTGAAACTTTTCTTCCTGTTCTGCGCACATATCGCGCATGGTCTTGAAATCCTGCATTCTGTTTTCCTTCCTTCCGCAATGTCAAAACGAAATCCTGTGCTTTTATTATACTTTCATCCGTTCCATTTGGCAAGGAGGTCTTTCTTTGGCAGTTTCATCGGATACCGCCGTGCTGCGCGTCGCGGTCACGACCGCGCTCGGCGCACAGCCGCTCGAAAACGCCCTCGTCATGGTTTCGACCGCGCCTGACGAGAACGGCTCGCGTCAGCTGCTCTACTCGGTCCGCACCGACAGCGGCGGCATGACGCCGCCCATGACGTTTTCCACGCCGCCGCGCGAAAACTCGCTCTCTCCCGACAGCGGCGTTCCCTATGCGCTCTACACGGTCGAGGCCGCGCTCGATGGCTACGTTCCGCTCACAGCCCTGCACATCGCGCTGTTTTCCGGCGTGCCAGCCCTGCTCCCCGTCGCGCTCACGCCGCTGCCCGAATACGAGAGCACCGCGCCTGCCGAGCTGACCTCGGATGGACAGACGCAGGTGCTGAGCAGTGAAAGGGAGTGATCTTTTGCCCGTTTCCATCCCCGAGAACATCACCGTGCATCTGGGCGCGCCGTCCTCAAACGCCCCGAACATCACCGTGCCGTTCGCAGATTACGTGAAAAATGTCGCGTCCTCGGAAATCTACCCGACGTGGCCCGAGGCCGCCATCCGTGCGAATATCTATGCGCAGATGTCCTATGTGCTCAACCGCATCTTCACCGAGTGGTACCGCTCGCAGGGCTACGACTTCGACATCACCAATTCCACGCGCTATGACCAGTCCTTTGTCCCCGGGCGCGACATTTTCGAGAACATTTCGACCATTGTGGACGACATGATCGGCAGCTATCTGACGCGCGGCGATGCAGTCGAGCCGCTGTTCGCGCAGTACTGCAACGGCACGACCGTCACCTGTCCCGGCGGCCTGAGCCAGTGGGGCACGGTCCCGCTCGCCGAGCAGGGACTTTCCGCCGAGGAGATCGTACGCTCCTTTTACGGCGACGACATCAATTTTTCCGCCGACGCGCCCCTCTCCCCCTCGCTCGGCGAGTCCTTCCCCGGCATCACGCTGCGGCTTGGCGAGAACGGCGAGGATGTGCGCACCATTCAGAACCGCCTCAACCGCATTTCGACCAACTACCCGAACATTCCGAAGATCTACCCCGCCGACGGCGTGTTCGACGCCGACACCGAGGCCGCTGTCCGTGCGTTCCAGCGCCAGTTCAACCTGACGCCCGACGGTCTGGTCGGGCGCGCGACATGGTACCGGATCGCCTTTGTCTATAATAATGTAAAGCGGCTGAGCGAACTGAACAGCGAGGGGCTGACCCTCGAGGAGATCTCGCGCCAGTATCCCGAGCTGCTCTCCGAGGGCATGAGCGGCGTTTCCGTCCGGCTTCTCCAGTATTTTCTCGCCATCGCGGGCGAGTACTATGACGCCCTGCCCCGCTGGAGCGCGGCACAGCTCGACGGCATTTTCGGTCCGCAGACCCGCTCGGCCGTCGAGGCATATCAGCGCATGCTCGGCCTGCCCGTGACCGGCGCGGTGGACCGCGCGACATGGAACGCGCTGGTCTCTACCTACCGCTCCGTGCTGCTCGTGCAGCCCGAACAGGAGTGGCTCGGCCTGTTCGTCGGCCTGCCCGAGGTATTCCTCGTCACCGGCATGCGCGGCGACGCCGTGCGGCGGGCGCAGGAGCTCATCAGCATCATCGCGCGCGGCTATCCCGAGGTGCCTGCGGTCGCGGTGGACGGCATTTTCGGCAGCGCGACCGAGAGTGCGGTCTCGGTCATCCAGACGCTGCTCGGTCTGCCCGCGACCGGCGCGGTCGGTCCGCTGACCTGGGAGGGGATGGCGCGGCTGGCCGCCGATGTCGAGGCGTCCTCGCGTTCTGCCGAAGGGCAGTATCCCGGCTACGTGCTCAGTGAGGAGGCGTAAAAATGTACACAGACGAACAGAAGCGCCGCCATATCTACGATCTTCAGGTATGTCTGCGGCGTATCCAGCAGGAAAACGACCACCCGCAGCCGCTCGTGCCGGACGGCATCTTCGGCGCGGAGACCGCCGAAGCGGTCCGTGCGCATCAGCGGCAGAACGGACTTCCGGTCTCCGGGCAGGTTGACCGCGCGACCTGGGACAGCATCTTTGGCGCATACGAGCAGCTGACCGCGCTCGATGCTCTGCCTGCCGCTGTCCGCTTTTTTCCGGCGGAGGGCGGCGTGCTCTCGCCCGGCGACAGGGGCGCGGCGGTGTTTGTCCTTCAGCTCCTGCTCGGCAGCGGCGCGCCGCACTTCGCAAATCTCGCTCCCGTCCCTCTCACCGGCGAATATGACGCGGAGACCGAGACCGCTGTGCGCGTCATGCAGGGCATTTTCGGCCTGCCTCCGACCGGCGTCGCGGACTGCGCGACCTGGGATATGCTCGCAGGTCTGCACAACGCGCTCTACGAGCGCGCGCCCCTCGCGTGGGCGCTGCCCTGAGCGGGTATAAAACGGCGACAGACCGGAAATCCTTACCGTGAAAGGGGTGTTTTTCATGGTAAAGGGTATCAGCCGGCGCGTTGTGGTGGTGCGGCCGGAGAGCGGCGGCCCGTTCGAGCAGGCCATTTTTCTCGTGCGCGATCCGGCCTTTCCGCGCGGCGACGCCGTGCGCGAGGCCTGCCGCATCGCGGAGGGCTGTCTCGGCTCGAGGCGGCGCAGACCGAGGCGCGTGTCCGCCCGTCTGCTCCCTGCCGCCTTCGCGCTCGGCGCTCTCACCGCGAGCCTCGTGCACCTGCTCGCCTCGCTCCTCTGAACAAACGGCGGCGCAGGAAATGTCCGGTCTCCTGCATCGCCGTTTTTTGCACCTCAAAACCGGTATTGCCTTTATTTCCGCCTGTATTTTCCGCCAACTCCTGCAAAAAGTCTGCGGTATACTGAATGGGCAGTGAAGGAGGCTTTTCAAAATGGACAAGCAAAAAGTGAGGCGTGCGCCGCGGCTGCTCGGAAGGGCGGCGAGCATCGCGGTCCGCCTGTGGAACGAGGAACATCTGCATCGTCTGCTCGTCGGGACGCGGCGGTTCGTGCTGTGTGCGCTGCTCATGCAGGCGAACGTTTTCGACGGCTATGCGCCTTTCGGACTCGCGATGGCGAGCGCCATGATGGCGCACGGCGCCGGACTTTCCGCCGTCGGCGGCGTGGTCTGCGGCGCGATGCTGATCGACGACGGCCTGCTCGGCGGCGTTTACGTCGCCGCGACGCTCATCGTGCTGTGCGTCATGAGCGTGTGCACCGGCCTGCGCGTCGTACAGCGTCCGTGGTTCGCCCCGGCCGTCGCCGCAGCGGCAGGCGCCGCCTGTACATTCATCTTTCTGCCGGCCGGGGACGAGCTGCGCGCCCCGGCCGTGATGACCTTTCTCGCCGTGCAGGGACTGACGTTCGGCGCGTGCCGCATTTACGGCGCGGCGCTCGCTCCGCCGCGTGAGGAAGGCGACTGGCGCAGACCGGTCACGCTGCTCGCCGTGACCGCGACCGTGCTGCTGAGCCTTGCGCATGTCAGTCTGTTCGGTCTGTTCGCTCCGGCGAGGGCAGCGGCGCTGCTGCTCGTGCTCGGCACAGCCTATCTCGGCGGACCGGCGGTCGGTGCGGCGGCAGGCGTCGCCTTCGGCGCGGTAATGGATCTCGGCGTGGGCACAGGAGCGCTGTTCACCTGCTGCTACGGCCTTTGCGCGCTCGCGGCCGGGCTGTTCCGCGACGGCGGACGCGCAAGATTCGCCGTCTGCGCGTTCACCTCCGGCCTGTGCGCCTCCATGCTCGGCACAGGAAGCGACCTGTTCATTCCGCTCCTGTCCGAGCTGACGGCGGCAGTGCTGCTGTTCGCGTCGCTGCCCGAGGCGGTCTGGAATGCGCTTCGGCGCACGCTGCTGCCCGAAACGCTCGTCGGTGAAAAAACGCGCCTCAAGCTGCGCCGGGCGGCCGGTCACTGCGCGACCGAGGCTGCGCAGGCGTTCTACGAGCTCTATCTCGCCATGCTGAGCGGCGCGGCCGAGGGCCGTGCAGCAGGAGACGAAAACCTGCGCGTCGTATTCGACCGGGCGAGCGACCGGGTGTGCAAGAGCTGCGTGCTGTGCGCACAGTGCTGGCAGAAGGACTACGTGACCACGCTCGCGGCGCTGAACGATGTCACGCAGCCCATGCTCGCGCGCGGCCGCGCAGAAATGCAGGATTTTCCCTATCATTTCTCCTCGCGCTGCGTGCATCTGCCCGAGCTCATCCGCGCCATCAACAGCGCACTCTTCGCGCTGCGCGAGCGGCAGAGCCTGCGGCGACAGCAGGAGGAAAACCGCAGCCTGCTCGCGCGGCAGTATGCCGGCATCACCGACATCCTCCGCCAGCTCGGCGCGGAGGTGACGCAGGACGTGACCGCGCAGCCGATGATGGAAAAGCAGATCCGCCGCTATACGGCGGCATTCGGATGGATCGACCGCGTGTGCGCGGTGCGCGACGCGCAGGGGCGGCTGATCGTCGAGCTGTACGGTGATGGCATCGCGGACATCCTGCGGCAGGGCGAAGGCTTTTCCGCCGGACTGAGCGCCCTGCTCGACGTTGCGCTGACCGAGCCGCGCGAGATGGAGAACGAGTTCGGCACCTGCCTTGAAATGCACGAGCGTGCGCCGTTCCGCGCGGTCGTCGGCATCGGCAGGCAGCAGCGCTCGGGCGTTTCGGTCTCGGGCGACAGCGGCTGCTGGTTCCTGACCGACGCCGGTGTTGCCTGTCTGCTGCTCGCAGACGGCATGGGCTCGGGCGCGGCCGCCGCGCAGGACAGCCGCATGCTCGTCAGCTCGATGGAGCGCTTTCTCCGCGCCGGAATCCCGCTCGGCGATGCGCTCGGCGCGGTCTCTCCGGCGCTGCGGCTTCGCTCGGACGGCACGCGCTTCGTCACCCTCGACGCGCTCACGCTCGACCTGTTCACCGGGCAGGCGGAGAGCCTGAAATGCGGCGCTGCGCCCTCTTATGTGCGCACGGACGGGCGCTGGAGCGTGCTCGCCGGGAAATCGCTTCCCGTCGGCCTTTCCGACGAGAAAAACCAGGGCCAGTCGGTGCCGCTGCGGCTTTCCCACGGCGATCTGTTCATCATGGTGTCAGACGGCGTGTCCGACGGGCTGGATGATGCGTGGGTGCGCGAGCTGCTGCGTGAGCACGGCGGCGAAGGGCCGAAGGAGCTCGCGGCGCGGCTCGTCACTGAGGCCCGGGGCCGCGGCAGCGACGACGACCGCACCGCCATCGTCATGCGCGTAGAAAAGACGAATTTTTGACTGTCGCGAAACTACAGTTTCGCCGACAAGCTGTGTTCTGACTTCGCAGAACACGAGTCGTCCGAAAGTTCCCATTCGGAAACTTTCTCCCTCCAGAAGTAAAAAAACCGAGGCGCATGTCCCCGGTTTTTTTGCGTTTGCACAGCAAACGCTATTTAATGCGCGCTGTCGCGCGATTGCTGCTTCCACTTGAAAACAGCTTTATCAGCAGTCTTTTTATCTTGTCTCGTCTGCGCCGTTGATGGGCGTGAGGGCGAGCGAGATCGTCCCGGACGGGATGCCCTGCCGCGTCATATATGCGGAGAGCGCGGAGAGCGCTTCAGCCGTCGCGGCGCTGTGGTGCAGCCGCAGCACAACGGCCGCATCGGTCTCGGAAAAGCGCTGCGCAGTCTCGGCATAGGCGCGCGCCGCCGTCCCCTTTTCGTCCCCGGCGTCCAGCGTCGCGTCCCACAGGCGGTAGCCTGCGGCGATCAGCGCGTCGCGCTGCGCCCGGGAAAGCTGTGCACAGCCTGTGGATACCGAGACGATGCGCGTCTGTACGCCGGTCAGCAGGCGCAGCCGCTCGTTTGCGAGCGTCAGCTGCTCGACAAGCGCGTCCCCGGAGGCTTTTTCGTCCTCATCGAGCAGCAGCGCGAGCGTATGTCCCTCGGCGGCAATGCGGCGCACGGTGTCATCCGTCCAGTCCGCCGACTTGACCGGCAGGAAAAACGCCGCCGTGCGTCCGCTCTCACTCAGCGTATCCAGAACAGCCGCCGTGTTTTTGTCCGGCGCACCGCAGAACGTCAGGTACACCCGTGCCGGCTTGCGCTTCGGCTTTTCCTCAACCTTCGGAATGGGAGTCTCGTCCGGCTTCGCTGCCGTGCCGCCATTTGACGAGGCGCCGTTCGAGGATGAGCCGTTCGAGGACGGAATGCCCTTGTAGCTGTTGATCGTGTTTTCGATCGTACCGGATTTTGCGGCGGCAAACGCAGAGTCGCTTGACGCCGAGCCGTCGGTCACGCGCAGCACGGTCTCCCCCGCGACCGCGAGTGTCGAATAGCTCAGACCGAACTTGCCGCAGCACAGCTTGACCGGAACATAGGTCGTGCCGTTCATCGAGTAGGCCGGTGTGGAATAGCTGTTGAGGTCCTGGTCATAGACATAGCCCTCCGCCGGGGAAAAGCTGAGCGTCTCGCCGTTTGCGGACAGGTCGAGCACGCCGTCCGAGCTGGAGGCGGACACGCCGAGCTGCGAAAATACGCTGTACGGCACATAGATCTCGCCGCCGAGGCGCGCCGGCATGGTGCTGTCCGAAAGCGGCAGGATGCTGTCGTTGACCGCCGTCAGCGTCAGCGCACGCGAGGGCGCAGGAATGCCGAGCGCCAGAACGCCTGCGCAGAGCAGCCCGCTCAGAATGCGTCTGATGCCCTTTTTCATCTGCCCTCACCTCATCTTTGCGCATATAATTTCAGCATATCCCTATTATACCAGACCTCCGGCGGTTTGTCACGATGCCGTTTTGCGGTAATACTTGATGTATTACCGTGAAATCGCAACAAAGTCAGGGCACAAAATTTCCGCAAAGCGCCGTAGCTTTCATTGTGCGGTGTTGCCCTATGTATTTTCATACCGTTTATTCGCCGATATTCGCAAAATTTGTATAAATATATCCCCACTGATTCCATCTGAATTATGCGCTATTGCTCTTGCTTTATCAGAACAGAGTGCTATAATAATGTTTGAAACTAAACCACAACAGAAAGAGTGACAAACCATGCTGCAGATCACAAAACAGCGTACCACTACTCCTAAGGCTAAGCCGGACGAGGGCAATCTCGGTTTCGGTGTTCATTATACCGATCATATGCTGATCATCGACCACGATGAGGAAAAGGGCTGGCACGACGCCCGCATCGTACCGTATCAGCCGCTCGAGCTCGATCCCGCAGCGATGGTTTTCCATTACGCAATGGAGTCCTTTGAGGGTCTGAAGGCTTACCGCACCCCGGACGGCTCCATCCAGCTGTTCCGCCCCGACAAGAACGCACAGCGCATGATCAACACCAACCACCGCATGTGCCTGCCGAGCCTGCCGGTAGAGGATTTCGTCCAGGCGGTCAAGGCGATCGTCGAGTTCGATCAGGACTGGGTACCGCACGCAGAGGGCACCAGCCTTTACATCCGTCCGTTCGTCATCGCGACCGAGCCGCATCTGGGCGTTCGCACCTCCCGCACCCACAAGTTCATCATCGTATGCTCTCCGGTCGGCGCTTACTACTCCACCGGCATCAATCCGGTAAAGATCTTCGTCGAGGACGAGTACACCCGTGCATGCCCGGGCGGCACCGGCTTCACCAAGTGCGGCGGCAACTACGCGGCATCCCTGATCTCTCAGGTCAAGGCGCACGAGCTCGGCTACGAGCAGACCCTGTGGCTCGACGGCGTTGAGCACAAGTATGTCGAGGAAGTCGGCTCCATGAACTGCTTCTTCAAGATCGACGGCACGGTCTACACCGCTCCGACCGTCGGCACCGTTCTGCCGGGCGTTACCCGCATGAGCTGCATCGAGCTGCTCAAGAAGTGGGGCATTCCGGTATCCGAGGAGCGTCTGCCGATCGCTGACGTCATGAAGGCTTCGCACGACGGCAAGCTGGAAGAGGTATTCGGCACCGGTACCGCAGCAGTCATCTCCCCGGTCGGCGAGCTGCGCTACGAGGGCGATGTTGCTCACATCAACAACGGCGAGATCGGCGAGATCACCCACAAGCTGTACAACACCCTGACCGGCATTCAGTGGGGCAAGCTGCCCGACGATATGGGTTGGACCGTAAAAATTTAAAGCTTCGTTTGAAAGGCAAAGCCTTTCAAACGAGAAGGACATGCCGAACTTCGTTCGGACATGTCCTGTACGCCCCTCAGCGCGTCGACAAATCGGCACACTGAGGGGCTTTCCTGTATCAAAACCGAGGTACACGCCCCCGGTTTTTATGAATTTGCAAGCAAATTCTATTAAATAAAAGACACGCCGATGGCGTGCCTTTTTCGCGCCCAAAGGGCGCGCGCTCCTGCCGCATTTTGCCTTCGGCAAAACAGGCAGGACAGGCGCTCCGCAGAGCG
>ENA-UOJJ01004672-UOJJ01004672.1-human-gut-metagenome-genome-assembly--contig:-CS66-NODE-4672-length-12482-cov-5.775328_pt1 | contig 12482 bp, 8 predicted proteins | sample MGYA00242343_ERZ723890 | MGnify/ENA metagenome assembly ERZ723890 | reverse complement strand
AGGGCTTTCCGTTCGCCCTTTGGAAACCTTCGGGCACCGAAGTTGGAGAGAAACCCATAGGACAGTAAGTCTCAGTCCGCGCCGTAGTCGGCGCCTCTCCCGGCGAGGGTTCTTATACGGCAAAGCCAGCGCCCGCCGTCACAAGCATGGGACTTCCTCAGAGTAAACCATCAGCACGACCCGCACTGCCGTGCGCTCCGCTTGTTGTTTGCCTGAACTCCGGGTCGCTAACCACCTTCAGCAGCTGTGTTCGTCGAATCCTTACTTTCCTCCTGCACCCCTCCGTTCACTTTGTAAAATAGGACAAATAGTCCTAAAACAAGAACTATCAGAACAGTTTTCTTGCTTTTCCCCCCTCCCGTTGAAGCCAAAAGCGTATCACACCGTATAAAAAAAGAGACTGCCTTCCGCAGTCTCTTTTTACATCTGCTTTTTACATCGAAGAGACCATCCCGAATCCCGGCCGAACCGTGTTGGTGGGCCAGTCCACATCCTGCATCCCGTAGGCCGTCAGACGGCCGTCCACCCGAACGCCCCACATGTCCATCTTGCGCGCGCCCGTGGTGCGCAGCCACCAGCGGCACGCGCCGGTCGTTTCGCCGATGGTGCAGCCCTGCGCCTTGGCGTGCTCCGTGGCATAGGCCATGCGGCTGGACTGCTCCGGGAAGTAATGGAGGATTTCTTCATGGCTGAGCAGATACAGCTTGTCCTCCGTGTCAGCGCCCGCCCCCTTCATGCCGTGGGGATTTTCGTTCGTCACGGTGGTGGTCAGGATCTTTTCCTGCTCCTCAGCGGTGAAGGCCGCGTTCAGAAATTCGCCGTTCATCCACTCCCGCAGGGTGGAAGCACCCCAGTACATGGGCACCCGCTCCGGGTAGACCACCTTTGTTTCCAGACAATATTTGCTCAGCAGGAACGCCTTCTGATTTTCTTCGTCCACATCCAGAACGATCCATTCGATGGGCTCCTGACCGTTGGTTAGGTCTTCGTCCTGCTCGTAGTGGCCGAAGGTGAGCTCACTGCCGATCTCCGGCAGCGTCTCCGCAGAGGCGGCGCATACGCCCAGACAGAGCGCCGCGCACAAAATCAGGGATAACAGACGAATCAGATGCTTCATGAGAAAAAGTCCTCCTTTGTTTTTTAAGGCTCGTCAGTCGTTGGGGATTGCGGTGACAAAGTAAAGAATGTCGCCGACGGCCCGCATGACCTTGGAGTCGGCGTTCATCTTGATGTTGTGCATGATCATGCTGGAGGACTGTCCGCCGTCCAGATTGTAGGCGGTGACGGCCCCCAGTTCCGCCATGAGCTGGGCCATCTGATCCATGGTCAGGCCGGTGGAGTTTTCCTGCATATAGCCGTCGGAAACGGCGACGACGTATTTCAGGTGGTCGATCTGGCCGATGGCGACCCGCTGGGCATAGGTCACTTTCCGGTCGGGGAAGGTCTGCGCTTCGCCGTTCAGCACCAGCGCGGGGCCAAAGGCGAAGGACTGCAGCACGGGCCGTTCCAGCTTGGCGAAGTTTTCCTTCGTCATGGGCGACACAATGTGGAAATCGCCCTGATCGTCGATGGCCAGCCCATCGTAGCTTTCATCCTCCCGCTCCCGCAGAAGCACACCGTTGCGGTAGATGATCCCAGCGTCATGATAGGTGAACCAGTCGGCGTTGATGGCAAAGACGGCGTTCACCTTCTGGGCGATAACGCTGGCCCGCATGGTAGCCTTCTGCGGATAGGGCTTGGCCAGCTCGCTGCAGATCTGGTTGGCGTTGGCAATCTGAATGAACGCCGCCACTACGTCGGTGTCATGGACGCGAATGCGGTGAAGCTTCACATCAATGGAATCGTCATGGTAGGACAGATTGTCCTCGCTGAAGGCGCTGCTGTCCGGCTTGTAATTGTTCTTCGCGTCTTCGGAAGCTTCATAGGAAATATCGGAAAAGGTAACAGGTTCCAAGTGGGGCAGTTCGGCGCTTTCCGCCAGTGAAAAGCCAGGCAGCGCACAAAGCGCCAGCAGCAGACAGACGGCTTGAACTACGGGTCGTCCATTCTTCCCGGCGCGCTTCCCCCGTTCCGAACCCAGCGAACGCATCCATAGCACACAGCCCATGAGACCAACGCAGGCGGCGGCCATGCAGCCATAGCAGCCTTCCACGTCCAAAAAGCGCAGGAAGGGAATGCGGCCTTCAGTGGCAAATTCCAGCAGGATGCAGAATGCCACCAGCACCCCGAACAGCACCCAGCAAAGGCTCTTTTGCAGCGCTTTGCCTTTTTTTGAAAGCCGCTGATAGCCAAAGAGCACCGCTCCAACGGTCAGAGCGCTGAACAGTTCCTCGCAGCGGACAAAGCCCCAGCGAAGGAACTCGTCCCGGCGCAGGCTTTCCAGCACGATCTGCGCGGCGGCGAAAAGCCCCAAAAGCAGCAGAATGCCGTCTCCGTCCCGCCGGTCTTTGCGGCACAGCAGCGCCGCAAACAGCACCAGAGCCACCAGCGCTTCCGCCATGAACAGCGCCCATGCCCACAATTCGTAGGAGGGATCGTACATCATAAAGGGAAAGCGGCACAGAAAGGTTTCTTCGTAGACGTATTCGCCGTACCCCTGCCCGGCAAAGCCTTCGCTGAGTCGGAAGAAGGCGATCATCAGGGCCATAGAGGGAGCGTAGGCGTCCATCAGGCGAAGGGCGCGCTTTCCGCCGCAGCACCACAGCGCCAGCAGGCTACCAATCAGTCCGCCGTACAGCATGTGCCCGTTCTGCCACAGGGCGAAAAGCTCCGTAAAGGCGGGCGGGTCATAGGCCAGATTGACCAGCCGGTAGAAAAAGTGGGCGCAGAATACGCTCAAAAGAGGCGTCAGGACGGAAGCCAGCACCAGCGTGAGGGCGTCGAAGCCCCGCTTTTTTCCCTGCCAGAAGCCCAGACCCCAAAACAGAACCAGCCCGGCCAGCAGAAAGCTCCCTCGGAGCGGCGCGGCTCCCGTACCGATGTACAACACCATGAAAACTCCACCTTTTTCTGTTTTCGCTTTGCCGCATCTATGCAAAAGAACACGAAAAAGCACCGTCTCATTATACCGCGAGACGGTGCCTGCTTCAAGGCTAAAAAGAAAGGTTATTCGTCCACCTGTGCCAGTAACGTCAGGCTGCGCACGTGCCACTGGCCGTTTTCCTTCACCAGTGTGGCGGCATAGCGCCCGCCCTGCCATTTGGGCGGATATTCGAAGCCGTCGCCATACAGGGCTCGGGCCGCGTCTGCCGACGAGCTTTTTACCCGTCCGTCGATGCGGGGGATGGTCTCGGTAAATTCCGCCCGGGCGGTGGTGTCCCAGGGCCAGCACCACATCCACGTCATTTTCAGCCGGTGGTCGATGCCGCGCACCGTGTAATAGGTGTAGGGGCTTTTCCCTTCCAGCGCGATCTGCAGGTTCTGATCCCGCTGCAGGTAGCTGGACTGGAAAAACTTGGTCAGCTCGGAAGCGTCCTCGTCCATCATGATGACCTGCGCCCGCTTGGCCATGCCGTCCTTGAGGACGATATAGATGTTGGTAGCGTTCATGGCGTAATAAAACGTGACGGTAAACAGGCTCAGCAGCGTCAGCAGCAGAAACAGTCTGCCCGCCAGATACCAGATGAACCGGCGCAATCTTTCCATGACGGCGCCTCCTTTCGGGATGTGATCGGCCCGCGCGGGGTCAGGGCTTCAGCTTACCCTCGGTCCAGTGCTTGCGGCACAGGCTGACGTAGCTCTCATTGCCGCCCAGCATGACCTGCGCGCCGTCTTTGACGACCTTGCCGTCCAGAATGCGGGCGTTGCAGGTGGCCTTCTTGCCGCACCAGCAGATGGTCTTGACCTCCTCGATGGTGTCCGCCCAGGCCAGCAGCCACTGGCTGCCTTCGAACAGGTTGCCCTGAAAGTCCGTGCGCAGACCGTAAGCGATCACCGGCACATGCCGGTCATCCACGATCTCCACCAGTTTCTCCACCTGCGCCTTGGTCAAAAACTGGGCCTCATCCACGATGACGCAGTCGTATTCCTCTACGGGGTAGGTGTCGATGTCCTCCATGTAGCCGCAGGCGCAGGAAAGGCCGCAGCGGCTGGCCACCATGGTCTCGCCGTCCCGGCTGTCCAGCTTAGGCTTGAGCATGAGCACCTTCTGGCCCCTCTCCAGATAGTTGTAGCGCACCATGATGGCGTTGGCCGTTTTGCTGGAGCCCATGGCCCCATAGCGGAAATAAAGCTTTGCCATTGAAATGGCCTCCGTTCGTAAGTGATAATCAGTCGCTTTCGCTGGTATCGGGGATGCCAAGCCGGGAAGCCAGATCAGAAGCCCGCTGGGCCGCGTCCCGGAACCCGGTCAGCGTGGAAAAAAGATCGTAGGCCCCCTGCAGGTCTCCGGCCATTTCCATTGCGTCCGCCTGACTGTACTGCTCGTCCCGGAAAATCTGCTCGCATTCCACCGCCTGACGGGCGCTGCTGAGATAATCTCCCAAAATGGTGAACAGGTAAATAGCTTCTTCGTAGGAACGTTCCTCCCGAAGCTCGATGGCCCGGTTGTAAATTTGCCCCTGCAGGTTCAGCAATCGGTCGGAAGCGTCGGCCGCGTCCCCGGCGGCGGCGTAGTCGTAAAGAGCCTTTTCGTAGTCCTTGCGGTTTTCCGCGTCCACGCCCTCGTTGTAGTAATGATGCAGGGCCGCGTCCTCAAAGTCGCCCAGCTTGCCGAAAGCCTCGGCCGCACCCGCAGCGTCTCCCGCCGCTTCCAGCGCGCAGGCATGGCAGTAGGCGTACCGCTGCCCGCCCATCAAAAGCGTTTGGCACTGCTCAAAGTACGGTTCGGCGTTCAGATAGTCGCCCTGTTCCCACAGCACCAGCCCCCTGGAATAGGCGGCGTATTGGGCGGACTGCTGATAGTCTCCCAGCTTTTCGAAGGCCTGCGCCGCTTCTTCATATTCGCCGGAGGCAAAAATATCCAACGCCCGGCGGTAGGACTCGGAATGGTTGGCCGTGCAGCCGGTCAGCAGGACAAACACGAGCCCCAACAGCAGAAATCGTTTCCATCGCTTCATGGCCGCAGCTCCCTTCTTCGGCAATCGCCCTGTTCATTTTAATCTAACGAGCGGAAAAACGCAAATCCTGCCGAAGAATGGCATAAAGCTCCACGTCGGCGTAGCGGCCCTTGTTGTAGACCCGCTGGCGCAGCCGCCCTTCATGGATCATTCCCGCTTTTTCCATCACCCGTCCGCTGGCGGGGTTGTCGCTTTCGTGCTGGGCCTCGATACGGTTCAGATTCAGAGTGTCAAAGCCGAATTGCAGCACGGCCTGCAGCGCTTCGGTCATGATGCCCCGGTTCCAATAGGCCCGGCTCAGACTGTAGCCCACCTCGGCGGAGCGGTTCTCCTGCTGCACCCACATAAAGCCGATGGTGCCGATGGCTTTACGATTTTCGTTCCATACGATCACAAAGGTGGAGGGCTGACCGGCCCGGTACTGGCGGATGAGAAACCGGAGATAGGAACGGGTCTGGTGAATGGAGGTGTGCGCGTCCCAAAGCACGTGCCGCGCCACCTCGGGATCTTTGGAGTATTCGTAAAGATCCGCCGCGTCGCTCATGCGGACCGGGCGGAGGGTCAGCCGTTTCGTGCGCAGCGTGGGCAGACTGGAAAAAAGATTCAGATGGTTTTGCATGAAATCGTTCCGACTCCGCGTTTATTTATAGGAAGGATGGAGCTTCTGCCACGCCATGAGCAGCCCCAGCGCGGTCTTCGCGTCCTGAAACTCGCCGCTCATGACCCGCTGCACCGCTTCCTTCAGGGGGATGCGGGTCACGCGGAGAAATTCGTCCTCGTCGGGATGATCCTCGTGTTGGCTCAGGCCGGTGGCAAGATACAGACCGATCTTCTCGGTACAGAAGCCCGGCGTGGTGACGATATGGCTCAATTTTTCCATATGCTCGGCTTTCAGGCCGGTCTCCTCCCGCAGTTCGCGCACGGCGCAGTGCAGGGGATCCTCGTCTGCGGTGTCCAGCTTACCGGCGGGAATTTCCCAGGTCAGCATATCGTTGACCACCCGGTGCTGTCGCACCAGATAGACGTACTCCTCGTCGTCTACAGGAACGATGGCTGCCGCTCCCTTGTGGTGAACGATCTCCCGCAGGGCGGTGCGGCCGTTTGGCAGGCGCACCTGCATATGGCTCACGTCGATCAGGGCTCCCCGGAATACGGTTTCATCGCTGATCGGCGTTTCGATCAGCTGACGGTCGTCGGACAACATGAATGTTCGCCTCCTTGAAATGACCTTGTTCTTAATTCGCCAACGGGACGGCGGAACCCTTGCAGAACGGAAAAAAGATCGGCGCGAAAGTTGTAACATAATGGACTGGAATCCGGGGTCTGAATTTCTTGACAGGCCGTATCATTCCCCTTAAAATGAACATGGAGATCCTTACCCGCCCTGTGGGACGGAAGGGAGCTTCGGTCAGAACAAACGGCAAGGAGGAACTGCAATATGTTCGGGACGCAATCATACGGAAGAAGAGGACTGGCCCTATTGACCAGTCTGCTGCTGATTCTTTTGCAGCTGGCGGCCCCGCTGGGGGCGCTGGCCACGGAAACGGCGGACGTGCCCGCAGTTTATGTGAGCTATACGGACGCCAACGGCTTGACCGGCAGCGCCATGGGGCAGCTGGCGGTGGGGGAGGACGGGGTCACTTATTATTGGGCCCAGACCATGGACAGCCCCACGTGGCCCCTGCAGATCACCGTGGGAGTGGCGGACGGAAGTCCCTACTTCTATAACGTGACCTATCTCTGGTGGAACGCTGACAAGACCGCACCTGTTTCCCAGCAGGACGTGACGACGGCGGACGCCACGCAGGCCGTGGCGCTGGTGGAGTTCTACCGCAACGAGGAAAAGACCGACTACGCCGGCAGCTGCTATGTGTATCTGTCCACCCAGCAGCTCCCTCAGGCTGCGCCGGTGAACGGAACGATCACGATCCTTTATGCCACCGAGGACATGCAGCAGCTGCTGGACGATACCCGCTACGACGTGGCCCCCGGCGTATATCAGTTCACGCCGGACCGGCAGGGCGAGATCCCCGGCTATGAGGCGGTCGATGCTTCGCCGCAGACGGTTACGGTATACGAGGACGGCAGCGTTTCCGGAGACGTGATCTTCTACATGCGGCCCGTCAGCGCCCCCGGCGGCGATACCGGCGACAGCGGCAGCACAGGGGATGGCGGAAATACCGGCGATAGCAGCAACACTGGCGATGCTGGAAACACTGGTGACAACGGCAATACGGGCGATACGGGCAACAGCGGTGATCCTGGCAGCACCGGCGATACGGGAAATTCTGGGGATGCTGGCAATACCGGCGACAACGGAAACACCGGCGATACCGGCAGCACCGAGCCTCAGGAACCGGCCAAGACCGGCCCCGAAGCCTACGGCACTTACACGCCCCTGAACGATGTGCCCGGCTATACCGTGGCAGAAAAGGGAACCGTCAATTTCCGCGCCACGCCGAAGAGCGGCAGCGACGTGACCAACGTCATCAGCGCACTGAGCCAGAAAACGCCTGTGACCGTGCATGGTCAGGTGGATGTGAATGGCAAGCTGTGGTACTACGTCAGCTATTTTGAGGGCGAGAAGGAACTGGTCGGCTACATTGTGAGCGACTTTGTGCAGCTGGGCAGCATTGCGCAGGTGTATGTATCCTATGTGGATGAAAACGGCACGGAATTCAGCGGCGCTTATGTGACCGTCTCCACCGAAGAACCCATGGTGGCTCCGGAGGCCAAGTATGTGCCCGAAGGCTACGAGCCTGTGGAGGCCGACCCGGTGCAGGTGGAGTTCGTGGACGGACAGCCCCAGCCCTCCGTTATCACCTTCCGCTATCAGAAGCCGGAGGTGCGGGCGGAGATCAAGGTTCACTATATGGCCAATGGGCAGGAATTTGCCACCGATACGGTGACTGTTACCGAAAGCGATAACTTTATCGCGCCCAAGGAAGAACTGGTGCCCGCAAACTACAAGGCCGTTTCAGTGGAGCCGGTGACGATCACGTTCACCAACGGTCAGCCCAACATGACGGAAGTGACTTTCACCTATGAAAAGGGTGAAGCCACCGCCACGGTGAACGTGCACTACGTGGCGGGCGACGTGGAGTTCGCCAGCGACACCGTGCAGATCACGGAGAGCAACAACACGGTCAGCCCGAAGCCGGAACTGGTCCCGGCAGGCTATAGCGTTGTGGACGCGAATCCCGTGACTATTCCCTTTGAAAACGGCGCGGCCACGCAAACCGACGTGACCTTCACCTACCAGCGGCCTGAAGCAACGGGCACGGTGAACGTGCATTACGTGGCGGACGGCGTGGAGTTCGCCAGCGACACCGTGCAGATCACGGAGAGCAACAACACGGTCAGCCCGAAGCCGGAACTGGTCCCGGCAGGCTATAGCGTTGTGGACGCGAATCCCGTGACTATTCCCTTTGAAAACGGCGCGGCCACACAAACGGACGTGACCTTCACCTATCAGCGGCCTGAAGCGGTTGCTACGGTGAACGTGCACTACGTGGCGGGCAACGTGGAGTTCGCCACTGACACCGTGGAAATCACGGAGAGCAACAACACGGTCAGCCCGAAGCCGGAACTGATCCCGACAGGTTATAGCGTTGTGGACGCGAACCCCGTGACCATTCCCTTTGAAAACGGCGCGGCCACGCAAACCGACGTGACCTTCACCTATCAGCGGCCTGAAGCGGTTGCTACGGTGAACGTGCACTACGTGGCGGGCGACGTGGAGTTCGCCAGCGACACCGTGGAAATCACGGAGAGCAACAACACGGTCAGCCCGAAGGCCGAGCTGGTGCCGGAAGGCTATACCGCCGTGGATGCGAACCCCGTGACTGTTCCCTTTGAAAACGGCGTTCCCGCGCAGACGGACGTGACCTTCACTTATCAGCGGCCCGAAGCCACGGGCATGGTAAACGTGCACTACGTGGCGGACGGCGTGGAATTCGCCAGCGATACCGTCACCGTCACGGAAAGCAACAACACGGTCAGCCCGAAGGCCGAGCTGGTGCCGGAAGGCTATACCGCCGTGGACGCGAACCCCGTGACCATCACCTTTGCGAACGGCGCGGCCACGCAAACGGACGTAACCTTCACCTACGCCGCGCCCGTCATTCCCACCGAGGGGACCGTGACCTTCCGTTTTGTGGACGGTCAGGGCAATCCCCTGCGGGACGCTGTGCAGACTACGGTGGCCAACGGCGTTTATACCGACCTGAGCGTGTATCAGGCCGCCATTGACGGCTATGACTGCATCGGCGTCAGCACTAACCAGCTGACCGTGGAAAACGGCGTGGCAAGCCCCGCCGAGGTGATCTTCACCTACCAGCGCAAGCCGGTGAACGGCAAGGTGCGCGTGGTCTACATGGCCGATGGCGTGGAGTTCAGCAACGAAGAACGCCAGCTGACCGTGTTGGGTGAAAATACCGTCGCCCCTGACGCAAGTCTGGTGCCCTCCGACTACACCGCGCTGGATGTGGCTCCCGTGACCGTCACCCTGTACGAAGACGGCTCCGTGGAGCCCCAGACTGTGACCTTTACCTATGAAAAGCCCCAGACCCCCACGGCGGCCAATGTGACGTTCCGCTTTGTGGACGAAAAGGGCAACGAGATCCAGCAGAGTCTGGTGGTCTCGCTGGAAAACGGAACCTACGGCGAAGGCGATCTGGCCGAATACCGGGCCGAGATCAAGGGTTATACCTATCAGGGCATCAGCGCCGGTCAGGTGACCAGTCAGGACGGCAAGGCCAACCCCGACACCGTCACCTTCAGCTACAAACAGAAGACCACCGCCACGCTGGAGGTGCGCTATGTGGACGCTATCGGCCAGCAGGTGATGGGCTCTCCCGAGTACATCGAGCTGCCCAAGGGAACCACTACCGTGGCCCTGAACACCCGCTATGTGCCCTCCGGCTATCAGCCCTCCTCCAACTATCCCACGTCCTACACTGTGACTGTGGGGGACGATCTGGTGGTGGAACCCATCACCTTCCATCTGGTCAGCACCAGTGTGAAGTCCACGGTAGAAATTCATTATCTGGTGACCGGTTCCTCCGATGCGACGATGATCGCCAGCGTGAAGAAGGAACTGACTCCCGGCAAAACCGTGCTGGAGCCAGACCCCTCTGTGGTGCCCAGCGGCTATGAAATCGTAACCGATGTGCCCCAGTCTGCGGAGATCACCGTGGACGATTTGGGCATTGCTACCCCCAATCTGGTGAACTTCTACTGCAAGAAGACCCAAAGTGAAATTTACACCGGCTATGCTGTCACCACCGTGCAGACCGGCCTGCGGGGCGCTTACAACCTCAAGGACAGCTCCGTGAAGAAGCTGCTGGCCCCCAATACGCTGATCTACATCAACGGTCAGGCTACGGTAGAAAATACCCTGTTCGACAGCTGCCGCGTGATGCTGGGGTCCGACGATGTGGGTATCGTGAAGGACTCCGACGTGCGTCACATCACTGCCGCCGAGGCCCAAGCCCTGATCGACCAGTGGAACCGGGAACATCCCACCACGCCGGATCAGCCCACCACCTCCGTAGCGGGCTATTACATCACCACGGCGGAGGGCGTGCCGCTGCGCTACGGCCCCAACGCCTATACGGCCACCATCGCCCAGCTGCCGCTGGACAGCGTGGTCTACGTCACCCAGCAGCAGACGGTGAACGGCGTGGACTGGTATGTGGCTTACTACGACGGCAACGCGGGCTACATCCGCGCCGACCAGATGCTCCGCAAGATGACTGAAGCGGAAATCAACAAGTATATGGCCGGTCAGAAAACGACTGCGCCTACCTCGCCCAGCAAGACGGCCGCGCCCTACGATCCTTACGGAAAGTCCAGCTACGGCTACGTGACCAGCAATTCCGTCAACTTCCGCGAGACGCCCAACGGCAAAAAGATGAAGACGCTGAGCAAGTATGCCTTCGCCTACATCATCGGCTCCAAGGAGGTCAACGGCGTTACCTGGTACTACGTTAACCAGAACGGCACGATGGGCTGGGTTCATGGGGATTACTTCCATCAGCTGAATCTGACCGAGCTGACCAGCTTCCTGAACAGCAATGAATACCGGCAGGGGCTGGCCAACAACTCCGGCAGCTCCACCAGCGGCAACAAGGACAATACCTCGGGCAACACCTCGGTGAAGCCCAGCGGCGGCAATTCCGGCTCCGCTACGGCGGGGAATATCTCCTCTGTGGAGGACTGGAACGTGGGTACGTGGAAGAACACCGGCGTGACCACGACCACCAGCTACGCGCCTTTCAATCCCTATGCTACCGCCACCCCCGCGCCCTCGGCCAGCGTATCGCCGTCCACCAGCGCGGAGCCTACGGAGACCTTCGTCATCGGCACGATGATCCCCATCACCTATGACGACGAAAGCAAGGAGACGCAGACCGGCTCGGTGCCGTGGGGCCTGATCGGCGTGGGCGTGGTACTGATCGGCGGCGCGGGCGGCGCCTATGCCTACGCGGTCAATCAGAACAAGAAGCGCCGCGCGGCTGCGGCCCGGGCGGCGGCCAGCCGCCGTGCAGCCGGAACCGGCACGCAGACGGGCGCAGCCCAGAACGGCAGCAGTCAGCAGGCGCAGAATCCCTACGCACGTCGGGCTGTGGCAGCTCCGCCGGTAACAGGCGCGGGCACCCAGCAGCGGCAGCAGTCCCAGAATCCGACGGGAACGACGAATCCCTACGCCCGTCCCAGCACGTCCTACGGAACCCAGAATAATGGTTCTTCCTATGGAGCGAACGGATCGAATCCGAGCGCAGTAAACGGAACGGGCAGCGCGGCGAATCCTTACGGCGGCACTTCCGCCTATGGCAGCACCAATCCGTACAGCCCGTCCAACAATCCCTACAGCAACGGCAGCATTGTGGGCAGCGAGACAAAGTCCTCCTACGGAACGGAGACCCAGCGCTCGTCCTTTGCCCCGGCTTCTCAGCAGCCCGAGGAACGTCCGGCCGCCACGGCCGGAATGCCCGCGCAGCGGACGAACCCCTACGCCCGGCCCATTGAAACCGTCTCCGGCGAGACGGCGCAGTCCGGCCAGCCGCAGGCTTCCTCAGCAGGCAGCGAGGAGCCCCGCCGCCGGTCTACCCGGATGCAGCGCTACCACGCCGCGGAAGAGGAAGAACAGAACAAATAAATGATCCTGATCCCAAAAGGACGCCGTGAAAACGGCGTCCTTTTGGATTAGAGAATAGGGGAAAAGCGTCAAAGTCTTATTTTAAGGGGAGCTCGTGTTGATTTCGGCAGCGATGGACTTTTGGATGATTACGTTTAGAAATTTTGAAGGCCCCTCTGCAAGCTGCGGGGCAAGCCAACTTTGCTGTAAAAAAACTACCCCGGTGGGGCTTGACGCGCCGACTACGGCGCAGGGGTGGGACTTGGCGTATGGTTTTTTTCGCT
>ENA-UOJJ01004667-UOJJ01004667.1-human-gut-metagenome-genome-assembly--contig:-CS66-NODE-4667-length-12499-cov-5.780135_pt1 | contig 12499 bp, 3 predicted proteins | sample MGYA00242343_ERZ723890 | MGnify/ENA metagenome assembly ERZ723890 | reverse complement strand
GCTTGAGATGGTAGATCCCGGCTGGAAGGCTGAGGGCTACACCATCGTGAACGAGGCAGAGAAGACCGAGGGCAAGGTTCCGGTACATGTAATCTATCCGGATGGCTATGACAAGAACCGCGCAGAGAAGTACCCTGTAATCTTCTACCAGGCTGGCGGCGGCGTATGCTACTGGGAGCTGACCGATCTGAATCAGGCAGGCGTATATGCACCGGCAACCAACCTGGGTGACAACACAGTATACGATGTCATGATGACCAAGTGGCATGAGGCAGTTCCCGAAGCCATCATCATGAGCGTAAACGTACATTCCAACCTGACCGAGTCTCCGAGAGAGATCGCAGGTGTTCTGGATTACGCAATCAAGAATTGGAATGTAGATAAGGAAAAGATCGTTGGTGTTGGTAACTCCATGGGCACTCTGATCATTTCCGAGCTGCTTCGTCAGCGCTCCGACCTGGTAACCGCATTCGTAGAGTGCAACGGTAACCTGGGCGGCATGGCGAGTGCAGATAAACTGGACGGCACCCTTGCAAACAGCAGCTTTGCAAACTGGTCCGAGAAGGATGTAGAGGCATTCATTAAGAACGAAGTTGCTGTATGGATGTTCAACGGTGAGACTGATGGTGACAACCCTGCGGCTCAGCAGGATATCATCGAGATCGTGAAGAATCTGTACCGTGAAACCGGCAAGAGCGAAGAGTGGATCGACAGCCACGTAAGAGCATCCGGACTTCAGTCCTGGAAGTTCAAGCAGTGGGGCGAGACCGACCATTCTGTAACGAAGGTTGTTGCATGGAACTACATTGAGAATCCTTACACGGATGTCAATGCAGGACAGAAGCCTCTGAAGGCTGGCGATATCTACCACTTCACCGGCGTTGAGAACTATAACAAGTATCAGTACACCATGGACTATGAGTACGTGGTATACGAAGAAAGCGTAAGCAAGTGGGTTCGTAATCTGTTCGCAGGTACTTATGAAAAGCCTGAATATACCGATGTAGAGGCATTTGTAGCACGCCTGTACGAGTATGTTCTTGGCAGAACTCCGGATCAGAAGGGTCTGGATGCATGGGTATCCCAGCTTACGAGCGGTGCAAACGGTGGTGAGGAAGTTGCCAAGGGCTTCATCTTCAGCAACGAGTACATCAGGAAGAATACCAGCAATGACGCATTTGTAGAGATGCTGTACAATACGCTGCTGGATCGTAAGTCGGATGCAGCAGGCAAGAAGGCATGGGTCGCTCAGCTGGATAGCGGTAAGGCAACCCGTGAGGATGTCGTGGAAGGCTTCATTCACTCGAATGAGTTTATTGGTATCTGTGATGAATTCGGTATCTTTACAACAGCGGCAGAGGCATTTGCTTCCCGTCTGTATACGAAGTGCCTGGGCAGAAAGTATGACAAGTCCGGTCTGAAGAGTTGGGCGGATCTTCTGCACAATCATAAGATCAGCGGTGGTGCTGCTGCGAAGGGATTCTTCCTGAGCAATGAGTTCATCAAGAAGAACTACAGTGACGAGGAATTCGTTGCACGCTGCTATCGTACTTTCCTGAACCGTGAAGCCGATGCAAATGGTCTGATGGCATGGATGCTTCTTCTTAAGAAGGGGCAGAGCCGTGAGTCCATCCTGGATGGTTTCATTGGATCCGATGAGTTCACGAAGCTTTGCGCACAGTACGGAATCGACAGATAATAAGTGATTCGTGGGCAGTGATCAGGGAATACTGATCTACGAACCATGATCTTCACAGAGAGGGCCGCCCTTCGGGGCGGCTCTTTTCTGTGTGGAAACCTGCCAAAAAGCACTGTCTTTACCCTTGCATCAAACTTTACGTGGGGCTCCGCGCAAACTCCGGGACAAGCCGAACCCGTCTTCACACGGTCAAGGAAGCCTCGCAATGTGTCCGTGTAGAAGAGGGGCGGCTTTTTCCCGGAGATTACATCGAAAAAGCAACTTAGCCTCATTTTCGATGCCGGAAGTAAGAAAAACATCGAGAAAGAGACGAATTCTTTGTACCGATGCTTTTTTGACGCCAATTTCGATTATGTCCGTATCGCAAAAAGAGTTATCATCCAGAACAGGGATTACTCAGGCGGATATAAGCAGGAAAATGGGACAAGAAATCCAAGTTTAGCGATGGTAAAAAAGCTTGCGTATGGACTAGGCATGCAGTTGAAGCTGAGATTTGTTCCTTTGTCGAAAAAATAGTGCAGCGAAGAAGTAAGAAGAGAGTAGATGCACAAAAATTAAGCCGATAAACAATATTAGTCTTTATCAAAACACATTAATAAAAGTAAGTGGAAAAACTGTACAAACCAAAAACTATCAATTGCCTTTTCATAAGATTCTGTTAGGATAGAACTACAGACGGGTCGCCTGGCGTTTTTTGGCGTCCCTAAAAGAAAAGGAGGAGAATATATGTCTTCTAAAAGAAACCGACATCTGATGCTTCGGAAGACGATGGCAGGACTGCTGTCCATGGCAATGGTAGTTACCATTGTTACACCGGCAAGCGGAAATGCCTATGCGTCGGCATTGGATGAAGACACAGCCTAAGCGGTTCTGGAACAGGTAGCGCAAGCTTCGGATTCCGAGAACCAGCAAGCTGAACCTGTAGCGGAGGAAGAAGCTCCGGCAGAGGCTGCGGAAGAAGCAGTTCCTGAAGAGGCAGTTGCAGAGGAGATTACTGGCGAGACCGTAGATCTCTATGCAGCACAGTCGGTATTTAAGAATGAGGATGTTGAGAGCATCCAGGCATTTACTGACTACAACTTCTACGGACTGCGCCTGAATCGCATCGTGATTCAGTTCAGGAACGGTACGAACATGACCGGCGCTGGAAATGCGGAGAACTACAAGGTATGGGATCGCGCATTCCAGAAGGGTGAGTTCGAAGAGGCAGGCGCCAAGGGAGCCATCGATAGCGTTGATGTCGAGGGCTTTACGGTAACACTGAACTTCTCACAGGACCCGGCAGGAAACGAAGCTTTCGGTATGATGTGCACCAGCCTGTGGGCAGTTGCAGAGACTTCGGATGGAACCTATGAGATCAAGAGCAAGGGGCAGGGCGATGGTAAGGATTATCAGTACTTCACCCGTGAGAATCTGGATCTGGTTCTTGGCCTTGGTCAGGCAGCTACGCAGGAAGAGGGTATTGCTTCTACAGATACTTTCGGACATATGCTGGCAGGTACCGTATGGCAGGAGCAGGACAATGGAATCTATGATGAGTTCAATCTGACCTGGGTAGATGCGGCGGACGAAGAGGATGCGACCCGCTTTGAAGCACAGGACGGCAGGGTTCCGGTTCATTATTATGTACCGGACAGCTATGATGCCGATGAGGGTATGCCGCTGGTTCTGTATGTAACCGGTAACGGTACTTCCTACTGGGAAGCATGGGATGGCGATTCTCATAAGATCGGTGACGGCAAGGTTATCAGCAACAACCTGGGTACAAACGTAAGCTATGATGAAGCGGTCAGCCAGTGGGCGGAGACCGGTGAAGTGATCGTAGCCAGCCCGGATGTTCATTCGGATAAAAACAAATCCGCAGCAACGGATGTTGCGAACACAATCAAATATTTCCAGGAAAATTATAATATCAGCAAGGTTATTCTGAGCGGTAACTCCAATGGTACCGGCATTACCTCTCAGTGCGTAAGAGATTATACCGAGCTGGTTGACGTATTCCTGAACTACAACGGCTGGTTCGGCGATGGTCCGAATCAGATCTTCAGCTCTGACAGACAGAAGGCAACCTGGCCGGAAGAGTCTGTACAGCATATCGCAGACGAGGGGGTTGCAATCTGGTTCTTCAACGGTGAGAAGGACCCGCTGGCGAATCCTCAGTTCACGGTTAACGCATACAAACAGCTGATTCCTTATTATCAGGCGGCAGGCTGGAGCGATGAGTGGATCGCGGACAACCTGAGAATCTCCGGATTTAAGGATTACAAGTTTGTTGAGTGGGGCGTAAACGATCACTCTGTAACCAAGGTAGTTGCCAGCAACTATATCACCAGCCCTTACCGTGATGTGTATGAAGACGGCGGACTGCTGAATGCAGGCGACAACTATTACATGAGCGATGCGACTAGAGACGATGTGAAGCAGTTTGCTTACACTGTATACCCTGAGAGCGTGAAGGATTGGGCTCTGGGCGACCACAGCGAAGGTCATACCGCAACCCCGATCGAAGAGTCCGCAGCAGCTCCGGCAAGCATCGGCTCTTATCAGAAGCGCAACGGTTACTTCACTTATCAGGTAAAGGTAGGCGAGACGACCCGTGAGGTAGAGCTTTACATTCCGGACGGCGCACGTCAGAGAGAGTACTGGATCTGCATGACGCTTCCGAACGGTGTAAACAGCACGCAGTTCCTGGAGAACGCGAACTGGTTCGAGACGGCAGATCAGGATAGCGCCTGCCTGCTGATCATGAAGCCGGAGAACGGAACCTGGGGCAATGTGGAAGATGAGATGGCTTATGTGAATGCCGCTATGGGTACTCTTGCCAGCAATGGTAAGTACTATTCCGCATTTACCTATGATTATCTGGTAGGCTACGGCGAAGGTGCTCCGGCGCTTCAGCTCTGGGCTGCTCAGAACCCTCTGAAGATGATCAGCCAGGTATATGTAAATGCACAGGCAGACGCAGCGTATGACGCACTTCTGAAGGAAGCTGGTGATACGCAGGTTGGCCAGACTCCTCAGCCGAACAACATGAACTTTGACGGTTATAAGGATAAGGACGGCAACGAAATCACTCAGAAGAGAACTTTCGCTGCTCAGTCCTATAAGGATATCCCGATTCCGACCTGGTTTATCGGCAACACCAGTGAGTCCATTGTGAACTACTGGAAGGATGCTAATGACTGTGTAGCAGATGGCACTGCAGATGCAAACTACGGCACCATCTACTGGCAGAGTGAGGATTCCGATGCGATCGCTACTTCCTTCAGCGACATTCAGACGCAGGTAGCGGTTCAGGAGAACGCAGAAGACGTATACGGCTCTGCAACAACTGAGAGCATCTACGATTTCCTTACCTATTATAGTGGTTACGACAACAACTCTGTATACGGACATTTCATTACCAAGCGTCTGGATTACAACGATGCCATCGAGAGTGGCAACCTGAAAGCGGTTGATCACGAGTGGAACGGCACCGTTCGCAGCTACCTGGTATATGTTCCTGACAGCGTGAAGAAAATGGATGGTCCGGCTCCCGTCGTATTCGCTAACCACGGCGCAGGCCAGACTGCATTCGTATTCATGGAAGCAACTGACATCAAGGAAGCTGCTGACAAGTACGGATTCATCGCAGTTACCTTCGACGTAACCAGCAATGCAGATTACATGGCTGATCTGTATGAGATGGTGAAGGCTGACTGTGAAGAGATGGGCGTTACCATGGACGAGTCCCGCGTATATGCTTACGGCCAGTCCGCAGGCGGCGGTTCTGTAGCTAACACCATGGCACAGAGCAAGAAGGTTGTTGATCTGTTCGCAGCTTTCGGTATGACCTCCGGTATCCATACCGTAGCTCAGGCTGACGGCTCCGATAAGATCGTTCCCATGTATGCAATCTATGGAGAGTATGACTATTGGCCGATGAAGCTTGGCGCGATTGGCGCTGGTGAGTGGACAGGTTCTCAGAAGACCCAGTACGCATGGACGACCGATACGCAGTCTTACTGGGCAAATCGTCTGCTTGGCATGACTCTGGACGAGCTGACCGATGAGAACAACTACACGGTGGTTGACGGTATCGGCGCAAGCCTGGTTCCGGAGAACACTCCGATCAGCCTGATTATCAACCCGACCGCAACTGCAAATCGCTACAAGACCTACACCTGGTCTCTGGCAGACGGCACTCCGATCTTCAACTGGAGCCAGTGCTATGGCCGCGGCCACAACCTGATCCCGACCGATCTGGACGAGCTGTGGACCAAGTGGTACAGCAAGTGGCAGAAGGTTGATGACAGCACCGTTGCTTACTGGGCAGACGGCGTTGGCAACGGCGAATCCGTTCTGGTAAATCAGTACCCTGCAAAGGAAGCAGAGGATCTGGATGCGTTCACGACCGCACCGATTGATTACAGCAAGTCTGCTCTGATTCCTCTGACCGGATGGTACAACAAGAACATTGATGTTAATGGTGTACAGCGTACTGTGAAGATTTACGCTTCCGAATACGCAGCATGCCGTACCTACATTACCGTAGTAGCAGTTCCGGATGGCGTTGACAGCTATCGCTTCTGTGAGGAGCAGGGCTGGTTCGATCTGATGGAAGCACGCGGTGAAGTGCTTGCGGTTCTGGAGCCCGGTGAGGGCGGCTGGAAGTCTGCAGCAGATGAACTTTCCTATATTAATGCAGCGATGAGCTTCATTGAGAGTGGAAAGAACGCAAATGGTGTGGTTCTCTTCACGAACTACAGCACATTCTACTTCGTTGGTTATGAGAACGGCGCAGCTCCGCTGGAATCCTGGGCAGTTGAAAACCCGATCAAGGTTGACAGCCAGGCTTACGTTGGCGGTGAGAGCGTTGGTTCCGAATATCTGGCAGAAGTTGGTTCCAAGATTTACGATGGAACGAACACCGGCGGTTATGACCCTGGTATCGCAGATCTGGATACCTTTAAGGCAGTTCTGAAGACTCAGGGTTACGATGATGCGATTACCCGTTCCGATGTACCGGTTCCGACCTGGTTCATGGGCTACGCAGCAGAAGATGCAAGCGTTGCATACTGGAAGAATGCAAATGACTGCCAGAGCACCGCAGATGGCGATACCTTCTGGCAGAACATGGATTCCGATGCTTTCCAGACTCTGTACGCAAATTCCTGCCTGGATAAGAATGCCGGACATGGTATTGCACAGGTTAAGGTAAGCGAGGATGCAGCAGCTGCAGACGCAATTGCAGACTTCCTGTACAGCTACAGCCGTTACAATGTACCGTTCGCATACAGCAATCATCTGAGCGAGCGTCAGGATTACACGGCAGCACGTGTAGCAGCACAGAAGGCAGCAGCTGGTGTTGCTCTGGATGAGAACAGCTTCGTTGCATACGAGAAGCCTGTTACCTCCGATGCAGGTGATGTTTATGAAGGTTACTATCTGTTAGCACGTGAGCGCTCCGAGATCGCTACCGGTACGTTTGAGTCCGGTATCTTCGCAGCATCGGATGATAACAAAGACGGTGTGATGGATGCTCATGAATATCTGATGTACATCCCGAATTCTGTAAACGGCAAGACCCCTGTTGTTTACCAGTTCCCGGGCAATACACAGAGCGTATCTGTTGGTTTTGATTCTACTCAGTGGTGGCGCATTGCCAACGAAGAAGGCGTTATCATCGTAATCATGAGCGAAGCTTATGCGAACGGTGTTGCCCTGACCTGGAAGAATCCGGATATGAACGTTTACGTAGTAAATGATATCCTGGCAAACCAGATCGATGGCAAGGATGCTGACATTGACTGGACCAGAATTTATGGTTCCGGTCACTCTGCAGGTTCCAGCCGCGTTCAGACTTACGTAAGAACGCATCCTGATTTCTTTGCAGCAGTAGGATCCACTTCCTCTGACGCTACGGCAGAAGGCACTTATGAGACCGTTCCTACCATGCTGGTAATCGGTCAGAGTGATCTGCCTTTCCTGGTAAATGCAAACAATGATCCTATGGACTGCGATCTGTGGAGCGTTGAGCGTCTGCAGAACTGGTTCGGTTATCTGGCAAAGGCTAATGACCTGAAGGTAAGCGCAGCTTCCAGAGACAATGCTGATGTTGTAGATGAATCCGGACGTACATTCCTGTACACCTGGAACAACAAGCAGGAGATCCCGATGGTTCAGTTCGGTCAGACTCTGCTCCGTGAGCACAATTGCTACCCGGCAGAAGTTCCGATGGCATGGGATTTCATCTCCAAGTACAGCAAGGCAGAAGATGGCACTCGTTACTACAGCGAATCTGCATTCGCGAAGGATGATCTGATTGAGATCGAAAAGGAAGAGACTGCACAGGATCTGGATGCAATCACCAAGCTTCCTTACGACTTCAGCCAGGCCGCACAGCTTCCTCTGACCGGTTACTTCACCAAGGCAATCGGCGAAGAGGGACGTACCGTTAAGGTTTATATCTCCGAAGAAGCTTCCATCCGCTCCTACTTTACTGTTGTTGCAGTTCCGGACGGTGTAAGCAGCACGACCAAGTTCCTGGAAGAGAACGGCTGGTTTGACCTGGCGGATGCCAAGGGCGAAGGCCTGATCGTTCTTGAGCCTGCAGACGGCCAGTGGGGCACCCGTGAAGAAGAGCAGGATTATGTAAATGCAGCGATGAGCTTTGCAAGAAGCGGACGCAATGCGAACAACGTTCCTGTATTCTCTGTATACGGTGAGTTCTACCTGGTTGGCTATGGTGCATCCGCAGCACCTCTGGAAGCATGGGCAGCTGAGTGGCCGATCTATGTTATCAGCCAGGTTTACATCGATGGCACCGGCGCAGGCCGCAGCTATCTGGATGCAACCGGAGCAAAGGAATACGATGGCACCAACACCAGCGGATACGATGGAGAGATCAAGAACTTTGACTCTGTTCTTGCCGCTCTGGGTATCAGCGAGAGAATGAAGAAGTCTGATGTACCGGTTCCGACCTGGTTCATTGGCTATAATGAGAATGATTACAGCATTACCTACTGGAAGCAGGCAAATGATGCAATCGCAACGACCGAAGCAGGCGTATATCGTCAGAGCATCAAGTCCACCGCTCTTCAGACCGAGTATGCAAACGCAACTCTGCGGAAGGAGCAGCCGGATACGAAGTACGGTATCGCTCAGGTTAAGGTAAGCAATGATGGCGCGGTTACTGCAGAGGATATCTACAGCTGGATGTCCATCTACACCCGTTACGACAACACGTTCGCATACAGCAACGCTCTTGGTTATCGTCTGGACTACACGGCAGCAACCGTAGCAGCTCAGCAGGCAGCGAAGAATCTGGCAGCTGACGATCGTGAGACTCTGACATTCAAGATGACTGGCGGCGAGAAGGGTGAAGCAGAGCTTTGGTCTTCCTCCGCAGTTAAGGTTGAGGCAGCTGAGAATGCAGCAGGCAGCGGTACCGTAATCGTAGGTATTGCATCCTTCGCAGACAACGGCGGCCTGAACGGCACCAGAACACCTGACGGTGTGAACGATCCCCGTGAGTACATCTTCTACGTTCCGGATTCCGCTAAGGAAAAGGCCGGCGAGAACGGTGCTCCCGCAATCGTAATCTACCCCGGTAACAGCCAGACCGATCGTATCTTCATGGATTCTACCATGTGGTGGAAGATTGCCGATGAAGAGGGTATCGTGCTTGCATTTGTTTGCGAGACCTACAGCAACAACTCTGTATCTGTAAGCCATGCAAATCAGGATCTGTGCTATTACACGCTCCGCGCACTGTTAGAGCAGCAGATCAGCAAGGACTATGTAAAGGTTGACACGAGCCGTATCTACGGTTCCGGTCAGTCCGCAGGCTCCAGCGCAACGCAGACGTTCGTTCGTCAGCATCCGGAGTTCTACGCAGCAGCAGCTTCCACCTCCTTTGCAGTAGCAAGTGAAGGTGTTGGTGAGTACATCCCGACCTATCTGCAGACCGGTCAGTCCGATCTGGGCAACCTGCTTCCGGATCTGTGGGGTTCCGCAACTCTGCAGGGCTGGATCGAGTACCTGTTCAAGGCAAACGGTCTGGATACCGATATCAACAGCTGGACGAGCGCAGTAGAAGACGGCCGTTACCACGTATACACATGGGAGAACCATCAGGGTATTCCGATGGTACAGTGGGGACAGACGCAGATGCGTGTTCACAACTGCTACCCGGCAGAAATGCCTCTGCTGTGGAACTTCATGAAGCACTACAGCTACACGACCGACGAGAACGGTTATGTAACTGCACGTTACTACAGTGAGTCCGCATTCGCAGAAGATGATCTTGTAGAGATCGAGAAGAAAGCTCCCGAACCTGTAGAGCCTGTAGTTCCTACCGGTGTGGAAGGCTTTGTAACCCGTCTGTACGAGAACGTTCTCGGCAGAACTCCGGATCAGAAGGGTCTGGACGCTTGGGTGAACGTTCTGAAGAACGGCACCAACGGTGGTGAAGAAGTTGCCAAGGGCTTCATCTTCAGCGACGAGTACACGAAGAAGAACACCAGCAACGACGCATTTGTAGAGATGCTCTACAACACTCTGCTGAATCGTAAGTCCGATGCAGCCGGCAAGAAGGCATGGGTTGCTCAGCTTGACAACAAGCTTGCTACCCGTGAAGAAATCGTGGAAGGATTCATTCATTCCAACGAATTCATCGGAATCTGCGGTGAGTATGGTATCTTCACGACAGCTGCAGAAGCATTTGCAGCACGCCTGTACACCAAGTGCCTGGGCAGAAGCTACGATAAGAAGGGTCTGAAGGCATGGGCAGATCTGCTGCACAGCCGTAAGATCGGCGGCGGCGAAGCAGCGAAGGGATTCTTCTTCAGTGATGAGTTCCAGAGCCTGAAGCTTGACAATAAGGAATTTGTAACTCGCTGCTATCGTACCTTCCTGAACCGTGAGCCCGATGCTCAGGGTCTGGCAAACTGGATGAACGTTCTTGCTAAGAGCAATGATCGTGCTTCCGTTCTGGATGGATTCATCGGCTCCAGTGAGTACGCAAAGCTTTGCGTATCCTACGGAATCGACAAGTAAGTGGCCAGTGATCAGATGTAAAAAATGGAATCATTGATTCACATTTCTGAAAGAGAGGGCAGTCCTTCGGGGCTGCTCTTTCTTTATGCGCGTTAAAAATGGTGAATTCAGCATAAATGTACAAAATTTAAACCAATGAACAAAAATGGAGAAAACCCCCTGATTTCTTGTGATTTATTAAAAAAGATGAACAATTATAAGAAGTATCACTTGAGAAATTCAAAATAATGTACTAACATGAGAATTATGGTACAGCCCATGCACCAGGGCTGTGCGAGCGAAAAAAGAAAGAGGAGGAACGGATATGTCTTCTAAGAGAAACAGACATCTGGCGCTGAGAAAATCGATGGCCGGACTGCTTTCCATGGCAATGGTAGTCACTATGATTACGCCGGCAAGCAAGACCGTCTATGCATCGGCACTGGAAGACGAGACAGCTCAGGCTGTCGCGGAACAGGAAGCGGAAGCTCCTGAAGCCGCACCCGCAGAAGAAGCTGCTCCGGAGGAAGAGGTCGCGGATGAAATCACTGACGAGACCGTAGATCTGTACGCAGCCAATTCTGTATTTACCAATGAAGACGTAGAGAGCATCCAGGCATTCACCGGATACAACTTCTACGGACTTCGACTTTCCCGTATCGAGATCCAGTTTAAGGACGGCACCAACATGACTGGTGCGGCCAACGCTGCGAACTACAAGGTATGGGATCGCGCATTTGTAGACGGCCAGTATGAGGAGGCCGGCGAGAAGGGCGCAATCGAGAGCATCGATGTTGATGGCTTTACCGTAACCATTAACTTTACTCAGGGGCCTGCAGGCAATAAGGCCTTCGGTATGATGTGTACGTCCGTATGGGCAGTTGCCGAGGATGCAGACGGCAATTACAGCATCAAGGGCAAAGGCGATGGTGATGGCAAGGACTATCAGTATTTTACCCGTGAGAACCTGGATCTTGTTGTTGGCTTAGGTGCGAGCGCAACGATGGAGACCGGTATTGCTTCTACCGATACCTACGGCCATATGCTGGCAGATACTGTATGGCAGGAGCAGGACAACGACATCTATGACGACTTCAGCATCACTTATGTGGATGCTGCAGACGAAGAGGATGCCACCCGCTATGAAGCACAGGACGGCAAGGTAGCCGTTCACTACTATGTTCCGGATACATACGATGAAGAAGAGGGCATGGCCCTGGTTCTGTACGTAACCGGTAACGGTACTTCCTATTGGGAAGCATGGGATGGCGCATCTCACGCGATCGGCGATGGTCAGGTAGACAGCAACAACCTGGGCACCAATGTTACTTATGATGAAGCAGTCAGCAACTGGGCGGAGACCGGTGAAGTAATCGTAGCCAGCCCGGATGTTCATTCCGATAAGAACAAGTCCGCAGCGGTAGATGTTGCGAACACCATCAAGTATTTTGAAGAAAATTACAATATCACCAAGGTTATCCTGAGTGGAAACTCTAACGGTACCGGTATCTCTTCTCAGTGCGTAAGAGACTTTACCGACCTGGTAGATGTATTCCTGGATTACAACGGCTGGTTCGCAGACGGCCCGAATGGTCTGTTCAGCGAGCAAAGCACCTGGTCGAAGGAAGACGTACAGCGTATTGCTGAGCAGGGCGTAGCCATCTGGTTCTTCAACGGTGAGAAGGACCCGCTGGCCCCCCCTCATTACAGCGTAGACGCTTACAAGATCCTGATTCCTTACTACGAAGCATCAGGCTGACGCGATGCAATGATAGCTGACTA
>ENA-UOJJ01004661-UOJJ01004661.1-human-gut-metagenome-genome-assembly--contig:-CS66-NODE-4661-length-12516-cov-9.141000_pt1 | contig 12516 bp, 10 predicted proteins | sample MGYA00242343_ERZ723890 | MGnify/ENA metagenome assembly ERZ723890 | reverse complement strand
GACCTGCCTGCCGTCGTGCGCCGCCGTGTCCGGGATGCTATGGTGGAGCATCATACTTTTCCCCGCATACGCGGGGGTGATCCCGGCAAAGACCCGGCATCCTCGCTTGTGGTGGACTTTTCCCCGCATACGCGGGGGTGATCCCCCGGAAGATAGAGAAATAAGCGGGCGGGTGATCTTTTCCCCGCATACGCGGGGGTGATCCCCCGGTGCAGTGCTACCCTGTGGCGGGATATCCCTTTTCCCCGCACACGCGGGGGTGATCCCGTGCGTGACATCCGGCAGCGCTGCCGGGACTGCTTTTCCCCGCATACGCGGGGGTGATCCCAACCCAATTGAAGTGCAGCAACGCCTTGACTTCTTTTCCCCGCATACGCGGGGGTAATCCTGGCGTTCTCGTTTTTGCCGGTGGTCTGCTCATCTTTTCCCCGCATACGCGGGGGTGATCCCGGTGGCGCGGCGCTGTGCGTGGCTGGCTGCGGCTTTTCCCCGCATACGCGGGGGTGATCCCCAGTGCTGTGGGCTGCCAGGGTTGCAGTTGAACTTTTCCCCGCACACGCGGGGGTGATCCCACGGTGCAGAACACCACCCGGGACATCATCGACTTTTCCCCGCACACGCGGGGGTGATCCCATCTACAGCAAGGCCCAGACGGCGGCTGACCTCTTTTCCCCGCACACGCGGGGGTGATCCCCACAGCGACCCGCTTATCACGCGGCTGTACGCCTTTTCCCCGCACACGCGGGGGTGATCCTTGCGTATAACTGAAGCCATGTTATGCGCAGAACTTTTCCCCGCACACGCGGGGGTGATCCCGGGCTGTATGCTAGTATAAGGATAGACTTCAGCTTTTCCCCGCACACGCGGGGGTGATCCTGAATGAGAATCACAGCGCAGCCTTTGACAAGGCTTTTCCCCGCACACGCGGGGGTGATCCCTACATCCAGACCACCTGTGCTGGTTCGCCCATCTTTTCCCCGCATACGCGGGGGTGATCCCGGTGGCACAGCATCAGCGATGCAAGCGCCAAAACTTTTCCCCGCATACGCGGGGGTGATCCTTCCATGGTGCAGTTGACGGAAGATTGCAACGGCTTTTCCCCGCATACGCGGGGGTGACCTCAAGGGCAAGCGGCGCATGGTGTTCCTGCCGGGGAGACTGGTGACGGACCGGAAAGCCGCGGCGGATGAAAAATCAGGTTGTACAAATTCGATGGAAAAAGTTTATGCAAGACTCCATATTGCAATATATGAAATTTTGTATTATCATAAATCTGCAAGCGATCTGTCTCTTTTGAGGAGGGGCGGAACGCCCAAAATACGCTTCTTTCCTGTGGAATTTCCCACGGTCCACCTGATGCGGATTGAAAGATAGGTCGAGAAGGGAAGAGCAACCATGATGAACACAAGTCTGCTCCAGAAGTCTGGTCTGGCAACGCTGCAGGTCGCGCAGATCCTGGCAGGGCTGGAACCGGGAAACCGGATCCCCACGGTGACGGAACTGAGTGAACAATGCGAGATGGCACGGGGAAATATCCAGATCGCGCTGAACAACCTGAAACAGAATCATGTGATCCGTCTGGAATCCCATGGGCAGAACGGCACCATTGCAACAGAGATCGACTATGTGGCAATGGCGCAGTATTGCAGCAATACGGGTCTGACCTGCGTGATGCCTATGCCGTATGGCCTGCGCTATGAAGGTCTGGCCAGCGGACTGTATGAGGAACTGAACCAGAAAGGGGTCACGGGTGCGATCGCGTTTATGCGCGGTTCCGGCTACCGGCTGAACTGTGTGGAAGAAGGGCGCTTTCATCTGTGCGTCATGAGCCAGCTTGCATTTGAACACTATGCACAGGAGGGCAAGGACATCCAGCTGATCGCGGCCTTTGGCCCGCAGAGCTATGTGGAACAGCATCGGGTCTTTGTCCGTCCGGACTTCAAGGGCGACTGGCAGAACTGCAAGGTGGGCGTGGATGCCTCCTCGGTGGACCAGGAGATGCTGACCCGGTTCTGTTTTGCCGATAAGCCGGTGCAATATGTGCCCATCATCTATAGTCAACTGGTGCCGTTTCTGCACAGCGGCGTCATTGATGCCGGCGTCTGGAGCGCCGATATGCTGCCGGAGGGGCTGAGCTATTATCCGATGCCCCGGCTGGATGAGCAGGAAAAAGATACCGTGGCCGTGCTTGCCTGCCGGAAAAGTGATAACATCACCGCGCAGCTGGTGCGCAAGATCCTGTCGGTGGAGCGTGTGGACCACATCCAGCAGCAGGTGATGCGCAAGCAGATCATTCCGCGCTACTAAGCAAAGGTGCGGTCAAACAGAAGTCACATCTGCATGGAGGACATGCGGATGTTTCTTTCGGGATGAAAATACAAGATATTGTATAAAACATTTTCTTCCGAAAACCGATACAGGATGTCTGATTTTTTTGCAGAAAGAAAAGGAGATCTCGCATGAAAAAGATCACTCGGCGCAACTTCCTGATCGCATCCGGCAAAACCGTTGGCACACTGGCAGCTGCCTCTGCCTTTATGGGGTGTGCCAGCCCGGAGCAGGCGGAGAACTGCTTCCCCCGGTCTGCAATGCCCGTCCGGACCGATGACCGCCTGACGGCCATCGACGACATTGTGGAAAACTACATGGGACAGGGATATTTCCCCGGCGCAACGATCGTGGTGGCACGCGGCGGCAAGATCGTGTATGAAAAGGCATACGGCTACGCAATGCTCAACGACATGGGCGTGCGGCTGGACGATCCCCGCCCCATGCAGATGGATATCATGTTCGACATGGCATCCTGCACCAAGATCATGGCCACGACACAGTCCATCATGAAGCTGTACAGCGAGGGCAAGATCGACCTGAACGCCACGGTAGCAAGCTACATCCCGGAGTTTGCCAAGAACGGGAAGGAAAACGTCACCGTGCATCAGCTGCTGACCCACACCTCCGGTCTGCCGCAGTGGAAGGCGATGTTCCTCTACATCGAGAAGGACAAGGCCAAGGTGCTGGATTACATCTGCAACTGTGAGCTGATGTTCGCCCCCGGCGAGGAAAAGTACAGCGACCTGGGCTTCCAGATGCTGGGCTTCCTGGTGGAGCGGATCACCGGGCGCTCGATGGACGAATACGTCAAGAACGAGATCTACAAGCCTCTGGGGCTGAAGCGCACCACCTATCTGCCGCTGGCCAACGGCTTTACCACCGAGGATGTGGCAGCCACCTCCTTCGGCAACCCGTATGAGTATGCCATGGTGGACGAGATCGACTACCCGGGCTTTGGCTACGACTGTACCGCCGATCTGGACGCGTTCCGCACCTTCACCGGCTGGCGCAACTACACCCTGCAGGGCGAGTGCAACGACGGCAATGCATGGATGGCAAACGGCGGCGTGGCCGGTCACGCGGGCCTGTACTCCGACGCGGAAGATCTGGCCGTGCTGTGCCAGGCCATGCTGAACGGCGGCATCTACAAGGGCGTCCGCCTTTACAAGAAGGAAGTCATCGACGAGTTCACCAGCGAGCAGAACGGCAAGCCGTCCCGCGGGCTGGGCTTTGAGCGGGGCTCCTCGTTCATGGGCCGCGGCGACCGCCACTACGACGCCTTTGGCCACGCAGGCTTTACCGGCACCCATGTGGTCATGAACAAGACCAACAAGACCGCCGTCATTTTCCTGACCAACAAGCAGAACGTCGGCTTCAAGCCGGACTCCACCTCGTACTACAGCCCCTATAGCTGCTGCGGCGAGATCTGTGAGCTGGTCTGGAACATTTTTGGAACCGAAGCTCCGGCTGAGACGCTGGCCGACAAGATCGGCACCTGGCTGTAAGCAAAACAAAAAATCATTGGGAGATGTCAGAGATGGATTTTGAACCGAGATTAACGATCCTGCACCAGGCAGGGATGCTGTCCGAGGAGGATTGCCGGAAGGTACAGGACGTGATCCGCTTTTTTCAGGAGAAATACGGTCTGACATTGACCGAAGAAAACGCTTCCGCCATGATCACGCACCTGTGCGCTGCGCTGGGGCGCATCCACCGCGGAGAGCCGGTGGAGCCGCTGGACGAGGAGGTCTACGAAGAGACCAGCCAGGAGCCTACCTTCCCCAAGGCACTGGAAGCAACGCAGGCGCTGGTGCGGGAGATCCTGCCGGACCTGCCGGAGGACGAGCAGAAGTTCCTGACCATGCACATCGGGGTTGTGCTGGCACAATCGTGACAGCATTTGCATAAAACCCACATCAGAAAGGAGGGCTAGCTTATGAAAATCGTAGTAGGCGGCCAGATCGACAAGCAGAAGGTTTATGACACCATCAAGGGTGTTGTAGGCGACCGTGCCTCGGTGGAGATCAAGGATGACATTGCGGCGGCAATGGCGGTCAAGACCGGGCAGGCAGATTACTACTTCGGCGCCTGCAAGACGGGCGGCGGCGGTGCGCTGGCAATGGCCATTGCCCTGCTGGGCATGAACCAGTGCGCAACGGTGTCCATGCCGGGCAAAATGCTGAGCGAGGACGAGATCCTGGCACAGGTCAAGGCCGGCAAGAAGGCATACGGCTTTACGGATCAGCACATCGAAAAGGTCGTGCCGATCATTCTCAAGGGTCTGGGCTTCTGATCCGGATCGTCAAATAAGGAGGATTACATATGGAAACCATTCTGCGCTACGTTATCATCGCGGCAGTTGGTGCGTTGGCATCGATCCTGGCAAACCAGAGCATCGCCGTGTTCAACGACGGCCTGCGCCCGGTCCTGCCGGAGTATCTGGAAAAGCGCATGGACCGCAAGGCTCTGGCAGCCACCAGCTTTGCCATCGGCTTTGGTCTGGTCATCGGCTACGGCCTGCCCACGTCCATTGCCGCAAGCATCATCCTGATCCACTGCATCCTGCTCACCACCGACATCATTGGCACCTGGTGCCCGGACACCAAAAAGGGCATGATCGCTTCCGGCGTCATCGGCGCTGTGTACGGCGTGGCCCTGCTGTTCGGCCTGCAGGTGATCATCGACCTGTTCAACCTGCTGCCGGTCAACTTCCTGGGCAGCCTGGGCCAGGTCTCTGCCGGTATCACGCTGGCCTTCGCCATCTTCCCGGCTGTGACGGTTGCCCTGCAGTTCGGCGCTGCCAAGGGCATCATCACCGCCGTTGTGACCCTGCTGGTCCGTCAGATCGTTGAGACCTACGGCAAGATCGCACTGGACGCCGAGCACACGATCAGCCTGAACAAGGACGGTATGGCCCTGCTGGCCGGTATGATCATCATGCTGGTGTTCGCTGCCATGGATAAGGAAGGCAACGACCAGAACTCCAACGAAATGCTGACCCAGATCTTTGCCGACAAGGTCGCACGCATCCGCAAGTATATGCCGGTTCTGGCCCTCATGGGCGGCCTGATCGCAGCAGGCACCAGCATGAGCATCATGGCCGGTGACCCCATCAGCCTGGGCCTGCTGGCCGAGGGTGACCGCGTCAACGCAGGTCTGACCGCTCTGGCCCGTGCCATCGGCTTTATCCCGCTGGTTGCCACCACCGCCATCACCACCGGCGTCTACGCTCCGGCCGGCATGACCTTCGTCTTTGTGATCGGTCTGCTGATCCCCAGCCCCTTTATCGCCCTGATCGCCGGTGCAGCCTGCATCTGCGTGGAGATCCTGCTGCTGAACGTCATCGCAAAGGGTCTGGACAAGTTCCCCGGCATCAAGCGCTGCGGCGACAACATCCGTACCGCTATGAGCTACGTCATCGACATCGCCCTGCTGATCGGCGGCATCCTGGCTGCTCAGGCGATCATGCCCACGACGGGTCTGTTCATCATCGTGGCATTCTGGTGCATCAACAAGTGCAGCAAGAAGCCTCTGGTCTCCATGGCGGTCGGTCCTCTGGGCGCGATCCTGGTCGGCCTGATCGCAAACGTGCTGTTCCTGCTGTCTCTGTACACCCCTGCCGCCTGATCCCCGGATAAAATGAGCGCCTCCCGGCCTGCGTCGGGAGGCGGCTCTGGTTAAGAAACAATACAGGAGGCGAATCCTTTTGAAACTGCCTGAAAAGATTCTGTATGCGCACGAGCATACGACGATCGACCTGTCCGGTCCGAAGAAGAACATCGACTGCAGACTGGATGATTTTGACGCGACCGCGGCGGAATACCGGCGGCTGGCGGAACACGGTGTGGTCGGCATCATCGACCAGACCAACCGCGGGATGGGCCGGAACGTGGCCTATGTGCAGAAAATGGCTGCACAGGCGGGGGTGGAGATCACCCACGCGACGGGCTACTACAAGGAGCCCTTTCTCCCGCCGGAGTGCTATACGCTGACCGAACAGCAGCTGTGTGACATCATGGTGAAGGAACTGACCGAGGGCATTGAAGGCACCGGTGTCCGGGCGACCGTCATCGGCGAGATCGGCACCTCGAAGGACATCACCGAGACGGAGGCCAAGGTGTTCCGTGCGGCATCCCGCGCCCATGCAGAAACGGGGGCACCCATCTGCACCCACACAACGCTGGGCACGCGCGGCCTGGAGCAGCTGGAGATCTTCAAGAGCTTTGGCGTTGACCTGAGCCGGGTGGTGCTGAGCCACATCGACCTGTCGGCCGATCTGGATTACATGAAGCGCCTGCTGGATCAGGGGGTCAACATTGCGTTCGACACCATCGGCAAGTGCAACTACCAGCCCGATGTCTCCCGTGCAGACTGGCTCAGCCGCCTTTGTGCGGAAGGGTACGACACGCAGATCGTCATGAGCATGGACATCACCCGCCGCAGCAACTTTGCAGACCGGGGCGGTGTGGGCTACAGCTACCTGCTGGACACCTTTGCTCCGCTGGCAAGCGAGGCAGGCGTGCCGGACCGCGCATGGGAGAACCTGCTGTACCGCAATGCACTGCGCATCTACAAAGGACAGAAATAACAAGGATTCGAGGAATTGACAATGAAAACCTATCCCCTGCATTCTATCTCGCTGGAACAGGCAAAACAGCTCCAGTTCAAGGTCATTGACGCAGTGACCCGCAATTTTCAGGGAGAGGAAGTCCTTTCGCTGGGCGACCTCGGCGTGGTGAAAGGGCTGAACAAGCCCCGCTGCACGGTAAAGGTGGAAAAGGTCTTTGCCGACACCTTTGATGCCCCGGCGGCGCTGCTTGTGCGCGGCTCCGGCACGGGCGCGATCCGCTGGGCTCTGACCGCCTGCCTGAAACCGGGGGATGCCATTCTGGTGCACACCTCGCCCATCTATACGACGACGCAGGTGACCATCGACGCCATGGGGCTGAAACCCATCCGCGCGGACTTCAACGATCTGGAACAGCTCAAGGCCGTCTGTGCGCAGCACAAGGACGAGATCCGCGGCGCCCTGGTGCAGCTGACCCGGCAGAAGCCGGAGGACCGCTACGACTACAAGGCCGTGATCGCAGCCATCAAGGTTGCGCTGCCGGGCATCCCGGTGGTGACCGATGACAACTACGCCGCCCTGAAAGTGGACGCCATCGGCTGCCAGGCAGGGGCCGACCTGTCCACCTTCTCCTGCTTCAAGATCCTTGGTCCGGAGGGCGTCGGTGCAGTGATCGGCAGCAAGGAACTGATCGACCGCATCTACAAGATGCAGTATTCCGGCGGCAGTCAGGTGCAGGGACACGAAGCCATGGAGGCCCTGCGCGGCCTGATCTATGCGCCGGTGGCGCTCGCCATCCAGAGCGAGGTCAACGAGGAGCTGGTCCGCCGCCTGAACGCCGGCGAGGTCCCCCATGTGCGGCAGGCGTTCCTGGCAAACGCGCAGAGCAAGGTGCTGCTGGTGGAGTTTGATCAGGAGATCGCCGAAAAAATTCTGGACGCTGCCCCGAAGTTCGGCGCAGCGCCGCATCCGGTGGGCAGCGAGAGCAAATACGAGTTTGCCCCCATGATCTACCGTGTCAGTGGAACGTTCCGTGCGCAGGACCCGACCATTGAACACCGGATGATCCGCATCAACCCCATGCGCAGCGGCCCGGACACCATCATCCGCATCCTGCGCAGCTGCATGGAGCAGGTCGAGGAAAACTGAACCGCTGAAAAAACGAGAGGAAAAGGAGAGATGCCCTGTGTTTTTAAAGACCGTAATGGAGCGCAACCAGCCGTTGGTGCGTCTGGGCATTGAATGGCAGCAGAATGGCGTGATCCTGCCGGACACCTATCTGCTGGATTACGACACGATCCTGGAAAATGCCCGCAGCATCAAACAGGCAGGCGACGCAAACGGCGTGCAGAACTTTTTCATGCTCAAGCAGATCGGACGCAACCCCCTGATCGCCCGTGCGCTGACCGACATGGGATATGTGGGCGCTGTGTGCGTGGACTTCCGCGAGGCGCTGACGATGGTGGAAAATCAGATCCCCCTCGGCAACGTAGGGCATCTGGTCCAGATCCCCCGGGCGGCCCTGAAAAAGATCCTCCGCGCAAAGCCGGTGATCGTAACGGTGTACACGCTGGAAAAAGCCCGCGAGATCAGCGCAGTCTGCACCGAGCTGGGCCTGCACCAGAAGCTGATGCTCCGTGTTCTGGGAGAAGGCGACATGCTGTATTCCGGGCAGTACGGCGGCTTTGAATTGCAGGAACTGGACAGTGCAGTGCGTGCGATCGAGGCGATGCCGAATGTGGAGGTGGGCGGCGTGTGCAGCTTCCCTTGCTTTTTGTACGACGAAGCGGCACAGGACATCCTGCCCATGCCCAACCTCCGGACCGTGCAGACCGCAGCCGAAATGCTGCGCGCCCGCGGCTACCGGGACCTGATGCTCAATACGCCCAGTGCCACCTGCACCCACAGCATCCCGATGATTGCGGCGGCAGGCGGCACCCACGGGGAACCGGGACACGGCCTGACCGGAACGACACCGTATCATGCCGGCCACCCGGATGCCGAGGAGCGCCCCGGCTACCTGTATGTTTCGGAGGTCAGCCACAATCTGGGCGATAAGGCGTACTGCTACGGCGGCGGGCATTACCGCCGCGGCCATATGAAAAACGCCCTGGTGGGCACGACGCCGGAAAATGCAAAGGTCGTGCCGGTGCTGCCGCCGGACGACTCCAGCATCGACTATCATTTTGAACTGCAGCAGAACTGTCCGGTCTCGGCTGCGGCGGTCATGGCGTTCCGGACACAGTTCTTTGTGACCCGGAGCCGGGTGGCAGTGGTCAAAGGGCTGTCCTCCGGCAAGCCGGAGCTGGCGGGCCTGTACTCTGCGCTGGGAGAACCGGTCCGGGAATGACAGAAAGGATAATTCGCAATGGGAAAGTTTGTTGTAATCGTTCTGGATGGTTTTGGTGTGGGCGCAATGCCGGATGTGCCGCAGGTGCGCCCTGCGGACTGCGGTGCCAACACCTGCGTGCATATCTTTGAGCGCACGCCGGACCTGAAGCTGCCCAATCTGGCAAGCCTTGGTCTGGCGAACATCGTGGGGCGGGAGTTCCCCGGCCTGCCGTTTGCGACGGATGCAACGTTCGGCCGTGCCGAGCTGATGCACGATGGTGCGGATACCTTCTTCGGCCATCAGGAGATCATGGGCACCCGCCCGGCAAAGCCTTTCGGCGAGCCGATCTGCAATAAGATCGAGCTCATCAAAAAGACGCTGGAGGATGCGGGTTACCATGTCCGGTATTACACCGGAACATCCGGCAAGCGCCTGCTGATCGTCAACGAGGCCTGCACCGTGGCCGACAATGTGGAATGCGATCCGGGTCAGGCCTTCAACGTCACGGCGGCCATCGACGACCTTGATTTTGAGGAAGAGCTCAAGATCGGTCATCTGGTGCGCAGCGTGTCGGTCGTGCCCCGCGTCATCACCTTCGGCGGGCGCGGCGTGCACCTGCAGAACCTGCTGGATGCCATTGAGGAACACGGCGATTACATCGGCGTGAATGCCCCGGCCAGCGGCGTTTACAACAACGACTACCATTGCATCCACATGGGCTACGGCGTTGACCCGGAGGTGCAGATCCCGACGATTTTGGGCAAGAGCGGCCTGCCGGTGTTCCTGCTGGGCAAGGTGGCCGACGTGGTCACGAACAATTACGGCACCAGCATCCCCATGGTGGACACGGCCAGCGTGCTGCAGCGCACCCTGGAGATCGTAAAGGAGCAGGAGACTGCGTTCATCTGCACCAACGTGCAGGAAACGGACCTGTGCGGCCACCGGGAGAATGTCGCGGCCTACGCAGACCGCCTGCGGGTGGCGGACGAATGGATCGGTAAGATCCGCGACGCCTTGGGCGAGGACGATATCCTCATCGTGCAGGCGGACCACGGCAACGACCCGACCATCGGACACCCGCACCACACCCGTGAGATGGTGCCGCTGATGATCCACAGCGCCCACTCCACCCCCAAGAATATCGGGATCCGCAAGACCCTCAGCGATGTCGGTGCGACCGCTGCGGACTATTTCCACAGCAAGGCACCGGAAAACGGCACCAGCTTTCTGCCGCTGCTGCTGAAGTAAAAACAAAGGAGCGGAGAACCGATGAAGATCATTCGCGCAAACGATTACGCAGACATGTCCCGCAAGGCGGCCAACATCCTTTCGGCGCAGATCATCCTGAAACCCGACTGCGTGCTGGGTCTGGCCACCGGCGGCACCCCGGTGGGTGCCTACCAGCAGTTGGTGGAGTGGTACAACAAGGGTGACCTCGACTTTTCGGGGGTGACGACCGTCAATCTGGATGAGTACCGCGGCCTGCCCAAGGACCACCCGGAAAGCTACTGGAGCTTCATGCACCGCCACCTGTTCGACCACGTCAACATCAACCCCGCCCGCATCAACCTGCCGGACGGCACCAACCCCGATGCGGACGCAGCCTGCGCCCAGTACAACCAGATCATCCACAGCGTGGGCGGCATCGACCTGCAGCTGCTGGGCCTTGGCCCGAACGGCCACATCGGCTTCAACGAGCCGGGCAAGGCGTTTGAGCTGGAGACCCACTGCGTCGATCTGACCGAAGCCACCATCGAGGCCAACAAGCGCTTCTTTGACGGCAACGAAGATCTGGTGCCCAGGCAGGCCTATACCATGGGCATCAAGACCATCATGCAGGCCCGCAAGGTGCTGGTGGTCGCCAACGGCTTGGCCAAGGCAAAGGCCGTCAAAGCAGTCGTGTCCGGCCCGGTCACGCCGGAATGCCCCGGCTCCATCCTGCAGCTGCATCCGGACTGCACGCTGGTGGCAGATGAAGAGGCCCTGAGCCTTCTGTGACCTGCCCGCTGCCGTGACAAGACAGCAGACCGTAAACGATCCGAGCAAGTTCGCCGTTCCGTCAAAGGAGCGGCGAACTTTTTTGTGCAGAGAGTGCCTGCAATGCGCAAAAGCGGCAAAAGGAAATCCGGCAGGTATGACCTCCGCTTTTGCATACAACTTGCTTTAGCTGCGTGCATTTCGTTTTGCACAAAAATAACCGCCCGCTTCAAAGTTTTCTTTGAAACTGACGGCATGAATGATGAACTTGATTTTGAAATTTTGAGTATCGGAACAGCAGTTCCCTCAAACGAAAATTTCTAAGATTGAACCCCTTCACAGAGTACGCGCAAGCAGGGCAGCTGTATATACAACTGTTCATTTTGCTTTGCAAAATGCATGTTGGGAAACACCCAAACCCGTGAACTGCATCCACTGGATGCAGTCTGCGCGATTGCATCGCTAAAAGAAAAAACACCCCGGCATCTTTCCTTCACGCGGAAGATACCGGGGTGTCCTCAAAAACCATCTTATGCCTTTTTCACGAGCAATGCCTGATAGGGCTGCAATTCCACATCGGCCAGCCAGACAGTCTTGCCGTCAGCGGTGGTATACTTTCCGCCCAGAGCGTCAAGGCTTGCACCGGCAGGGTATTCGGTAAAGTTGAACAGACCTACCAGCGTTTCCTCACCGCGCTTGCGCACCAGTGCCAGCACACCGGGGTTGTGGCTGTCCCATGTCGTGACCCACGCATCCGGGCTGAAGCACTCGTCTGCCCGCATCTTGCGCAGTTCTTCCATGCCCTGCCACAGAGCGTTTTGCAGCGTACCTTTCCGGGTGCGCTGTTTTGCGTTTTCCCAGTTGAATTTGCTGCGGTGCAGGTTGCGGCTGTCCTCCACACGGTCGGGGTCGTTTTTGTAATCCCAGCCGTTGAGCTGTGCGATTTCATCACCGCAGTTCAGCATCGGGAAGCCCTGCAAAAATGCCATTGCCGTGTGCAGGAGCAGGTCGCGTTTCACGGCGTAATCCAGTGCGGTTTTATCGTCCTTTTCCAACGCCTGCTCCACGCCGCACAGGCTGGCGGTGGTGCCGCAGCTCCGGGCATCGCCGGTGGCGGGGTCGTAGTTATAGAGTTCGCCTTTTGCCCAGCTCCCGGGGAAATTGCCCTCATAGAAGTGGTAGAGATACTCTTTGTGCTTCTGTGGGTCGATGCCAAGCTTTTCCTCTACGGCTTCGTCCAGACCCCAGCCGATATCATCGTGGCAGCGCAGATAGTTCACGAACCAGCAGTTGTCCGGCAGGGCGTGGA
>ENA-UOJJ01004652-UOJJ01004652.1-human-gut-metagenome-genome-assembly--contig:-CS66-NODE-4652-length-12537-cov-9.925893_pt1 | contig 12537 bp, 3 predicted proteins | sample MGYA00242343_ERZ723890 | MGnify/ENA metagenome assembly ERZ723890 | reverse complement strand
ATAGGCCAGCGTATAGCGCAGCACCAGCACGTCGCCGTCCTGCAATTCGTAATCAGCAAGACTCGTAGTCGGATAATAGGTTCCGCCGCCGATTGAATACAGCCAGCCGGAGCCGTATGCGAAGTCAAACTCTCCAACGGAGGTATCGTGGCAGCCGTTCAGGCTGATGCCTGCCAGATAGATGCTGCGCCAGAGCGCGGCATAGGGTGAATTTTCGCCGAAAATGCCGTCGATGGCGGCAAGGACGGATTCACGGTCCGAGCCGTAGTCGGACCAGCTGCCGTGTAGCGCGTTGGCGCTGGTGCCCATGCTGCTGCCGTTGCCGAGGCGTTTGAGATAGAATTGACTGTCGAGACTGCCGTTATATGCGGCCTCAGAACTCGGCCAGCCGAACGTGTTAGCTGACGTTCCAAACGGGTCGCCCGCGTCGTAGCCCCAGACGGCCTTTGCTACGCTGTAGGACGCGGGTTCGCCGGAAAGCACCTCGTAGCTGAGCGGCGCAGTCACGCCGAGGCCCAGCACCGTCATGTCGATGTAGATCGTCGCATGACCAATGGGCTCGCCCTTGCGGGTGCGTTCACCCAGAAGGGTCAGCGTAATCGTGTCGCTGTTGCCGTAGGCATCTTCACAGCTGATGACCAGCGTATGCTCGTTTTCGTCGCCCGCCGCCGGATTCTCCGGTACAAGCTTGTATTGCAGCCGATCGCCTGACGCGCCGCCGCTGCGCTGCACCACGCCGTCCAGCGTCACAACGGTATCGGAGGCAGTCATCTGCGCGATGCGCGTGCCGTCCTCCTTTTCGCTCCACGCGCTCACGGTCAGCATGATTTCCGTCCCGTTCATCACCTTCTGCCCGTCGGTCAGATTCGTCTCGATGATAACCTTCCCGTCGCCGCGCAGCTTGTAGGGAACATTGATTCTGAAGGTGTACTGTTCTCCGGCTGCGGATTTGGCCGTTACGGTGAAGGTATTTTCGCCCTCGCTGCCGTCTTCGTTGACCAGCAGTTCGATCTGGCCGGACGCATCAGCGCCGAGTGCTTTTGTTCTGCCGCTGCCGGACTGATAACAGGAAACGTCGCTGATCTCGACGCCGCTGGCCGCGTCGCCGCCGGTCAGCACCAGCGTATAGGCAAGAACGCCGTCCGTTACCTCGTCACTGTAGACCGTCTGTGCCGTTTTGTTCTGCCCGTTCGCACAGCGGATCGCGGTCTGTGTCCCGTTCAGCAGCGTATAGCGCAGTTCCAGACTCACATCGCCGGAATAGCGGAGCACATAAGTAAATGTCAGGTTTTTCAGACTGCCGTCGCTTTTCTGATACCGCGCCTGCACGGTCAGAGTATATTTGATCGACGCGGCGCCGTCCGGGATGCGTAGGACGGTGCTGCCGTCCGGGACAGCAAGCGTCTGTGCCGCGCCGCCCTCTGCGGCAAGACTGGCGGAAATAATCCGCAGCTGCTCTGCATCCCGGCCATCCGGTTCAAGCCGGTAGCTGAATTCTCCGAGTTTCAACTCGGTGCGGAGGATCTCGGCGGAAACGCGGTCGCCGGGTTCGCAGACAATACTCTGCGCCTCGGTGCTGTTTTTCATCCAGACGAGATTCAGCCGGATATCCTGTTCCTCCTGCCATTCCAGCAGGAACGTGAACGTCAGCTGCCGTGTCCGGCCGCCGCTGTTGATTTCGGTGAGAAGGGCGATCGTATAGGTATTTTTTCCGTCCGCATCGCTCTGGAGCGTCAGCGCGCCGCCGTCTGTCTGCAGCGTACCGCTCTGCCCATCTGCACTGCGGTACTCGGCAGAGAGAATCTTCGCGTCCTCGGCGCTTTCGCCACCCAGACGGAAGCTGTAGCGCAGGAGATTTTCGCTGATTTCATCGCTTTTGACTGTGCGCGCCGCCTGTCTGCCGGGCTGGCAGCGCAGACTGGCCGCGCCGCCGCTGGCCAGATTCCATTGCAGCTGCGCTTCCAAATCCAATTCGTCGGAATAGACCAGCACGAAGCAGAATTCGGTTTCCTGCTCCTGCCGCGTTCCATCCTCCAGCACATGCGTGCAGACAGCCTGCACGCGGAGCGTGTAATAGCTGTCCTCGCCCTGTGGGCCGACCTGCATTTCAATGCTGCCGCGGACATCCGCCGGTTCATAGGCGCCGTTGTTCTCCGAAAGCTGCACGCCGGTGATCTGCGTATCGACTGCGTCGAGTCCGCGCAGGTCCAGTTCATAGCGGAGATATCCGTCCGGAAGCTGCGCGGTGCGCACATCCTGCCGCACGGTCGTGTCCGCCGGGCAGATCGAGCGATACCGCTCCCCACCGTAGCGGTACCAGCTGAGCACCAGTCCGAGGTCAAGCGCATCGGGCTGCGCCTCGTCTCCGGCATCGTCCGTCTGGCCACCGGTTTCCTCGCCGGGCTGTTCACTGCTTGCCTGTCCGGGCTGCGGCTCAGGCGTGGGCTGCGGCTGCTCGGGGGATTTCTCGGGCGTCTCGTCGGTGTTCTCCTCCGGCGGCTGCTCCGGCTGCTGCTCCTGCTCCGACTTGCCGCCGTCCGAACTGTCTTCATGCGAAAGCGGCGCGGCGGCAAGCGTTCCGCCGTCTCCGTCGCCAAAACTCAGCCGTCTGACCGGCTGGATATTCTCCTTTCGTATCGGGTTTTCCGGCTCCTTCTGCTGCATCTGCAGCGCAGGAAGCACGACCGGCGCCAGCAGCGCGGCAGTCAAAACCACGCCAAACAAAACGCGGAACCAGCGCATATTCCAAAGCTTTCTCATAGAGGCCTCCAGTGCAAAACAAAAACACCCGATCCGCACACGGATCCGGTGTTCGCAGCTATAACCGAAGAGAGCAATTCTCCTGACTTGCGATCTGGGCGGATATCCGCCCGCGTGCTGCTCCTACCTTCTCACGGTTTCCCGCAATGGCTGTCTTTCGACCCGGCGCTTTCGCGCTTCGGAGCGGCCCTCTCGCGCACAGTTCTTTCGAGTAGGTCCATTCTTTTTTCACCATATCCTGCCGAACACCGCGGCAAAATACAGCTACACATCTTCGTTATTCGATTGCTTTTATCATACCGCAGCCGGGCGGAAAAGTCCACTGTTTTTTGCTCCTCTTTTCGCGCAAAAGGCTCCCCTAAAAAGAGAAACCGGCGCAAAGCGCCTGAGTGGGTTGAGCGGCAGGCAGCAGCGAAAAGCGGAAGTCCAATGTGAATTCGTACTGCCTGCAGCCCCCTCCGACTCGGCGGAGCGCACCCACGAAGCCCCCTCTGAGAGGGGAGCCTTAGTGACAAGAAAAAGCCTCTCCCGAGGTGGGAGAGGCTTTTTGTATGGGGTTTGATACTACGCGTTCAGCGCATTATCCAATCGATGCTGTTGTGATAACGATTCTCACGTTCGCGTTGGTGCCGAAGACCGGGAGCGTACCAGTGGAACGCTCACCATCAATGTACGTTGCATATTCCACCAGACTGCCATCAGCAGCAGCCGATATCACAATATCACTATACAGCGAACGATAGTCCGGCGTGCCGCCCTTGGCGCCCGTGAACTTCTGCTCGTTGACCGTTTCGCCGTTGACTTCAACGGTGACGTTGATGCAGCAGTTCAGCTTGCCGACCAGTTCATACTTCTTGGCCATGTAGAGCGAGCCAAAGCGCTTGTTTACATTGCCTACATCCTTCAGCGTCTGATACCAGCCGTCGAGTTCATAACCGGGCATGTCAACAGTTGCGGGTCTGACCTCGTAGGAAGCAAAATCATCCTCGTTGTACCAGTCAATGACAGTCAGGGCTTCGACCACTTTGCCGTCCTCGTCATATACGCGGTATCTGACAGGATACTGATAATAGGCACAGAGCGTGATGTCGCCGGGCTCGGTAATTTCCGTGACAACATTGCCGTCCACATCGCGCCAGTTGAGGAACTTCTGCGGCCATTCGTTGTTCTTGAACGTCGGGGCTTTGAGGGTGAGGGGCAGGTCTTCGATCGTGAAGGTCGTGGGGTTGTTCAAGTTCTTGACATCGCTGGTCTTGACGACCTTGCGGAAATCATAGGTGATGGTGTAGGTTTCCAGTTCCCACGTTGCGACGTAGGTCGCATCACCGGTAACGGTTTCAGCAACTTCGGGTTCCCAGCCGAGGAAGACGTAGCCTTCGCGGGTGGGAGTGCCGTCGAATGCGGGGGTAGCGTCGCCTTCCTTGACGGTGTAGACCTGATTGGCGAAAACTTCTTCGTTCTCAACGCCGTCGGTGTAGGTGACGGTGAACTTCTTCACTTCCGGGGTGGGGGCGGTGTGGGTGATGTCGATGTAAATGGGAGCTTCGGAGCCGCGGAAAACCCACTTGTTCTGAACTGCATCCCAGTACCATGTTGCAGTCTCTGTTGCAGCCTGACCGTCCTTCAGATAGTGTGTACCCCACTCATCGTCAAATTCATAGTTATAGGCATCCAGATACTTGTTAGCATCGAGGGTCATGACGCAAACCCACGGATAGGTGTACTTAGACAGAACCGAGCCGTCATTGGCAACGACATCACCAAGAGTATATGCGTCATCAACCTCGGTGATATAATCGAACCATGCCTGATGGTCATAGGTATCACACCACATGTAGACAGCGCCCTTGGAGGAGCTGGTCGTGTTGACATAGTTGCGGAAGCGCTTTACGTCATCGACGGTGGGCTTGTCGGGTTTCTGAACTTCTGTCGCAGAAACGTTTACAGTAAACGTTACAAGATCATAGTACCAGCCGCTCAAACCGCTTCTGGAGTCAAACTTATAGAAAAATTTCAGGGAAACGTTGGTCGTGCCAGCCTTGAGCGCCTTATAACCAAACTCAATGCAGGGATAGGTTCCAGGCCAGCCGGAAACAACGCCGGGCTGGAGCGAGAACTCCAGTTCGCCGATCACATCGGGGTTCGAAACAGACACGGCATCGTCCGTTACAATGTATTCGACCGGCAGATAATCGGCATTCGCTGTCGTAACGCGGGGCAGACGCTTATACAGGCCCATTTCGCCGATATTCTTGGAAACGCTTCCCTCCGAGAGATTCTTGTTCTGCTGCGCACCAGCCGGAGCGTTACCTTTTGTAAGCACTGCATCGTTACAGGATGTTTGACCAAGGGTAAATGCTGCGTTCGCAGCCATGGCCATCGGGATCATGCTGAGGAGCATGGTCAGGGCGAGGAGCAGGGAAATGAGTTTTTTGGCTTTCTTCATGTTCGTTCTCCTTCTTTTTAAACGGCATCTGAGCCAGTCGGCAAAAGCTTCGGCGGTTAAGCGGAAGGTCTGCTGCCGAATGGCTCAGAAGACCTTTTATTTCTCCCAGCCGCTGCCGCCCAAACCGCCGCAACCGCAGAAAAGCTGGGTTATACTGGGGATTCAGGGGTCGTGCGGATTACTCGTACAGCGACCAGTTGGGGTCGGCGTTCAGAGCCGTCCACTTTTCGGAATCCTTGACGGTGTAGGAATGGCTGTTGGTGGCCTCCTGCACGTCGAGGTAGTACCACTTATCGGCGGTGTTGTCGCTCCATGTCTTCATGCCGGGCAGGAATGCGTCGGCGGACTTGGGTGCGCGGCCGGTGGCACGGTTGATCATGGCCATGAGTTCAGCACGGGTCACGTTTCTGTCCGGACGGAAGGAGCCGTCGGGATAGCCGGTGATCCAGCCGAGCTTGGCGCAGATGGCGATGGCGTTGGCTGCCCAGTATCTGGCAGACACGTCGTTGAAGTAGTTCGCAGCGCCAGCCGTCTCGGTGAAGTTGGCGAGCATCGCTGCGAGTTCCGCACGGGTGATGGCTTCATTCGGGCGGAAATAGCCGTTGGAACTGTCGGTGATAACGCCGGCGTTGTTCAGAGTCGCAACGTAGGTGTTGTACCAGCTGCCGGTGGCGACATCGCGGAAGCCACTCTTGGTGGAGTAATAGGTCTTGCGGGAGCCTTCGTCCATGAGGCGGAAGAGGATCGCGGCCGTCTCAGCGCGGGTGATGTTGCCCGTGGGCTTCACGGTGCCGTCGGGATAACCCTGAACGTACGCGAAGTGATCAGACGTGTTCAGCTTCGGGGTGGTCTTCTTGATGGTGACGCCGGGCAGGGCGATCAGGAACCACTTGGCGTAGATCGTCGTATCCTGCGTCAGCACAGTCGCAAAGTTGTACGGGGTTCTGTAGGTCTTGTCAGTGTACCAGCCGTCGAAGATGTAGCCGCCGTTGACGGGATCCTTGGGCTTCGCAACGGCATTGCCGTGACGAACCGTGACCGGGTCAATGCGGGAACCGCCCATGGTGTCGAAGGTCAGGGTGTGGAAGTCCAGATCGTAGTAAACCGACAGGATGGTGTAGACAGGCTTGCCGTCCGCGCCGGGATAGGGCTGGATGGCGGTGTCAGTCAGCTTGCTCAGGGTGCTGTTGACGTTGATGTGATGCGTTGCTCTGTAATCCTTGACAACCGCGGTGACGGTGGTGTCCTTCTTGGCGCTCAGGTGCTCGACCTCAGCGTTGGCCAGATCATAGGTGCCGTCGGGCAGCTGCTTGATGTGGAGCACATCGTAGCGGACATAGATGTCGCCGATCGGGGTGGACGTCAGTTCAAACTTGGCGTAGATGGTCTTGTCTGCTTCCAGAACCGTTGCGAAGTCATACTCCTCGGTGAATTCGGGGTCGGCATACCAGCCAATGAACGTGTACTTGTCCTTGGTCGGGTCAGCGGGTCTTGCAACTGCATTGCCGTGGCGGACCGTGACCGGGGCGATGGCGGAGCCGCCGTTGGTTTCGAAGGTCAGGGTATGATTGTCGAGATCATACTTGACATCGATCGTCAGATTCTTTTCGATCTTGATGTTCTGCTTCGTGTCAGCGTCGTTGGTCGGATAGTGAGAGCCGTAGTCCTTCGCGGTCACAGCTGCGAGCGCTTCAAACTTGCCGCTCAGGTTTTCGACCTCAGCGTTGGCCTCATCATAAGTGCCGTCGGGCAGCTGCTTGATGTGGCGGACGGTGTAGTCGTAGGTGTTGCGGGTGTAGAACAGCTTCAGAACCAGAGAGCCGTCGCCAGCGATGTTGCCGGAGGCAACCGTGCCGGGAACTGTGCTGTCATAGGTGAAGTTATCGTAGGACTTTGCGGCTGCGGTCACGGTCGTGTCGGTCGTGCCTTTCAGAGGCTCGGTCGTGTCCAGAGCATAGCTACCATCGAGATTTTCCAGATAATGCTCGACCGTATACGGGGTGTCGGTTCTGGCTTCCCACTGTGCGGTGAAGACCACGCCGCCCGCGGTGATGGTGTAGGTGTCGCCAGCCTTGAGGAGCGTTTCATCGGCTGCATCGTCTGCGCCGTCAGCGTCAAGGTGGTCGGCATCATTTTCAGCCGGAAGGACTTTAACGCTCCAGCCCTCGAAGATATAACCTTCGCGGGTCGGGTCGGCGGGCAGGGTGAAGGTGTCGCCGGTGAAATAGAAGTCGTGGATCTCAAGGATGTCGTCGTAGGTGTAGTTGACAGCGGGCATGCCCGTGACGTTTTCGCCGTTGGCCTTGAACATCACAGTTGCGAGATCCAGGTTGCCGGACAGCTGGTAGCCGGCTTCTGCCGGATAGCCGGGCGCCATGTCCTCTTCGTTTACGGTCTTGTACAGGACAGTCCAAGCGATCTTCTCGGCAATCTTGTCAGAAACGCCGGTTTCGAGGGCGATGTCGGTCGCCAGCTTCTCAGCAACTGCGCTCAGTTCTGCATCATCGTCGAAGTACAGATCGCTCGTCAGCGGCATTGCATCAAAGGTAAAGCTGCCGATAGAAATGTAGCCGAGGCTGTTGTAGCTGCCGAGGCCGAGGCGGGACAGGGTCGCCTCGTTCAGCGTGACAGGCGTATCGAACTCGTTCGTGGTCAGCGGTGCAAAATAGCTGTTCAGTCTTGCATACGCGTAGATGTTGTGCGGGGTGACATGCCACTTCGCCGTCAGGGTGATATCGGAGGTGATGGTGGTGTCGAAGTCGAACGGTTCTTCTGCCTCGTCCAGATACCAGCCGTCGAAGGTATAGCCGGTCTTCTCGGGAGCGGCAGGCTCGGTCGCCTTGCCTTCGTATTCCACGTCCTGCGTGAAGGTGTCCCCGCCGTTGGCCGGGTCGAAGGTCACGACCCAGTTGTGCGCGATCTCGCAGACATCGTCCTTGCCCGCTTCGACAGGTTCTGCCTCCCAGACATGGTTCGGAACGTTGTTGCCGATCTTATCGTTCGCATCTTCCACGTCCGTCGCGCACAATCTCCACCGAACCGTTTCCTGCGTCAGCAGCTTGTGTGTGCGCGGTGCGTCCGGGAAGTTCTTGTCGTTGCAGGCCTTTGCACAGGTGTCAATGTATCTATCGACTTTGAACGTTGCAATGTAGCTGCCGGGAACGCCGTCTTCCGGCTCCACAGATACAACATCCGTGTTGAAATAGACGAACGGTACGGTGATGCCGTAGTCGCAGACACCTGTTTCTCCATTCACGCAGGAGGTATGGATGCAGTCGGACTTGCCGCCGGTTGCGATCTTGGCAACCTCGCGCCAGTCGGTCGGCGCATGGGTGAGCTTGACCAGATCGTCAACGCCGGACTCTACAGGCTCGGATGTCCACGCATTGTCTTCCCAGCGGATGTACCAGCTCAGCGTGTCCTTGGTGTACAGGTTGTGCGCCGGATCCTGCTTGAACGACTTCACAAAGTTTGTGACCGGGAAGGTCACGACCCATGTGCCAGCATTCTCGCCTTCTTCAAGCGTATAGTCCTGCCCGACAATACCCGCCTTTGCGGCATACTGCCCCTGACCGCAGTCCATGTTCTTGTTGCCGTCTTTCCAGAAGCGGTTGATGCAGGTGACGGTAACAAGGCCATTCAGCGCGTCGAAGATATCGTCGCGCGTCGGCTCGACAGGCGTCCACTTCGCGGTGTAGGTCGCATTGGCGGTAACAGTCTCAGCAACTTCGGGATCCCAGCCTGCGAAGGTGTAGCCGGTGCGGGTCGGGGTGCCGTTGAACGCGGGGGTCGTGGAATCCTTCCTAAGGTCAGAATAGACCTGATCGGCGAAAACTTCTTCGTTCTCAACGCCGTCGGTGTAGGTGACGGTGTATACCTCCGTCACAGGTACGCGGCCCTGCTCCTTGATCTGCCAGCTGTCCCCGGCCCAGATCAGCGTGACCGGAACGATCTTCTCATCGTTTTGGACATGTTTCAGGTTCTGGAACGTCGTGTTGAACTCGGCCACATAGCGTTCGGGGTAATAGCTGATGTCGCAAAGCCAGTCGTCCCCTTCCTGCCTCGGCTCGAAGACGAAGTAGTCTACATCGCACTCGCCGAGCAGACCGTAGGCGGCCGTATGCTGCTGCGAAGCATCTACGACGCACTTGACCTGAACAGCCATTTCAAGCTTTTCCAGCTCTTCAGCCGTCGGGGCTTTGGGCTCGACAGGCGTCCACATCGCAACATAGATCACAGTCTGCGTGACCGTTTCCGCAACTTCGGGATCCCAGCCTGCGAAGGTGTAGCCGGTGCGGGTCGGGGTGCCGTTGAACGCGGGCGTCTCGGAATCCTTCCTAAGACCAGAATAGACCTGATCGGCGAAAACCTCTTCACCATCTACGCCGTCGGTGTAGGTGACGGTGAAGGTGTCGGGGACAGCTTCGCAGACCGCGTTGAAAATCACACCGTTTAGGCTGATGTTTCTCTCGTTCACAGCCCATTTCTGCGCTTCTTTGTTCCAGAACAGAGGCACGGTCTTGGGCTGGTCGGATGTGGTATGCGGGCAGTCCTTATCGGTTGAGTATTGTCTGATATAGCTGTCCGGGCTGATCGTGATCGAGCAGGTCGGATAATCACCGGACTGCTCAATGTCGGTATGGGTGAAGGTTCCGTCGATCAGGCTGTAGAATGCAGGCTCATGTCCGGAGTTCGGCGTGGTGCACACGACCTTGACCTTGAGGTTTTCGGCAATGTTACCCGGATTGGGGTTCGGGATATCCAGAGGCGGATTCTCTTTCCAGACCGCGTAGATGGTCTTGGTCGGATTGTCCTTGGTCAGCGTAATCTTGTCGCCGCCATGGTACTGCACAGCCGTAGCATCCGCATCGTCTGCCCAGCCAAGGAACGTGTAGCCGTCGCGGGTGGGAATCGCGCTGGAAACGGTGAACGTTGCCTTGCCGGTGTTGGACTTTTCAGTCTGCGAAGCCGGTACACTATTTTCATCGCCGCCGTTGGCGTGGTAGTTCAGGGTGTAGGTGACCTGCGGGTTGGGATCCTTCGCGACCAGATAGATCGTCGTGCCCTTGTTGCAGGCGGTCGGATCTTTCAGGTCGAAGCCCCAAGTCTTCGGGTTCGCATTTGCTTCCTTGCTCCAGCCGACGATCTGATAGCCGCTGTTCACAGACGCTCTGTCCGCAGCCGCCTTGATATCGCTGATGGCGATCGTGTGGTTGTTGTAGGCCATGTCGCTGTGCGGCTGCGTGTACTGGCATACAAACTGCGTCTTTTCAGACGTGCCGTAATTGTAGCCGATGTTGAACTCATCGCCGACATAAAGAACGGTGAACCTTACATCGATCTTATGGCCGGTATTCAGTGCCTGCGGACTGATACCGTCGTCAGCTGCTAAGGCTGACACAGGCAACATGCCGAGCACCATAATCAGAACTAACAAAAAAGCAACGAATCTCTTCTTCATTACTTCGGATCTCCTCCTTTGTATTGTTTGTTTCGTGTGTGGAAACTGCATCTATGTTAAAAAAGGGCACAGCCATTGTATTTTTACAGACGCTTCGCGCCGGGCAGAGGCATTCTTCGTCCGGCGGGTGGTCACACTTTTTCAGTTTTCCTTATCATACCACACCATAGGCCTCTGCGCAAGAAAAAATAGGGGTTATTTTCCACAAATTTGAGGGTCATTTTTTGATGGATTGGTGGAGGGTTTGCTCCGGGTGAGCCTCCCCTGAAAGGGGAGCCTTTTGCTTGTTAAAAAAAAGGGGGGGTGGGCTTCCCCGCGGGGGACGGGGAAGCCCAAACTGCTTGCGTGAAAGAAAAAGGGTTAAAACGTTTAAAATGCCAAAGGGACAACTAAATTAAGTCTTCCTTGTTGGCATGTATACCAATGATAGCATACACTACATGGTTTTTCAAGCCTTTCCCGTGTTTTTTCACAACAAAAAATGTCTGCGCCAGACGCCTTGTACAGCAATATACATTAAATATTATAAACGCACGAGGGTTTTACCGGCCACCCGGGATTTTTGCGTAATTTAACATTGCGGTGAAAAATTTGATTGAAGTTTTACCGGATCGTGCTTTCGGATTTTAGACTGCGGCAGTATTCTGATGACCGTAGACGAGATGTCAAACAAATAAAAAAAGGAGATCATCAAAATGAAAAAGATGAACAAAATTCTGACGACTGTACTTGTCATTGCCCTCGCCGCGCTGACACTGGCCGGCTGCGCGAAGAAGGACGCCTCCCCTGTCACGACCGACGGCTCGACCTCGATGGAAAAGGTCATCGGCACGCTCGGCGAAGCATTTAAGGAAAAAGAAGGCATTGACGTGACCTATAACCCCACCGGCTCCGGCTCCGGCATTCAGGCTGTTTCCGAAGGCCGCTGCGACATCGGCCTGTCCAGCCGCGCGCTGAAGGATGATGAAAAGGCAACGCTGACCGAAACGACCGTTGCGCTCGACGGCATCGCCATGATCGTGAACCCTGAAAGCCCCGTTTCCGACCTGACAGTCGAACAGATCGCCGATATCTACACCGGCAAGATCACAAACTGGTCCGAGGTTGGCGGCAATGACGCAGCTATCGTTCTCATCGGCCGTGAAGCTGGTTCCGGCACCCGCGACGGCTTCGAGTCCATCACCGGCACCAAGGATGCCTGCCAGTACCGTCAGGAACTGACCTCCACCGGCGACGTCATCACCACCGTCTCTCAGAACCCGGATGCCATCGGCTATGCTTCCCTCGCAGCACTCAAGGACACCGTCAAGGCTTTGACTGTCGGCGGCGTTGCTCCTTCGGAAGATACCGTCAAGGACGGCAGCTATGTCATCCAGCGTCCGTTCGTCCTCGTGACCAAGACCGGCGAACCCCTCTCCGCCAACGCACAAAAGTTCTTTGACTTCGCTCTGAGCGCGGAAGCCGCCCAGTACATTACCTCCGCCGGTGCTGTTCCGGTGAACGGCTGATATGAAAAAGAAACAAACAATGGAAGACGTCGTACACGGCGTCTTCCTCCTGTTAGGATTGGTTACGGTCGGCTGCGTACTGCTGATCACGGTCTATCTGATCCTGTCCGGCCTGCCGGCCATCACAAAGATCGGCCTCGGGAAATTCCTGTTCGGCACCGAGTGGGCCTCGACGGCCGCCGACCCGAAATACGGCATTCTCCCCTTTATTCTCACCAGCGTTTATGGCACCTGCGGCGCAATCCTGCTCGGCGTGCCCGTCGGATTCCTGACGGCGGTGTTTCTTTCCAAAATGGCGCCGAAAAAACTCCGCTCCGTCATGGAATCGGCGGTCAGTTTGCTTGCCGGTATCCCGTCGGTTG
>ENA-UOJJ01004650-UOJJ01004650.1-human-gut-metagenome-genome-assembly--contig:-CS66-NODE-4650-length-12538-cov-5.841064_pt1 | contig 12538 bp, 13 predicted proteins | sample MGYA00242343_ERZ723890 | MGnify/ENA metagenome assembly ERZ723890 | reverse complement strand
ATGTTTAAATAATTAAATAAAATAAAATCTATGGAAATTTGTAAGAAAAGGAGTAGAATGAACTCAGAAAAAAATGATGCTGCTAAGAAAGGAGGCTGTGTGGATGGAAAACATCATTGAAAAGCTGACGGAGATCGAAGCAGTTGCTAGTAAGACCATGGAGTCGGTCGCCGGACGAAAGCAGGAGCTTATGAAAGAGATGGCGGACAGACGCCAGGCGTTCGATGTCCAGGTGGAGAACGAAAGCCATATCTATCTGGAGAATCTGCAGAAGCAACTGACAATCCAGAAGGAAGAAGAACTAAAAGAGTTAAGAAAGAATACGGAACAGCAGGTACAGCAGATGCAGAGGTATTATCGGGAGAACCACAGTCGTCTGGCGGACGAACTGTTCCGAAAGATTGTAAGGATGTGACCGAAATATGGGAACTTTACTTTCCTATAGTGGTCTGAGCACGAAGATCCGCGCCATGGAAAGCCAGCTGATTAATACCGAGCAGCTGCAGGAAATTGTGGAGATGACAAACGAATCGCAGATCGTCAGTTATCTGAAGAAGCAGCCGGGCTACGCCAGGCTTTGGGCGGACCTGGATGAGAATGCCGTGAAGTGCGGAATCATCGAGCAGCATCTGCAGCAGACCATTTATCAGAATTTTACGAAGATCTATCGCTTCGCCAATGCCGGTCAGAAGAGGTTCCTGGATATGTACTTCCGCCGTTATGAGATGAGCGTGCTGAAGGACTGTCTGAGAAATCTGCTGGATCATCGTGAGATCACACTGGATCTGTCGCGATTCGAACCGTTTTTTAACCGGCATTCGAAGCTGAAGCTTCCGAAGTTGACGGAATGTACTGCGATTCCTCAGTTCGTGGAAGCGCTTTCTGACAGTGTGTTCTATCCGCTGTTGCACCAGATGGCGAACAGTGGAGAGGATCTTCTGGTCTTCGATTACGGCATGGCGCTGGATCAATTCTATTTTGCACAGATCTGGAAGATGAAGAACAAGTTCTTCACTGGCCGGGATCTGAAGGAGATCACGATGGCCTATGGCCAGAAGTTCGATCTGATCAATCTGACCTGGATCTACCGGGCCAGAAAGTATTATCATATGAATGAGGATACCGTGTTTACCATGCTGATTCCGATGCACTATCATCTGTCGCTGGAAGAGATTCAGGCGCTGGTGCAGGCGAAGACGGAGGAGGAATTCGAGTCTCTACTGAGAAAGACGTATTATGGCAGGCGGTATGAGGAAGTTACGGCGAAGGATCTGGAACCGGCTTACACGGAGCTGATGCGGAGCCTGTTGAAACGGGAAGCTTCCCGACATCCGCATTCCGTGATTATCATGTACTCCTATCTGTATCAGAAGGAACATGAGGTCCGCCGGCTGACGACAGCCGTTCAGTGCGTGCGATATGGAGTTCCGGCACAGGAAGCCATGCGGCACGTCTTAAGGAGCTAGGAGGAAAGGCATTGATTGAGAAAATGAAATTCTTAAGCTTTACCGGTCCGAAGAAAGATATTGACAGATTCGTCTTGAAGTATCTTTCCAAATATGAGATTCATCTGGAGAACGCTCTGGCGCAGCTGGGGCAGGATCAGAAGAATGTCACGCCTTATATCGAGGCGAATCCGTACCGGGAAGCTTTGAACAAGGCGAAAGAGTTTGAAGGGCTGCTGGGAAGCACGGATGGAATCGAGAAAAAAGAGATTTCGCTGAGCGATGCCATGGATCTGGTGAAGGAACTGGATCAGCGCCTGGTCAGCCTGAAGGTGAGGGAGGATCAGCTGACGGAGAAGATCCGGCATACAGAGAAGCTGATGCAGGATATCAAGCCGTTCCGGTCGCTGCCATGCCCGATGGAGAAGATGCTTAATTTTGAGTTTATTCGATGCCGTTTTGGCCGGGTAAACCGCCAGTATTATGATAACTTCCAGAATTATGTGTACGAGCATCTGGAGACGGTATTCGTATCGTGCAGCCAGGATGAGGAGTATGTGTGGGGTGTCTACTTCGTGCCGCGCCCGCAGCAGGATCGTGTGAACGCAGTATTCTCCTCCATGCACTTTGAGCGGATCTATCTGGAGAATGTGTATCAGGGAACGCCGGAGGCGGCCTACCAGGAGTTGGAACGCCAGGTCGGAGAGATCCGGCAGGAGATCCGCAGCTGCCACAACGAGATGACTGGCATGCTTCAGAGCGATGCAATCGGCATCGTATCGGCGGCGGAGCAGCTGAGTACGGCATCGGATCTTTTCGATGTGCGCAAGATGGCCGGCTGTGTGAAGGAGCATAACGATCAGTATTATATCCTGTGCGGTTGGATGGCGGCCGGAGATGCGGATCGCCTGATGGCGGAGATTGACGATGATCCGGATGTTGTATGTGTGGCGGAGGATAATCCGGATGAAGTGTCCTGTAAGCCGCCGACCAAGCTGAAGAATCCGGCGGCAGCGAAGCCTTTCGAGATGTATATTAGGATGTATGGACTTCCGGGATATAAGGAGATCGATCCCACGATCTTCGTGGCGATCACGTACTCCTTTATCTTCGGTGCGATGTTCGGCGATGTCGGTCAGGGGCTGTGTCTTGTGATCGGTGGCTTCCTGCTCTACCGTCTGAAGAAGATCGACCTGGCAGGTATCCTCGGTATGGCCGGTATCTTCTCCACGATTTTCGGATTCCTGTTCGGCAGCTTCTTTGGATTCGAGGATGTGATCCCTGCGCTGTGGCTGCGGCCCGTATCCGCGATGATGCAGATTCCCATGTTGGGACGTATTAACACGGTGTTTGTCGTTGCGATTGGCTTCGGTATGGCGCTGAACCTTCTGGTTATGGTGCTTCATATCATAGAAGGCACCCGAAGTCGTGATCCGGAACGGACTTTCTTCGATGCGAACGCAGTCGCCGGACTGGTATTCTACGGATCGCTGTTTGCGGCGCTGATGCTTCTGATTAGCGGACATACTGTTCCGGGCGGAGCGCTTCTCGTTGTACTGATCCTTCTTCCGATCCTGGTGATCGCGTTCAAGGAGCCGTTGGCAAATCTGGTGGAGAAAAAGAAAGAGATCATTCCTGGCAGCAAGGGCATGTTCTTTGTAGAAGCATTCTTCGAACTGTTCGATGTAATGTTAAGCTATTTCTCCAATACCGTTTCTTTCGTCCGTATCGGCGCATTCGCTGTCAGCCATGCCGCTATGATGGAGGTTGTTCTGATGCTGGCAGGTGCGGAGGCCGGAGGAAATCCGAACTGGATTGTAATTGTACTTGGAAATGCTTTCGTGTGTCTGATGGAAGGACTGATCGTAGGTATCCAGGTTCTTCGTCTGGAATACTACGAGTTGTTCAGCCGCTTCTACCAGGGGGACGGCAAGGAGTTTGTTCCGTTTATACGCAGAAAGAAAAAAGCGTAGAACGATTTTAACGCTGTTTGTGTTTAACTGTTTTTAATAATTTTAAACTGTTTTAATCGACTTATTTATAAGATTTACAAGGTTTATAAGGAGGAAACAATCATGTCTACTTTAACTACTGTTACTTTAACTGCCGCTTTAGTTCTGAGCATTCTGGTTCCCATGCTGTATTACTTCAAGGGTGAGCATAACCGCGCACGCTACCGCAAGAGTATCGTGGCGAATGCGAGCCTGTTCTTCGGAACTCTTCTGATCGGCACGATCGTGATGCTGGCTGGTACCGCATCTGTACAGGCAGCAACCGAAGCAACCGAAGCTACCATGGCCACCGGTATGGGTTACATTGCAGCTGCAGCAGTAACCGGTATGTCCGGTATCGGTTCCGGTATCGCCGTAGCAAGCTCTGCAAGCGCTGCTCTGGGCGCTATCAGCGAGGATGGTTCCCTGTTTGGTAAGTCCCTGATCTTCGTAGCTATGGCCGAAGGTATCGCACTGTATGGCCTGATCATCTCTTTCATGATCCTCGGCAGACTGTAAGATTATGAAGATGTTTCTCATCAGTGATAATGCGGACACCTATAACGGAATGCGCCTGGTAGGCGTAGAAGGCGTGATCGTTCATGAGAGAGAGGAACTGAAGGCAGCCATGGATCAGGCGCTGACAGATCCAGAGATCGGAATTCTACTCCTTATGGAACGCTTCGGCAAGGAATTTCCGGACATGATCGATGATGTTCGTCTGCATCGGAAGGTGCCGCTGATTGTGGAGATCCCGGACCGTCACGGTACCGGGCGTGCTCCGGATTTTATTACGTCCTATGTGAATGAGGCGATCGGCCTGAAGCTATAGGGCAGAAAGCAGGTGATTGTAAAGTGAAGATGCAGGAGAAGCTGCAGCATTTCTATAAGGTATCTCTGGAGAGCGCGCAGGAAGAGGCGCAGAAGGAGATCGAATCCTACGAAAAGGAACTGGAGGACGGCTTTGCTTCCTATAAGGAAGACAAGCTGCGCCAGGAGGAAACGAACCGGAAAACGGAGCAGGAGAGCGCCAGACGTCAGATCAACAAGGAGATCTCCAGCGAGCAGATTGAGCTTCGCCGCCGCCTGTCCGTATGCCGGGATGAATGCAAGCAGCAGTTATTTCAGGAAGTAGAGCAGAAACTGAAGGATTACCGGAAAGATCCTTCCTATGAGGAATACCTTTTCGGAAAATATAAGAAGGCGCTGGCCTTTGCAGGAGACGATACGATCGAATTGATCCTCTCTTCCGGCGATGCCGCTTTCGCAAAGAGCCTTGAGAAGAAACTTTCGCACGCGATTACCGTTTCTGATGAGGATTTCGGCGGCGGTATCCGCGCGGTAATTGAGGCGAGAAATATTCAGATCGACGATTCCTTCTCTTCAATGATGGAAGCTGAGCGTCAGTCCTATATTTATGAAGGAGGCGTCACACATGAGTAAGACGGGTATTATCTACGGTGTGAACGGTCCGGTTATCTACCTGAAGGGCAACACCGGCTTCCAGATGTCCGAGATGGTATATGTCGGCGATGAGAAGCTGGTGGGCGAGGTTATCGGTCTGAATAAGGAGCGCACGACGGTTCAGGTCTTCGAGGAGACTAGTGGTCTGCATCCCGGTGAGACGGTTACGGCGACTGGCGATGCGATCTCGGTTACGCTTGGCCCCGGTATCCTTCATAATATTTTCGATGGTATCGAGCGCCCGTTGGACGGTATTGCGAAAGCGTCCGGTATCTACATTACTCGTGGTATGAGCATGACCTCTCTGGATGAAGAGAAAAAATGGCCGGTTCATATGACAGTAAAGGTTGGGGACGAGGTGCGCGGCGGCACGATCATCGCGGAGACGCAGGAGACGAAATCTATTCTGCACAAGTCCATGGTTCCTCCGGATCTTTCCGGTAAGGTGGTAAAGGTAGTTCCCGATGGGGATTACACCATCACGGAGCCGCTGGTTACGATTCAAAAGACGGACGGCACGGAAGCAACCGTTGCGCTGTCACAGAAATGGCCGATCCGGATTCCGCGTCCCACACAGAGCCGTTTCCCGGCGAGCAAGCCTCTGCTGACCGGTCAGCGTATCCTGGATACGCTCTTCCCGATCGCCAAGGGCGGCACGGCGGCCGTTCCCGGCGGATTCGGTACAGGTAAGACCATGACCCAGCACCAGATTGCGAAGTGGTCCGATGCGGATATCATTATTTATATCGGCTGTGGCGAGCGCGGCAATGAGATGACGCAGGTACTGGAAGAGTTCGGCGAGCTGATCGACCCGAAGACCGGCAATCTGCTGATGGATCGTACCGCACTGATTGCCAACACTTCGAACATGCCGGTAGCTGCCCGTGAGGCATCCATTTACACCGGTATTACGTTGGCAGAATATTACCGCGATATGGGTTACGATGTTGCCATCATGGCAGACTCCACCTCCCGTTGGGCCGAGGCTCTGCGTGAGTTGTCCGGCCGTCTGGAGGAGATGCCCGCGGAGGAAGGCTTCCCGGCTTATCTGGCGTCTCGTCTGTCGGCGTTCTATGAGCGTGCCGGAGACATGCGCAACCTGAATGGAACGGAGGGGTCTGTATCCATCATAGGCGCCGTATCTCCGCAGGGCGGCGATTTCTCGGAGCCGGTAACGCAGAACACGAAGCGTTTCGTGCGCTGCTTCTGGGGACTGGACAAGTCGCTGGCGTATGCGAGACATTTCCCTGCGATCCACTGGCTGACCAGCTACAGTGAATATTTGAACGATCTGGCGCCCTGGTACCGCAAGAATGTCGCGCCCCGTTTCGTAGAGTACCGCAACCAGCTGCTGGCGATTCTGAACCAGGAGAGCAGCTTGATGGAGATTGTAAAGCTGATCGGTAGCGATGTTCTCCCGGATGACCAGAAGCTGACGCTGGAGATTGCCCGTGTCGTTCGTCTGGGCTTCCTGCAGCAGAACGCGTTCCACAAGGACGATACCTGCGTAAGCATGGAGAAGCAGTACAAGATGATGGAGCTGATCCTCTATCTGAACCAGAAGGCGAAGGCGCTGGTAGCGATGGGCATGCCCATGTCGGTTCTGAAGAGCGAGAATATTTTTGAGAAAATTATCGCCGTAAAATATGATGTGCCGAATGATAAGCTGGAGATGTTTGACGACTATCATAAGAGCATTGATGAATTTTATGAAAACGTACTGAGAAAGAACGGTTAGGAGCAGACGATGGCGATTGAATATTTAGGTTTAAGTGAAATCAACGGTCCTCTGGTAGTTCTGGAGGGCGTAAAAGGAGCTTCCTACGATGAGATCGTGGAGTTCCGTATGGAGAACGGAGACAAAAAGCTGGGTCGTATCGTAGAGTTGGATGAGGACAAGGCTGTCATTCAGGTCTTCGAGGGAACGGACAGCATGTCTCTGATGAATACGCATACCCGCCTGACCGGTCATCCCATGGAGGTTGAGCTTTCGGAGGATATTCTGGGACGTACCTTTAACGGAATCGGTCAGGTTATCGACGGTCTGGGTCCGGTGGCCGCAGAGAAGAAGGTGAACATCAACGGCCTTCCTCTGAACCCGGTAACCCGTGAGTACCCCAGAAACTATATCCGTACCGGTATTTCCGCGATTGACGGCCTGACAACGCTAATTCGCGGCCAGAAGCTTCCGATCTTCTCCGGCAATGGTCTTCCGCATGACCAGCTGGCGGCGCAGATCGTACAGCAGGCGTCTCTGGGAGATGACAGCGATGAGAAATTCGCTATCGTATTCGCCGCCATGGGCGTTAAGTACGATGTTGCGGAGTTCTTCCGCCGTACCTTCGAGGAAAGTGGTGTATCCGACCATGTAGTTATGTATCTGAATCTGGCGAACGATCCTGTTGTAGAGCGTCTGATTACACCGAAGGTAGCGCTGACGGCGGCCGAGTACCTGGCCTTTGAGAAAAATATGCACATCCTGGTTATCCTGACAGATATCACTTCCTTCTGCGAGGCGATGCGTGAGGTATCTTCCTCGAAGGGCGAAATTCCTTCCCGTAAGGGCTATCCCGGATATCTGTACAGTGAGCTGGCAACCCTTTACGAGCGCGCCGGCATCGTGCGCGGCGGCAAGGGTTCTGTAACGCAGATCCCGATTCTTACCATGCCGAATGACGATATTACCCACCCGATCCCCGACCTGACCGGATATATCACCGAGGGTCAGATTGTTCTGGATCGTCAGCTGCATGGTCAGGCCATCTACCCGCCGATCAACGTGCTTCCTTCCCTGTCCCGTCTGATGAAGGACGGTATCGGTAAGGGCTATACCAGAGAGGATCATCAGGATGTCGCAAACCAGTTGTTCTCCTGCTACGCAAAGGTAGGAGACGCACGTGCTCTGGCGTCCGTTATTGGTGAGGATGAGTTGTCTCCGCTGGATAAGAAATATCTGATATTCGGCAATGCGTTTGAGCGTGAATTCGTCGGTCAGGATGCTCAGGAGAACCGTACTATCGAGGATACCCTGAACAAGGGCTGGGAGCTGCTGGGACTTCTGCCGAAGGAAGAGCTGGATCGTATCGATACGAAGATTCTGGATCAGTATTACCATGAGACCACGCGCGCCTAGCGCTGCGTCCAAGAAGGGAGGATGAGTTATGGATCCAAATACCTTTCCGACCAAAGGTAATCTGATGCTGGCCAAGAATTCTCTGGCACTGTCCCGACAGGGTTTCGAGCTGATGGATAAAAAGAGAAACATTCTGATCCGTGAGCTGATGGAGCTGATCGATCAGGCCAAGGAGATACAGACGCAGATCGATTCGACCTTTACGAAGGCTTACCACGCCCTGCAGGCAGCGAACATGACGCTGGGTATCAGCCGCGTGGAGCAGCTGGGCCACACCGTTCCGCTGGAGCAGTCCATCCGGATCAAGAGCCGCAGCGTTATGGGTACGGAAATTCCGCTGGTGGAGTGCGATCCGCCTACGAATCGGCCGACGTATGCGTTCTACTCGACGAACTCCGCCCTGGATGAAGCGAGAGCCGCCTTCGAGGAGGTAAAGTCGCTGACGGTGCGCCTGTCCATGATCGAGAATGCGGCCTACCGCCTGGCGGTGAATATCAAGAAGACGCAGAAGCGCGCCAACGCGCTGAAGAACATCACAATCCCCCGCTACGAGCAGCTGACCAAGGATATCAGCAACGCGCTGGAGGAGAAGGAGCGTGAGGAGTTCACACGTCTGAAGGTCATCAAGAGGATGAAGACGAAGAGTTCATAGAATATAAAAGAACCGCCTGGAAGTGATTTCTCAGGCGGTTCTTTTGCTAGTGGAAAACACTTTCTATAGCGCGGAAGATGTGGTATGATATAGATATTCGAAGCAGGATATTTTTCGCATAATCCTGCCAAAAGATAATGAGATATTTTTGAAAATCAAAAAACGGAATTTATTGAAGTAGGTGGAAGGTGAATGAAATATGAGCGATGAAAAGAAGAAAAAAGGAAAAAGAAAGGCTGTGCGCCTGGTCATTGATCTTCTGACTGTTGTATGCCTGATTGTAGCAGGCTACAGCATCTATCAGATTGCCAAGCAGAAGTCGGAAGATTCCCAGGGGGAATCGCTGTATGAAAATATGGCGGAGCAGGCCGTGCAGGAAGAGACCAAGGAAGTGGAGGTTCCTCTTAAAAAGAACAGAGAGCCTGTAAAGATTCAGATGAAGAGCATTGATTTCGAGGAATTGTGGGCGCTGAATGAGGATGTCGTTGCCTGGCTGGAGCTTCCCGGAACGATCATCAATTATCCGGTCGCACAGGGCAAGGACAATAATGAGTATCTGCGCACCCTGCTGGACGGAACCCATCATCGCTTCGGAACCTTATTCATTGATTACCGGAATGAGAAGGACTTCAGCGATGAGAATACCATCATCTATGGTCACAACATCAAGGCAGGCGATATGTTCTCGATCCTGAAGAACTACCGGGAGCAGAGCTACTATGACGAGCACCCGTATTTCCTGCTGTATACGCCGGAGAAGACATATATTCTGGAGATCTTCGCAGGAAAAGTTGTGGATGCCAACAATGCGATTCCTATGACATTCGAGACCAAAGAAGAATACCAGGAATATCTGAATCATCTGGTAGAGAAATCAACCTTCCAGAGTGATGTGACCGTAACCTCAGATGACCGGATTGTAACGCTCTACACCTGTGCGTCTGATTTTGACGATGCACGCTACGTGCTTTGCGGCCGTCTGACGGAGATTACGGACTGAAAATGCGCGATCATTTAGCTCTGGCTGCTGTCCTGATTCTTTAGTGTAAACTGATTCTTATGATAATCAATCAGTCCTTCTTTCTTCAGTTTTCCCAGAACTGCGGAGAGGGCGCTGCGGTCGGCAGCCAGATAATCCGCCAGCTCCTGACGGTTCAGTGGAATCGTGAAATAAGCGCTGTCCGAGAGCTGTGCCTGTTCGTACAGGTAGGAGAGTAGCTTATCGCGCAGTGTTCGCCGAGAGAGGTGGTCGATCCGGCCGGTCAGGAATACATTTTTCCGGGCAAAAATCTGGAGCAGGCGCGTCTGTATCTGAAGCTGATATACATTGGTATTCGGACGAACGGCGGAGAGCAGGGAAGCGTCCAGCCAGAGAACTGCAGCGTTCTGCGCTGCCTCCACCAGCACACTGACCGGAAGATGTGCGAACGCAAATGCCTCCGCGAAGAGATCGCCCGGATCCAGTCTTGTCAGCAGAACCGCGTTCCCGGTATAGTCTTCTTTCATAATATTCAGCTGACCTTCCAGTAAAATCCCGAAATGAGAAGTGATTTCACCGGGTGTAAGCAGAAAATTATCTGCGGAATATGTGCGAATAATTGGATTCCATTCTGCAAACAGGTTCGGCAGTTCTTCTCCAGGAATTTCTCGAAACAGGGGCATTCCCATCAGAAGCGGCAGATATTTTTCCATAAGTACCTCCATTTGTTGTATTTACAACCGAAAATACGACCTTATTGTAATATGATGATATCACAAAGTCAAGGACTCATGAACTATGAGATAGGGGACATGAGATATGAGTTGTAAAATATGAAATCAAAAGGAGCAGAAGATATGATTCGAAAAATTATTCGTATTGATGAAGATAAATGTACCGGATGCGGCATCTGTGCCGAAGCCTGCCACGAAGGTGCTATTGATATTGTGGACGGAAAAGCGAAGCTGATGCGCGAGCATTACTGCGATGGTCTGGGTGACTGCCTGCCGGCCTGTCCCACCGGAGCCATTTCCTTTGAGGAGCGTGAAGCGCCGGCATATGATGAGGCAGCTGTAAAAGCTTCCCAGGAAGCAAAGAAGCAGGCACAGGCGGCAGTGCCTCATCATGGCTGTCCGGGAAGCCGCGCGCAGGCAATCCGCCGCCGGGCGGCAGAGAGCGCTCCGACGGCTTCGCAGGAAAAGGCGCCGATTCAGAGTGAGCTGTCCCAGTGGCCGGTGCAGATCAAGCTGGTACCGATTAAAGCTCCGTATTTCGACGGCGCAAATATCCTGATTGCAGCTGACTGCACCGCCTATGCTTATGCAGATTTCCACAGAAAATTCATCCGCAACCGCATTACGCTGATCGGATGTCCCAAGCTCGACGAGGGCGACTATACTGAGAAGCTGCAGGCAATCTTCGAATCGAACGATATCCGCAGCGTGACTATCGTTCGCATGGAGGTTCCCTGCTGCGGCGGGCTCGAACGTGCTGCGAAGAACGCGCTTCAGAGAAGCGGCAAGTTCGTTCCCTGGCAGGTATATACCGTAGGTATTAACGGAGAACTGCTGGATAACTAAAATCAAGATACCGATCCAGAGATCCGGATGGACATCGGCAGTTATTTATCCTCGGCTATATGCGTTTTCCTGCATCTGGCCGGGGTGCTTTTTTGTATTCTATGAAAAAGAAATCGGATTATTTCCGGAATTATCGCGATAGCCGCTGGTCTTGTCCACAACATTGCGGATAGGTTCCCCATTTACCAGAGCGCGAAGGTTCTCCAGCGCGATTGCAAGAATGCGATCAAGTGTTTCATGCAGATGATAGAAACCGGAAATGTGTGGTGTCAGCAGCAGATTCGGTGCCTCCCACAGCGGATGATCTGTGGGAAGAGGTTCTGGCTCCACCACATCCAGGCATGCTCCTCCGATTGTACCTGCGCGAAGTGCATTATTCAGCGCATAGCTGTCAATCGCGCTGCCTCGTCCGGCGTTGATTAAAATAGCATCCGGCTTCAATTTCTTCAGGCGCTCCGCATCGAAGAGATGCCAGGTTTCCTGTGTGCCAGGAAGCACGCAGGCGACATAATCCGCTTTCGGCAGCCACTCATCCAGCTGAGCCATTGTTCCCAGAGCGTCCAGCCAGTCCGGTTTCTCACCGGTATGACGGCGGATGCCGAGAACATGACTTCCCAGAAGGTGCATCCGTCGGGCGAATTCACCGCCGATGTCACCCATACCAACAACGAGTGTGGTGGAGTCATAGATGCCGCGAACCGGTCCAAGGTCGCACCAGTTTTTTCCCTTCTGCATATCGTAGTAAGAATTCAGCCGCTTAATCATCATAAGAAGCTGTGCCAGCATATGTTCCGAGATCGCCAGACCATAAGCTCCGGAAGAGTTCGCCAGAATGGTATGAGGAGCCAGTACACCAGGATCGGTATAGCCGTCGGTTCCGGCATTTCCCAGCTGGAGCAGCTGAAGCTTTTCATAAGCATGAAAACGACTGGGCGGAATCGTTCCAATTACAACGGAAGCTTCTGCAAGAAGCTCCTCACTCACATCATCGACGGAAAGAAAGAGCAATTCTGCATTGGGTGCAGCCGCCTGAAAATCCTTCTTTTGTTGTTCAGCAACGGGATGTGTAACAATAACTTTCATAAATTAGATACCTTTCGCTGGTATTTCTCCGGCCTTCGCTAACTCTTTCTGATTTTGTGGAACTTTTTGCCTTTTGAATTTCTCTGAGCGTATCCGGCGGATGGGAGATAAATTTATTCTAGCATAAATTATAAAAAATATCTGCCACTTATTATTATGATACCAGGGTCAAAAGGTCAAAAAGCCGATGCAAGCTCGCTTGCAAGAGGAT
>ENA-UOJJ01004626-UOJJ01004626.1-human-gut-metagenome-genome-assembly--contig:-CS66-NODE-4626-length-12617-cov-22.394523_pt1 | contig 12617 bp, 9 predicted proteins | sample MGYA00242343_ERZ723890 | MGnify/ENA metagenome assembly ERZ723890 | reverse complement strand
TTGGCAGCTCATTTTCAGTTGTTTTTCTCTGTGTGCCCTTGTCAAGCGATGTTTGGTATGAAGAAAATATCACTCGTCTGAACGAGTTGGAACCGGATATCGTTTGGTGGCCTGTCTATACAGATTATAACTATTTAGAATGGAACAATACAGTAAAGTTTGAATATGCCAAACAGGCCGGCAAAATAAATGCCCCCGTTTTTTATGTCAATTCGGTATGCATGGATAAACCCGATAATCGCGAAATTGCCAAAGGCGGTGCTGCTTTGTTTGATAAGAGCTTCATAAAAGAGGAATTACCGGCAGGAAATGAAGGAGTCCTTATTGTTGAGGTTTAGTCCATATTCCATTGCCATTCACGCATGGCGGAAAAGCCAGGATTTTTGGCGGCTATTCTAACGAGAAAAGTAAACTAGTAGATGGGTCCATTTGTGCCATCTCAAAATTTCTAATCAAATAAAAAAGAACCCCTTGGGGGGTTCTTTTTTTGCATATTACGCTCCCGCAGGGGGCTTTTTATTTATTCATCTTCTGCTTCGGGGGTAAAAAGCCCCTTCGCAACCTCCAGTACCGAATCCAGACAGGAATTATCTAGCCGGTTCCAAATGAGATATCGGTTAAAGTATTTTTCGCCCTTCAGTGGGATAAACCGCACCGCGTCGGTGGCGGAAATGGGCTGGTGCTCCTTGTACAGCACGGTGATGCCTACACCGCAGGCCACCATCATCAGCAGGGAGGAAACCGTCTCCGCTTCTCCGACGATATTGGGAGAAAACCCGCCGGCTGAGGCGTGGTCAATAATGGACTGATACCCGGCAATGGAGGAAGAACGGGAGATAGCGATAAAGTTTTCATACCGCAGCTCGCTAAAGGAGACTTCCTCCCGGTCCGCCAGAGGATGAACGGAGGATATCACTACATAGTCCATCCGGCGGTCCACCAGCAGATACTTGCTTTCGGCGCTTCTGGGGCGGCCACTGGCAATGATTACATCCACCAGGTCGTCATCCAGCGCCCGCAGCAGCCGGGTCGGGGTATTAAATTTCAGCTCAATATGAATACCGGAGTGCTTTTCAGTGATGGCACGCACCAGCTTTACCGCCAATGGCTCAAAGGAATCGATAGGGACTCCCAGCCGTACCCGTCCTACAATGCTTTGGGAGGCGGTTAGGGCATTCTGCACGCCATCCTGGTAGGTGCTTATGATCTTGCGGCACTCTTCGGCAAATACCCGCCCCGCCGGGGTCAGAGAAACGGTGTGGGTGGTGCGGTTCACCAGCTTGATCCCCAGCTCCTTTTCCAGCGAGGAGATGCTTCGGCTTAGGGCTGGCTGGGTGATATACTGCTGGCTGGCCGTTTGGGTAAAGTTAAGCGACTGAGCTAACGCGTAGTAACATTCCAATTGAAAGATCGTCATGGTTTTGCGTGTCCTCCATTCGTTTTGGCCACAGTATTCTCTTTGCCTTCCCTAATATTTTACCATGCGAGTAAGAGGAAAGCAACCAAATACAATATACAAAAATCCGTCAAATCGCTGGAATCATGTGCTTTTTGCACAAATATAACGAACAATATCACGAACAATATCACAGCACTTTGACTGTTATGCAAAAACAGCATCAATCAAGGTCGTTTCTTGGCATTTCACAATTTCGTCATACTTGGCTATCATGGAAGCGTAGATTAAGCTTCCGGAAGCGAATCTTGTGTGTTTTTGGGGGTCGGCCGCCCCCGGAGCGCGAAAAATGATTCTGGCGCGAAAGTATCGCGCCGCAGGAGGATTTATCATGACTAGACAGCTTCTCAAGGGCATCCGTGTGCTTGATTTCACCGACTTCCTGGCAGGTCCCTACTGTGGTATGTATCTGGCCGATATGGGCGCCGATGTTATCAAGGTGGAAAACCTGACCACCGGCGGCAACTTCGTCCGCAACGCGCGCCCTTTGGAAAAAAATAGTGGACTGAGCATGTATTTCCAGAATCTGAACCGCAATAAGCGCGGTGTTGCCATCAACCTCAAAACAGAGGACGGAAAAAAACTGTTCAGCGAATTGGTAAAGAGCGCTGATGTACTGCTGGAAAACAACCGTCCCGGTGTTATGGGCCGTTTGGGCTTCAGCTATGAAGAGTGCAAAAAGCTGAATCCGCGCCTGGTTTATGCTTCTATCTCCGGCTTTGGCCAGTATGGCCCCAATGCCAATCGTCCCGGCTACGATCTCATCGGCCAGGCTATGGGCGGCAGCATGAGCATCACCGGCTGGCCGGGCAGCGAGCCCACCCGTGCCGGTATGGCCATTGGTGACCTGTTCGGCGGTCTGAATGCCGGCTTCGCCATCTGCGCTTCTCTGTATAACCGTGAAAAAACCGGCGTAGGCAACCACATCGATGTCGCCCTCGTCGATTCCATCTTCTCCGGCATGGAAGCCAAGATGATGCAGTATGTTTACACCGGCGTCAGCCCTGTCAAGACCGGCAACAAGTACATCACCTCCGCGCCCTATGATTCCTTCAAGGCCAAGGACGATTATTTCGTCATCGCCTCCGGCACCGATAAGCATTTTGAAAAGCTTTCCGCTGCCATGGGTATGCCGGAACTGGCTCAGGATCCCCTGTACTGCGATACCGAGTCCCGCAAGAAGAACGCGGATTCCCTCAAGGAGATCATCGAAAAGTGGACTGCCGATAAAACCGTTTCCGAGGTCTGCAAGATCATCGATGAGGCAGGTATCCCTGTAGCGCCCATTTATAACTGCGAGCAGGCCGCCAACGATAAGAACATCGTGGAAGTGCGTGAGATGCTCGTCAAGGTTCCCGCGCCTGTTAAGCACCCCGATGCTCCCAAGGAGCTGACCGTCATTGGTAACCCCCTCAAGATGGAGGAAGCCCCCTGCGTTTATTACAAGGCCGCTCCGGATCTGGGCGAAAACAACGAAGAGATCTTTGAGTCCCTCGGCTTCACTAAGGAACAGCTCGAAGCGTTCCGTGCCGAAGGCGTCATCAACTGATAACTGACAAGGAGGGTACAAGTTTATGTCACTTCCTAAAGAGGTCTATATCCAGGAATGCTGCCCCCGTGATGGTTGGCAGAACCACGCGGAGTTCATTCCTACCGATGTCAAGATCAAGTACATCCGCCGTATGATCGATTGCGGTGCCAAGGAGCTGGAAGTTACCAGCTTCGTCAATCCCAAGGTCATGCCCCAGATGGCCGATGCGGCCGCCGTGTTCGAGGCGATCAAGCCCTACGCTGCCGAAAAAGGCTGCACACTCAGCACCCTGGCCCTTAATAAGCGCGGTGCCGATGACGCCGTCGCGGCCGGATCCCATATGCTGTCTTTCGTGGTCAGCGCCAGCGAAGAGCACAACCTCCGCAATTCCCGCCGCACCATTCAGGAGAGCATGGCTCAGTTCAAGGAGCTGGCTTCCCAGCAGACCGGCGATGTTCGCATCCAGCTGGCCCTGCCCTGCGTGTTCGGTTCTCCCTTCGGTGATGAGATCCCGCTGGAGCGCCTGGATTGGATCGTGGAAGAGGCCCACAGCGTCGGTGTGGAGTACTTTGGCCTGGCCGATACCTCCGGTATCTCCACCCCCACCCACACCCGGGAAGTCCTCCGCCACATGATCGGCCTGGTCGGCGCAGATCACATCTGTGCGCACCTGCACGATACCCACGGTATGGGCATTGCCAATGCCTTTGTAGCCCTGGAAGAAGGCGTCACCCACTTTGATGCCTCCCTGGCGGCCATGGGTGGCTGCCCCTTCGCCCCCGGCGCCAAGGGCAATATCGCCACCGAAGACCTCGTAAATATGTGCGAGAAGATGGGCATTCACACCGGTTATAATCTGGAAATGCTCACCCAGACCGCCCGCGATATGTGCGAGGAGATCCACGCCCATCTGGGCGGCAGTATGGCGCTGGCCTGCCACAGCTAAGATGCCGTTAATTTCCGGCTTTCCTTCCCGCACGGTTGCGGTACAATTAGGTCATATGTGAGAGATCACATGAGATAAAAATTCGGACAAAAAAGAAAGGAAGAAAATCATGAAAAGAAGTATCATCGCACTGATTATGGCACTGGCTATGATCCTGACCCTGGTTGCCTGCGGCAATAGCAACGGCGACAACAACAATGGTGGCAACGATGTTAAGGCCATTCAGCTGAGCCTGGGCCACACCAACAACACCGATCACCATTATCAGGTCCTCGCTGAATCCTTCAAGAAGATTGTTGAAGAGAAGTCCAATGGACAGCTCATCATCAATATCTTCCCCGCCGAGCAGCTCGGTTCCGGCTCCGAGATGCTGGAGTCCGTTAAGTCCGGTACCCAGGATATGGTTCTGGATCCCGATGCTTACCTCGCCAACTATGATCCGCTGTTCAATGTTATCGCTATGCCCTATGTGTTCACTTCCTGGGATCATGTTCTCACCTTCGCTGATAGCGATGTAGCTGCTACCCTCAATACCGCTATCGAAAAGCAGGGCATGACCATCCTGGGCTGGGCTGCCAATGGCTTCCGTGTTGTTACCTCCAATAACGAGATCAACAGCCCCGCCGATTTCTCCGGCCTGAAGGTTCGCGTCGGCTCCGCTAAGCTCATCGCTGATATGCTGACCGCCCTGAACGCCAACCCCACCACCCTTTCCATGAGTGATACTTACAGCGGTCTGCAGACTGGCATCGTTTCCGCTCAGGAAAACCCCACCTCCAATATCATCGGCAGTAAGTTCTATGAGGTTCAGAAGTATCTAGCTGTTACCCATCATCAGTATGTTTCCGAGCCCCTCATCATGAACAAGGCCAAGTTCGATAGCCTGTCTCCCGAGCTGCAGCAGATCCTGCTGGATGCTGCCAAGGAAGTTTGCGCTGCTGATGTTAAGACCGTTTCCGAGTCCGAAGCTTCCGACCTCAAGTTCATCGAGGAACAGGGCGTTACCATCACCTATCCCGATCTGACCGCTTTCGAAGAGGCTCTGGCTCCTGTAACCGAGTCCTACTGCAAGCAGTACGGTGATGAGTTCACCGCCCTGTACAACCAGCTGAAAGGCTAACTGATTGAGTCATCTCCACGGCAGAGCCGGGCACACCCGCCCGACTCTGCCCCTCCTCAAGTTCTCTTATCAGTAAAGGAGTAATTCTATGTTCCGCAAAACGCTGAAAACTGCGGTCGGAGCCTTCAACAAGGTCTGCAATCTCCTTTTGGGCATTGTCATGGTCGCCATGTTCCTGGTTCTGCTGCTGCAGATCATTTCCCGCTTTATCGCGTTCATTCCACTGCCTTGGTCGCAGGATCTCATTGTATTCCTGCTAATCTGCAGTGTATTCCTGGGGGCCTGCACTGCTACGGCCAATAATAAACAGATCCGCTTGGAATTCTTCGTGGATCTGTTGCCCAAAAAGCTCACCGAAGTCATCCTCATCATTGCTGATCTCATCAGCATTGCGTTCCTGGTGGTCGTTACCTCCCAGGCCTTCCAGTTGACAGGCGAGAATATGCATGTTATTGTTGGCTCTTCTCCCATCACTTATGGCTGGTACTACTTTGTGGTAGGCGTTGGTGCCGTTGGCATGATCCTTAACTTCATCCTCCTCATTGTAGACCGCTTCGCTGATCTCTTTGCCAAAAAAGGAAAGGAGGAAGTCACCGCATGACTGCATTCCTGTTGATTTCCACCGGCATTCTGCTCCTTATCGCTGTTCCTATCGGCATGGCGATGGGCACCGCCTCTCTGCTCACCATTCTGCAGGGCGGCACTCTCAATGCGCTTATCATCACCCAGAAGCTCCTCAGCGGCGTCAGCAAGTTCTCTCTGCTGGCTATTCCCATGTTCACCCTGGCCGGTGAAGTCATGACCCTGGGCGGTGTTTCCGATAAGCTCATCTACCTGGCCAACCGTGTGGTAGGCCGGTTCAAAGGCGGCCTTTCCATGGTCACCACTTTGGCTTGCATGTTCTTCGGCGCTATCTCCGGTTCCGCTACCGCTACGGCCGCTGCCATCGGCGGCATCATGGTAGAGCCCATGGAAAAAGCCGGTTATAAGAAAGAATATACCGCAGCTGTTATCGCTTCCTCCGGTCTGCTGGGCCTCATTATTCCTCCCAGCGGCACCATGCTCATGTATGCCATCGTCGCCGATGTCTCCGTCCTGGAGATGTTCACCGGCGGTATCATCCCCGGCATCATCATGGGCCTCAGCCTTATGGTCGTCGAGTACTTCCGCGCCAAGAAAAACGGCTACGGCACCTCCGAGCTGGATATCGCTGAGTTCCATACCCAGAGCAAGGCCAAGATCGTTATTCAGAGCTTCCTGGCGCTGCTGTCCCCGGTCATCATCCTGGGCGGTATTTACAGCGGCAAGTTCACCGCTACCGAAGCCGCCGGCGTATCCGTTCTGTACGGTTTCATCATTGGCTACTTTGTGTTTAAGCAGCTCAATATCAAGAAAGCCTATGAGGCCTGCGTCAAGACCGGCGTCAGCACCTCTATGATCCTGTTCCTCATCGGTGCGGCTGCCGTATTCGGCTGGATGCTCACCATGCAGCAGATCCCCAATCAGATCGTTGCTGCCATCAGCGGCATTACCAATAGCCCCGCTGTCGTTCTGCTGCTCGTTAACCTGGCGCTGTTTGTGGCTGGCGCCCTCTTGGATAATGTCGCCGCCATCACCCTGCTCACCCCCGTTTTGGTCCCGCTGATCAGCGCCTATGGCATCGATAAGACCTTCTTCGGTATTATCATGATCATCAACCTCTCCATCGGCCAGATCACCCCGCCCATCGGCATGAACCTCTTCGTCTCCTCCAGCATCTGCGAAGTTCGCCTGGAGAAGGTCATCCGGCAGGTACTGCCCTTCCTGGCGGTTCTCATCGTCGATCTGTTCCTCTTCACCTACATCCCCGGCATCGTCACCGTGCTGCCCAATGCACTGCTGCACTGATTCCGGAATTTAGCACGGGCCATACTCCGGTCGGTTTTCCGGCCGGAGCTTCCCTGCATCTTATCCCAATAGAACGGAGGCACCAGCCATGCTGTTTTTCCTGCTTTTCATCGTGCTTATGCCCGCCCTTACCTATGCGGATTACCGCCTGTACGGCAAAAAGATGGAAGAGACCCTGGCCGCCCAGCCGGATTACGACCAAAACCGCGAAAACTACGATGCCCTGCTGGCCAAGCTGATGGCCCGCCAAAAGAAAACCGATACCCTCGTCTGCGCCGTGCTGTGCATTGTGGCCTTCATCTTGGGCGTCTATACCTCCACCGCCGGCGGCATTATGTAACGGTTAATAATATTTGGGAATGCCATATGTTCCCATTCTTAGCAAAAAGCCTTCCATCGCGGGGGCTTTTTGTGCACTTTTTAGGGCTTTTCTGCATTTCACACCGCTTTGCCCGCATTTCGCCCCCTGGGCGAAAAATACCCCCTTTTAGGGGGTATTATGGGGGTTGAAAGTAGGGCCTCTGCGCCCAGTAAAACCACAATTTTAAGAAAAATGAAAAGGAGGCCCACCCCCATGAAAAAACGCCTGCTCAGCGCCCTGCTTGCGCTGGCTTTAGTCTTTGTCCTACTCCCCACCACCGCCTTGGCGGATACCACCCCCGTAACCGATGAAAATGTAAAGATCAACGGCACCGCTGTCATCGTTGGCAATGATATTTCCCTCGGTGAGGGCAACGGCACTTACTCCTACGATAAGGCCACCCACACCCTCACCCTCAATAGTGCCACCATCACCACCACCGGCAACATCGGCATCTCCTTCGGCGTCCCGGTGAAGGGAAATATCGATTACAAAATCGAATTGATAGGCACGAATACCATCTCCTCCACCTCAGCACAGGCAATTTATGTAGAGTATGATAGTGGTCTTGATCAGCAGGGTACTCAAAAGCTTAGCACTCTTACGATAAACGGCTCTGCCGGTTCCCAACTTATCCTTAATGCTTCCGGTTATGAAAAAGAAGCTATCTGGTCCAAAGGTGATTTTACACTAAGCGGTGGTACGGCTGTAACAGCTTTCTCGAGTGGTAAAATTGCTGTCAATGTAGGTTCCATGACGATCAATAATTCTAAACTTTCAGCCCAATCATCATCTTATGGAACGACAGTTGTACTGTATGGCTTAAAAATGATTGGCGATACCGCCGAATTTGAAGCCCTTAATACCAGCTCTGTTGTCAGCGCTGTGTTGGGGACAAGCGGTGCTTCGGAAAATACCGATTGGAGCAACTACCAATTCACCACAGGCTCTTATTCTGGGGGTGTTCTCACAAAAAGCGATCCTGAGGTGTGCAGCCGAGAGACCTTGAATAAATATCTTGGTCTTTCCCAAAAGGAAAAGTCCCAGTACATCCACATCGCAAAGAGAACCATCCCCGCCCTCCAAAGAACCCCTGATGTCCTCATCGCTGGCGAAAACGCCGTTGTCAGTGTGGAAACCTCAATCCCATCCGCCAACGGCTCCGGCACCTATTTCTACGATCAGGCGTCTAAAACCCTCACCCTTAATAATGTCAACATCACCAAGGGCATCAATGCTATCCAGTTTATGGCTAAAGGCGCCTACACCATCAAGCTGGAAGGTGAAAACAAAATAAGCAATGTTAGCAATGGCATTTCTCTCTCTGACGATCAGTACATTACTTCTCTTAATGTCACCATTACTGGCACCGGCAGCCTTGATATTTCCGCTAAGGGCCTTGCCATTAACATGAAAAAAGGCGACCTCAAGTTTGAAAATACTGGCGCGATAAAACTAGCGACCAGCAGTATAGGACTGAATAATAATGCGCTCTCGGTGAAAGGCAATATTACTATCACCGATATGAGCAAATATAGCGTCACTGGCACACAACAAACAGGAGGAAAACCTCTTGGCTCTGAAGTGTCCCTTACTGAAGCAAGCCAGCTCAAAGGTGGTACAACGGGCTACAGAATCATCACCATCACCCCTGCCGCCCTCGAAAAATCCAATGTATATGTTGCCGGCACTAATCTTTACAAGAATACTGCCTACACCATCCAAAATGGCAAACCTGTAATGGGCGGCACCTACCCCAGTAACTACAATATCTATTTTGATGCCACCGATTATGTCCTCCATGTTAAAGATGCTACTAATATTGATGCCAGAGGTACGACGGGCATCTATGGCACTTCTAATATCGTTTTCGAGGGTAAAAATAGCATAACCGCTAGCACATATGGCATCTATTCGTATTTCAAGTCGAGTGATCTCAAGATTTCCGGTACGGGTTCTCTCGAGGTAAAAACAATAGCTGGCGACCCCGCTATTGCAACCGCTTATGATACTTCTAGATCTATTATAATCAGCGGTAACGACTTTACTGTAACTGCTGATACAAGTGGAACGACTAGCTATGCAATTAAATCCGACAAGGATCTCACCATCACCGGCGGCGCTGCTGTTACTGCCAAATCCAATGCTACTAGAGCCATCGATATCAAAGGCAACCTCACCGTAACGAACGGTTCCCTCAAAGCCACCAGCACCTCCAATAATGTTCCCACCGTCCAGGTCGGCGGCAATGCCTCCTTCACCGGCAGCACCGTCACCATCACCAATAACAGCACCACACAGGGCAAACAATACGAAGACAGCAATGCAGCCTCCTCCGCCCTCCATGTCAATGGCGCTGTCACCATCTCCGGCGGCACAGTAACGGCAGAAGCCAAAGCTGGCGGCAACGCCATCCGTGCGGTTGGCAATATCACCGTTAGCAATGATGCCACTGTCACCGCCAAAAACAATTCTCAGTACTTCAATGCCATCACAGCTGGTAGGGCTACAGGCGGTGAAGTTAATACTCTGTATAATCTCATCGTCAGTGGTGAAAATACCCGCATTACCGCCACCAATGCTCATGACAATAAATTGGCATATGGCGGCGCAATCAATGCCTATATCAAGAACGCTAATGAAGGGCATTACTTGAAGGTAGGTACCGATACAAAAGCCATTGCCCCCAATGTCAAAACTACCGTCAAGAACAATAGCCTCACCATCACCCGCGGCGATGCGTACACCACCCCCCAGGTCGCTGCCAATTACACCATCGCAGGCCAGACCATGTATGTAGGCAAGTACTACAAGACCGATGTAAATGGCAATATTACCGATGGTACTGCACAGGATTATAACATCTTCTGTGATAGCGCAAACGACTTCACCCTCAATAATGCTACCATTAGCAGTACCGGTACGGGTGGCAGCACGGGCGTGATTATGACCAATCTAAATTATTCCAGTGCCCAGTTCCATATCAAGCTGATTGGGACAAACAGCATTAACAATGCTGGCCATCATGCCATCTTGGGCGAAGGAGCATATTCGACAATTATCATTGAAAATGCTGAAAATGCATCCAATACCAGCCTGACTATCAGCGGCAATTTCCTGCCGGTTTATTCCTTTGGCAATGTTACCATCAATGCCGAAGTAGTAATTATAAATACCAATGGCAATCTTATTTCCACCAATAAAGATGGCCACGCCAACGGTGCATTTGACTTAGGCTCCGGCTATAAGTGCTACGCCAGCACTAGCACTACCGGTAACCCACTGGAGGAATTCAATTCCGCAAACTACGGCGCCTATAAGTACCTCCGCGTTACCACACAGACCCCCGAAACCGGCGGCGGCTCTACCCACCAGCATGTTTGGGATGAAGCATGGCACGACACAGGAGATTATCATCATGCTCATCAGTGTACCATCTGCAAAGCTTATGATACAACTACACAAGAGCCGCACAATGTGACTGGTCATAGAGACAATCATGATGGCTCTCATTCGAACATCTGCGGCAGCTGTGGTTACAGTGCCAAGGTAAGCCATTCTTACACATGGGCTCCCAATGCCAATGATAATGAAAAGCATATTGGCACTTGTGTGTGTGGAAATGTAGTCGAAAAATATCACAATTTCGTGGGTGATGTTTGCAGTGACTGTGGCTACAATAAATCCACTGGCACAACTTGTGAGCATGTTTGGACCACCGAATGGACAATAGATACAGTAGACAATGAGTATCACTGGCATAAGTGTATAAAGTGCAATGCAATAACAGACAAGAAGCCCCATGCGTACACAATAGTTACTGACAGCGGTACAAATCACATCCGTGAGTGTGAGTGCAAAGTGTTTTATGTAGAGGATCATATCTCCAGTGATTGGATTATCGATACCCCTGCAACCGCCACCACAGCCGGTTCCATGCATAAGGAGTGCACAGTTTGCAAACATAAAATGCAGACTGAAGTAATCCCAGCCACCGGCGAGATCGTCCCTCCCACCCCCGATAACCCCGGCACCATCGTCATCATCCGCCCCGCAGAGGAGGAGAAACCGGCCCAGCAGCCCAATCCCTCCACCGGCGCCAATGACCTGGTCGGCCTGGCCGTCGCCGCTGCCGTCGCCGCAGCCCTCGGCTCCGCCGCCCTCCTGCGCAAGCATGATTAATTGCCCCACCAAAAAGCTCCCCTCCCGGGGAGCTTTTCTCTTGACAAATCCCCGCCCAGGGTGTATAACATTCCCATAGTAAATCTACCGCTTTAGTCTATTTCATGTTAGGAGGCATTCCTATGGCAAATATCTACACTTCCGCCGCCCAGCTCATCGGCCACACCCCCCTGCTGGAGCTCACCCATCTTGAAAAAAAGTATGACCTCAAGGCCCGCCTTTTGGCCAAGCTGGAATACTTCAATCCCGCCGGTTCCGTCAAGGACCGCGTTGCCCTCGCCATGATAGAGGATGCCGAGCAGAAGGGCCTCCTTACCCCCCAGTCTGTCCTCATCGAGCCCACCTCCGGCAATACCGGCATCGGCCTGGCCTCGGTGGCCGCCGCCCGGGGCTATCGTATCATCATTGTCATGCCGGATAGCATGAGTGTGGAGCGCCGCCAGCTGATGAAAGCCTATGGCGCGGAGCTGGTCCTCACCCCCGGCGCCCAGGGCATGAAAGGCGCCATCGCCAAAGCGGATGAACTCGCGCGCGAGATCCCTCACAGCTTTATCCCCGGCCAGTTTGTCAATCAGGCCAACCCCCAGGCCCACTACGCCACCACCGCCCCGGAGATCTGGCAGGATACCGATGGGCAGGTGGATGCCTTTGTGGCAGGGGTCGGCACCGGCGGTACCATCACCGGTGTGGGCCGCTACCTCCGGGAGAAAAATCCTGCCGTCCGCATCGTCGCCGTCGAGCCTAAGACCTCCGCCGTCCTTTCCACCGGCGTCCCCGGTAAGCATGGCATCCAGGGCATCGGCGCAGGGTTTGTTCCCGCCGTCCTGGATACCAAGATCTATGACGAGGTTATCCCTGTCGCCGATGAGGATGCCTTTGCCACTGGCCGGGAGATTGGCCAAAGCGAGGGCGTGCTGGTGGGTATCTCCTCCGGCGCTGCCGTATGGGCCGCTATCCAGCTGGCCCAACGCCCGGAATACGCGGGGAAGACCATTGTTGTCCTTCTCCCGGATACCGGTGACCGCTACCTTTCCAGCCCCATGTTTGCCGAGTAATATTCGCTTATATCCCGCCCGCCGTTTTCGGCGGGCTTCTTTTTTTGGCGAGGATGGGGCTCCCACCCGCCCACCCCGC
>ENA-UOJJ01004624-UOJJ01004624.1-human-gut-metagenome-genome-assembly--contig:-CS66-NODE-4624-length-12632-cov-5.003896_pt1 | contig 12632 bp, 8 predicted proteins | sample MGYA00242343_ERZ723890 | MGnify/ENA metagenome assembly ERZ723890 | reverse complement strand
AACCGATTTCTTCGACTTATACCTTAAAAGCGATTGAAACCGGTGAAGTGGTCTACGCTGATGGCAACGAAGTGCCTTACCGTTGCTCTTTGCATCCGCAATGCAAACTGGGGTCGACGCTGGTCATTCCGTTGCGTGGTGAAAATCAGCGAGTGATGGGTACCATCAAATTGTATGAAGCCAAAAACCGTTTATTCAGTTCAATCAACCGCACGCTGGGCGAGGGGATTGCGCAACTGCTTTCGGCGCAGATCCTCGCCGCGCAATATGAGCGGCAAAAAGCGATGCTCACCCAGTCAGAGATCAAACTGCTTCACGCCCAGGTGAATCCCCATTTTTTGTTTAATGCGCTTAACACCATTAAAGCGGTGATCCGCCGCGACAGCGAACAGGCCAGCCAGCTGGTGCAGTATCTTTCCACTTTTTTCCGCAAAAACTTAAAGCGGCCTTCGGAGTTTGTTACTCTCGCCGACGAAATTGAACATGTGAACGCTTATCTGCAAATTGAAAAGGCGCGCTTCCAGTCGCGGTTGCAGGTCAACATTGCTATTCCGCAAGAATTATCCCAGCAGCAATTGCCCGCGTTTACCCTGCAACCGATAGTGGAAAACGCCATTAAACATGGGACATCACAACTGCTGGATACAGGGCGAGTGGCAATCAGCGCCCGACGTGAGGGGCAACATTTGATGCTGGAGATCGAAGACAATGCCGGTTTGTATCAACCGGTAACCAATGCCAGTGGGCTGGGGATGAATCTGGTGGATAAGCGTTTACGTGAACGGTTTGGCGATGACTATGGGATAAGCGTCGCCTGTGAGCCTGATAGTTACACCCGAATAACGTTACGACTACCATGGAGGGACGAGGCATGATTAAAGTCTTAATTGTCGATGATGAACCGCTTGCACGGGAGAACCTGCGCGTATTTTTGCAGGAGCAGAGCGATATTGAAATCGTTGGAGAGTGTTCAAACGCCGTGGAAGGGATCGGCGCGGTGCATAAACTGCGCCCGGATGTGCTGTTTCTCGATATCCAGATGCCGCGCATCAGTGGTCTGGAAATGGTGGGGATGCTTGACCCGGAACATCGCCCGTATATTGTTTTTCTCACCGCGTTTGACGAATACGCCATTAAAGCCTTTGAAGAACATGCCTTTGATTATCTGCTGAAGCCAATTGATGAAGCGCGACTGGAGAAAACGCTGGCGCGATTGCGTCAGGAGCGCAGCAAGCAGGATGTTTCGCTGTTACCGGAAAATCAACAGGCGCTGAAATTTATCCCTTGTACGGGGCATAGTCGGATTTATTTGCTGCAAATGAAAGATGTGGCATTTGTCAGCAGTCGGATGAGCGGTGTCTACGTTACCAGTCACGAAGGGAAAGAGGGCTTTACCGAACTGACATTACGTACCCTGGAAAGTCGTACACCATTACTGCGCTGCCATCGTCAGTATCTGGTTAACCTCGCGCATTTACAGGAGATCCGTCTGGAAGATAACGGCCAGGCCGAGTTGATTTTGCGTAATGGCTTAACCGTGCCGGTCAGCCGCCGTTATCTGAAAAGCTTAAAAGAGGCGATTGGCCTGTAAAAGACTGCTAAAATGGCTTTTTGCCTCATCAACACCTGAAGGCCTCATGCTAAGTAACGATATTCTGCGCAGCGTGCGCTACATTTTGAAAGCCAATAATAATGACCTGGTGCGTATTCTGGCGCTGGGTAATGTCGAAGCCACCGCGGAACAGATCGCCGTCTGGCTACGTAAAGAAGACGAAGAGGGTTTTCAGCGTTGTCCGGACATTGTTTTGTCTTCATTCCTCAATGGCCTGATTTATGAAAAACGCGGCAAGGATGAGTCTGCTCCGGCACTGGAGCCGGAACGTCGCATTAATAACAACATCGTGCTGAAAAAATTACGCATCGCGTTTTCGCTTAAAACCGATGACATTCTGGCAATCCTCACCGAACAGCAGTTCCGCGTTTCGATGCCGGAAATTACGGCGATGATGCGTGCACCGGATCATAAAAACTTCCGCGAATGCGGCGATCAATTTTTACTTTATTTTCTGCGTGGAAGGGCCGCGCGCCAGCATGTGAAGAAAAGCAAAGACGGGTATGGCGGCCATGCTAAACATGGCCGCCGACAGATTATTTCACTTCTTTAAAACCAGCGGCTTTCATCACCAGTTCCATTTGCGCCATAGTGATACCTTTTTTGGCATCTTCAGCAGAAACATTGATTCCTGAAATACCCTGCAGGGCTTTAAAATCCACTTTTTCCATATCAATAGTCACGTTTTCCTGCGCGTAGGTATCGGTATAGGTTAATTTTTCTTCAACACCCGCGATGTTTTTGTATTTGGCGCTTAACGGCTCAAGTGTCCTGGCGGCATCTTCTTTGGTGGTTGCACCAATGGAGGCAAATTGAATTTTGGTTTCAGAAGATTGCTTAAGCACCTTGTCACCTTTGTAGACATAGGTAATGGCAATTTCAGTGCCGTTCAGATTGGCGCTGAATTTCTTTGATTCTTCTTTGTCACCGCAGCCAGCAAGAGAGAAAACCAGAACAGATGCAACAACAAGGGAAAACAGCTTATTGAAAGCCTTCATGTAAAACTCCATTTTATTTAATCAAGGAACTGGTGACTCTCACCAGGGGCTATATAGGATATGCCTAATACTGTGGCGTGAGCAGTCCGGAACAGGAGTAGAACTCTTAATAAAAAGCACTATTTCATCCTTGTTGCTGAAGCATGGGGAATAATTGTTCGCAAAGCAAAACACCGTTATTCATTGCTTCTACCCGTGCCTCGCTTTCTGTATTACGAAATTGTCCCAACACATGTGCCAGCCGATAAAAACCCACCGCGGTGAGGTCATTCGCCAGCAACTCTGCCTCACCAATAGCACTCTGTTCCTGATAGCGCCAGCCGTTATGGAGCAGTTGAATAAGTAACGCCTGGCAGCGCATCAGCAACTGATGAGCGGTAGACGGCACAGGCAGAACGCTGGCAGAAGGTAGCGGTGCCACAGGCGCAGTTTCTGCGTCCAGCGCCCAGGCGCGGGTTTTTGTCATCATCACCCGTGGTTCCAGTGTCAATTGCCCCTCTACAAAACTGACAAAGCCAGAAACCAGACTCACGGGGTCGTCTGTTTGTTGCAAAAGCGCCGCCATGCGTTCAACGGCAAAAGGAGAACAGGCAGATGCCGGAAGGGATAACGTCAGCACATTATCTTCTCCTTCGCCGCTGATTACCTGCGCATCCAGTGTCTGGCGGCTGCTATCCCAACCGAGCGAAATACACTCCGCTACCGGCAGAATAAATAAGTTATCGACCTGGTTGAGTGGTCGTATGCAGGCGGGGGGACGCTGGCGTAAATATTCCCGCAAAGCCACAATGCCCGGCTGGCGCAACGGCGCGCTCAACATTTGCCAGGCGTCTGGCGACAGTGGAACAACACTACTCAAGCGGTTACGGGTCGCTAACAGCAGCTCGCCATCGGCACTGCGTTTTGCAGCTTGTGAAACAATTTGCCCACCTGCCAGTGCGCCAGCCTGAAAACTAAACAGCCGACGCGTCGCTGCCGGTGAGTTTTCCTGTTCGCTTCTCTGCCAACTACGCGAAAGATGCAAAATACTTCCTGTGTCGGGATCGGTAAACCAGATGCGTAAACCATACTGCTCAATATCCTGCCAGCAACGCATACCTAAAGACACCAGCCGCAGATGATCAAGTTTTGCTTCTCCGGCAATGCCAGCGCCAACGACCGTGCGCCACGGCATGGGAGGAACTTCACCGATACTGTCGCGTCGCGCCATCTCTTGTACGCAATTTAATCGACTGTTTAATGCCGCAAGCTGACGTAAGCATTCTCCGGCATGGTAGTGGCTGGCACGGGCGTGGAAGGCATCAACACTGGCGCGCAATTGCCGTAGCGATTCACTCACCCATCGCCAGTTGCAGCGTTCCGCCGCTTGCTGCGCGCGACTGAAAGCGGCCTCGTAATGGATTGGCGGTTGACTTATCCCGCCCAGCCATAATGCCTGGCTTAATTGCTGAACATATTGACGACACGTTTTGCCTTCTTCGCTGGCAAACGGATCATCAGATGATGTCACGTGTTCACTGCGCATCTGCCAGATTAAATGAGTAAATTCCGCTTGCTGAGTTTTGGCCTCGACGAAGGCCTGCACAGCCAGTACGACATGTTCGCAAAGTGTGCCTTCAATGCAATCACAGCGTGCGAAGCGAATGCTGCTGCGGGAATAAAAACGCACATCGCTCATCGGTAATCGGGCAGAGGGAATTTCGCCAGGCGCACAGAACAACTCAATGGTGATGCCTTTAGCGACCAGCGCCTGCGCGCGTTTGCGGGTGGCATCGGGCAGGTTAGCCAGTTCTTTCAGCCAGATTGCTGGATCCCACTCTTCTTCTTTTTTTTCCGTAGGCTGGGCGGTGGCACAAAGTCGTTGATAACTTAACACCAGCATCACGCGATGACGGCACATGCCGCTGGCCCCGCAGGTGCACTGAGCCTCTTTCAGTGCCTGGCCGTTCGCCAGCTGGGTACGGACACCGTCACTGAAGGTGGCGATTAAAGCGCCGTTCTCATGACTGATTTCCGGGACGTTGCCATTTTCCAGTTCCTTAAGGCTGCGCTTAACAAAACCGGCATTGCTTAACGCCGTCAGAGCCTGCGGCGTCAGTTCTAATAATTCCGGACGTAGTGAATTCATGACTGAAGATTCTCCGCAAGCCAGGAAGCCAGCTCGCCCGGTGTCATTGCGGCTATTTGTGCGCCGACATTAACCAGCGCCTGGGCCGTATCGTGGTCATAGCAAGGTGTTGCGCTGCTATCGAGCGCCGCCAGTCCCAGCACTTTGATGCCGCTCTGGACACACTTTTTCACCTGATGCGTCAGCAATGATGATGACCCCCCTTCGTAAAAATCGCTCACGAGGATAATGACGCTTTTCGCTGGTTGTTCAATAAGTTGCCGACCATATTCCACAGCACTGGCGATATTGGTCCCGCCGCCTAATTGCACTTTCATTAATAGCTCTACCGGATCGGCAACGTCTGCCGTGAGATCAACCACGCTGGTGTCAAAAGCGACCAGATGGGTACGAATGCCGGGTAACTGCCATAAACAGGCCGCCATCACTGCGGAGTGGATCACCGAATCAACCATCGATCCGCTTTGATCAACCAGTAGGACCAGTTGCCATTGTTCGCTATAGCGTTTTATGCGGCTGTTAAAGCGGGGGGATTCGATATACAACTTGCCGTGTTGCGGGTGCCAGTGTTGCAGGTTGGCGCGCAGAGTACTTTTGAAATCAAAGTTTCGCGCCAGTGAAATAAATGAGCGGCGACGGCGATCGCGTACTCCAGAAAAAGCCTGACGAACTTCCTTTGCCAGTCGAGCCATAATTTCTTCCACAACCTGGTGCACTATCCGGCGGGCGGCAGCCAGTACTTCGGGATTCATCAGATGTTTGGTGTGCAAAACGGCGCGTAGCAGGCTTTCAGAAGGCTGCATACGTTCCAGCACGTCGAGATTCGTCACCACATCTTCAATGCCGTAGCGCAGCACGGCATCGCTTTCCAGCCGCTCAATCACCTGTTGCGGAAACAGCGTGTGAATGCTGTTAATCCACTCAGGGGTGGTGAGATTTGAACGACCTAATCCACCGTAACGTTCACCACGCTGGAGCCGTTCAGGATCGCGCCCATACAGCCACTCCAGCGCGTGGTCTATCTGCCGGGCGTTGTCATCCAGCCCACAAAGGGTCGTTTCTGCCGCTTCGCCAAGAATTAATCGCCAGCGTTGTAGCTCACGGGTGGTCAGAAGATCGTTCAGTTCAGACATGGAAAACTCCCCAGTGTTGCAGCGATGCCAGTGCCTGCTGTTCGAGTTGTTGATGATGTGCAATGGCTTGTGGTGGACAATGCAACAGCATTTGCAGCGCTGAAACGGGAAGCTGTGTGAGCTGGTAATGCTCAAGCACCTGATGCGCCAGCGTCCCGCGTTCTCGTGGTGGTAGCCAGGCCATCGCCGCGCGTAAATCGGGCAGGGCATTGATAAAATCGGCATCACTCAGTTGATTTAAATGACTGCTGAAACCGGCGATAAATACCGGCTGACAGGCCAGTTGATGACGGGCTAATGCCAGCAAACCGTGCAGCGCCTCGCCGGATTGTGCCGGGGATAACTGCGCCAGCATCGTCAGCGCCGCTTCGGCACTGGCGTTGGGATGTTCCAGACGCATCAGTGCGCCAAGAGTCGCGCCGCGATCCAGCGCCGGGGCATGAATCGCCTGACTGCGGCGCTCCAGTAAGGCTACCGCCGCAGAAAGCGAAACGCCGGGTAAATTAACGCCGCTATGTAGATCGCGCAGGATATGGCAAAGCGCCTGCCAGCTATGCAGGTGAGCGTGAAACTCCTTTTCATCCGGTCTGCCGTTGGATTCACATAGCCACAGCGTGCGATCGATGGCCGCGCATAATGTCGTTTGTAATATCTGCGCGCCTTGCATACCGCTAATTTCATCCAGCCGCCATAAGGCATATAGCACTTCCAGCGCCTGGCCCATTTCGGCGAATTGATTTTCCTGGGCAATTAATAATGTGAGTTGTTCCAGTAATTGCTGACTGAAAGACGCCAGACCCGCTAACGCTGCCTGGCTAAGACATGTGGTGATACAGCCGATTCCACCCGCGTCCAGCATATCGGCTTCTAATTTATGGCGTGCGGCTTCCTGGAGTGTGGCACCAAAGCAGGCGGCCTCAATCAATGCCGCATGCTGGCTAAGCGGGCGGGTTAATTTCCAGCATTCTTCACCGTTGCCTGCAAGTGTCAGCGTACTTCCCTGCTGGCGCACAACCCCTGGGATCTCCAGTATTGCCAACCGATGTAACACCTGACTTTGCGCCAGTCCATCGGGGGTAAAGCGATTTAAGGTAAGCTCCGCCGGAAGAGAGATTCCGGTACGTTCCAGTTCGCAGGTGACATCTTTTGGCAGAGGCGGTTGTGGCGTAGAAGGGGAAAGTTTACCGAATCCGTCACCCGCTAATGTGTCTATCACCGTTAGCAAAATCGGATCGGTATCGGGATGAATAACTCCGCGATAGCTCCACGGCAACGGCGCATTCAGGGCTTCTTTAATCAGCGAGCCAGCTATGGCATCCAGCCAGTCAGTGCGTAGAGGTAGTGTATGGCCGCGCAACTGTGCCAGTGCCATCGCATGCAGATGAGCAGCAGCCATATCAGCGGTAGAAGCGGGCAATTTGTGCTGGCGCAAACGGGTAAGAACCGTTTTCAGCAGTTGTTCACCTGCCTGCTGTAAGCCACACTGCCAGCACCAGTTTTGCCAGACCGGGGCAGGCATTCCGGAAAGGTATCCTGCCAGCACATCAAGGCGCTTTTCACTGTAGGGTGTGAGATAACAACCTGTAACGCCATCTGCCAGCGAGGACAATTCTGGCTTGTTCATTTCCTGCGGGCATTTGCGCCACATTTTTGCCAGTGCAGGAGCGTGCCAGCCGCCGCAGACGACTAACACGTCGCCATTGTTTTGCTGCATCGCCCATGTAATCCAGCGAGCCATAAAGGCTTCGCGCTGACGATTGAGAGCATCTCCGGGGGAATCGCCCCGCAGTTGGGCAAAATAGTGCGCCAGCGTAGAGGGTAATGCAGTTTGCTGGCTTTCATCTTCGAATAAGTGATCCCACAGGGTATCGCTGTTATCCATGCGGGTGGCACGCAGCAGTAAGGTCTGGCTTTCATCTTGTGTATCAGGCGAATCGTCCTCTTCTTCACTCTGCGCCCAGCAAGGCAAATCGATGAAGTAAGTTTGTGCCTGAATACGACGTGCGGCTTGTAGCGCCTGCCACTCCGGCGAAAATTCAGCAAATGGCGTCCAGGCACCACGCCCGGGGGCCGCACCGTCCTGATACTGGCAATAACTGTAAATAGCTACCGGAAGCTGGTGGGCTAAAAACAGTTCGTCTACCCGGTCATTAAAATCAGCCGGGCCTTCAATCAATACGTATCGTGGCCGCTGGCTTTCGATTAACGATTTCACCAGCCGGGCGCAGGCCGGGCTATGATGCCGGATGCCGACAATTAACGGCTCGCTCATGCATCTTTCCTCACGGCAGGCGGTGGCGAGCTTGATAATAAGCCTGCCAGTGAGCTTCTTTATGTGTGGCAACACGTTGTTCGAAGTAACGGCGCAGGCGCGCGCGGTCTTCTTCGTTATCTTTGACGATGGTTCCGGCAATACAGTCCACCAGATCGGCTGGCTCACCTGCTCGATTCGCTAAAAACCAGGCGCGGACGCCCACCGCGTGGGCCACGTTCACGGCTTCAGCGGTGGACATAATCGCTGTCAGTGTATCCATTGACGTTTTCTTTTCGCCGTTGGCACGCAGATCGCGAAAGGTGCGGACCAGTAACTCCAGTACCGCGTCAGGCACTTTATGCGGAATGCCGCTATGGGCCAGCAAACGCGCCGAAGCACTGGCGACAAGCTCCAGCTCCTGGGCGAAATCCATAATCGGAAAGACAGTTTCAAAATCGAAGCGACGCTTTAGCGCGGCACTCATTTCATTGACGCCGCGATCGCGCGTATTGGCAGTGGCAATAATATTAAAGCCTTCCCGAGCATAGAGTTGACTGGCTTCACCAGTGAGTTCCGGCACCGTCATAACCCTGTCAGAAAGCATACCTAATAAACAGTCTTGTACTTCCAGTGGAGTACGCGTTATCTCTTCAAAACGGACGATTTTGCCGTCGCGCATTCCCAGGTAAAGCGGGGCAGGGACCAGCGCTTCCGTTGACGGACCATGATTGATAAGCAGGGCGTAGTTCCAGCCGTACTTGATTTGATCTTCGGTGGTAGATGCGCCGCCCTGGATGGTTAACCCGGCATCGCCGCTAATAGCGGTTGCCAGTAATTCAGACAGGAGAGATTTTGCGGTACCCGGTTCCCCCACCAACATCAAACCGCGCCCGGTGGCAAGAGTGACTAACATGCGTTCGACAGCAGAGGGACTAATCACCACTTTACGGCGAATATTTTGCGCTTCGTCGCCAAGAATAAAAGCACGGGCCGCAGGCAAACTTAACTGCCAACCGGGCGGGCAAGGTGCGTTATCATTTTGTTTTAATTTTGCCAGTTCAACGGCGTATAACACAGCAGCAGGCGGACGCTGCAGGTGATTATTCTGCGGTGACATATATTCATCCCTGAAATGTATTAATGAAATAAACGATATTTTACGCGCAATAAATGTTTGGCGCATTAGTTGTTTGAGCGGAAAATATCTGGAAAGCAGATCGCAAAAAATAAAAAAACCTGCTGGTGAGGCAGGTTCTTTTATTTACTACTTTCAGGCCTAACACCGCAGCCTGTGCAACATCGTGTTCCAACGAACGAATTATAACCACCGCTGGACCCCGTTGCAATTAAGATAATGAGATTTATAATCCTGACTGTTGGGAGGTTGCGCCGGATCGAACCAATTTCAAGTCCTGGCTACCGGACGGGTGGTGCTGCAGGTGGTGCCTGATCCGGAGTGCAACATCGTGGTCCAACATACGTAAACCAGTATCGACAGGCAGTGTAAGGGTAAGGTGCTGGTGTTGCGCTCCTTAAAAGGAGAGCGGATGGACACGCTGACACAAAAGTTAACCGTGCTCATTGCTGTACTGGAGCTATTAGTGGCTCTGTTACGGTTGATTGATTTGTTGAAGTAACGGGCAAATTGAAACGCATCTAAGGGGGAATACCGTTTCCCCCTTTAATAAAGCTATACTCGCCATACTTCAAGTTGCATGTGCTGCGACTGCGTTCGTTCACCCCTGTCACTTACTTTAGTAAGCTACTGGGGACTCACTCGCTTATAGCCTTCCTGCGACTTGAATTATCTAGAGTATATTATTCTATTTCTTGGTTGAATATATTCTGTAGTTCACAATTAAAAATTGCTATTACTGTTTCATGTGATTCACCTCGTAATTTCCGCTCATCAATAAACTCATCTCTTATATAAATCAACGCATCATTTATTAGTGGTCGGCATCTTCTCGATCACGTTGATGAAATGTTGGATGTAGCCGGAATCGCTCCAGTCGATAGACGGAACCTGTAAATAATTCAGAGCATTTATGGATTTCAAGTCTGAAGGAAAACGGCTCTTCAGGTACAGGGATCTCATAATCGTAAATAGCAACCAGCTCTTTTTGCACGATCATCGCTTCCCCCGCTGGTAGGTCGTGTTGATAACGGGCAGTTGCATCACTGCCCGCTGTGTTTTAATGGAAAATGACGTCAGGTGCGCTTAATGCCTCACTCAAATCAAACACATCAAGTTCGGCAAAAGTGACGGATTTATTGTCACGGTAAACCCGAAGAGAACGGAAGCTCATTAGCGCTTTGCTATCAACATTGTAGTGGTTAAAACCGGGTGAAAACTTAAGGACCAGCCGGTACGCACCTAAGTCATAGACAAATGCGTCCTCATAGCCTGACTCCCAGCCTTTGTATCGCATTCCCATAAGTTGCCCAACGGTAGCGGATTTACCTTACCAGCGAGTCAGGCTGTTACTGGATGACTCGTCAGGTGTGAGCAGCACCGTGCGCCGCGCCAACTGGCGAAAAGGCGGCATAATTTCGTAATCGGCAAAAAGCTGTGCAAATTCACTGCGCATTTCTGCTGCCATTTCTAACGGGTGGGCAATGCCAATCAGAGCATCCGCAGGCAGGTCAATGGGCTCATCTTGTGCATTGCAGAACTCCCCCTCTGCGGCCACACGAAAGGCGTTGAGTAAACGACGCGGTTCATTTGCCGGATAAACCCCCCATATTAATCGCTGGGTAACCAGGCGGGTAAAGGGATGATTAACAAACAGAGAATGAAAATCTGCCAGCGACCAGCGGCGGGTGATACGTAGGGCTGCTTCAAGACGTGGGAGCAGGTTTTTGCTCACCTGAGTGGCATCTTTTTTTAGCCCTTTTAGTCGGGCCAGTGCCTCGGGCGCTTTCAGTTGATCGTCATCGGCGCGCAACCGGGGAACACTTTTCTGGCGAACGTTTTGCTGATCAAAGATAACCGGGTTGAGGTTTTCATCGAAGCGAACGGTAAACTGCCGGGGACCAAAATCAAAACTCAACGCCTGCGGATCATCAAGGCCCAATGTTGGGACTAATCTGTCCGCTAACTCTTCCTGGCTTAGCCCGCGATTTTCTGCGACCACCTGAAGAAATTCCGCCGCGTTATCACGTAAGGAGCGGGATTTCGCCCGTTGGGATATATGGTGCAGCTGTATCAGCGCCATATCATTATTCATCAGGGTAAGGATGTTCAGGCCACTGACAGCACGGGCAGATTTGCCTTCTTGTGGCCAGGCGAGGATCTGTGTCGTCAGATCTCGTGCCGTGGTTTCGTCACCAAAGAGACTTAACGCCAGAAATGCCCAGTTGTCTTTTGCGGGGGCACCAGCTTGTTGCCACGCGGTGAAAAGATCCCAGGCAAAAGCTGCCAGCGTTTGCGGCTGGCAAAACGTTTTCAGCTGTTCCAGTCCGCCATAAAAACGTCCGCCCTGGGTAAAGCGCAGCATTTCGCCGATAATTTCCAGAGCGTCATCGGTAACAGGCTGATTATTAGTGATAAGGCGCGGCCTGGACCACATTCCCGGATGCCAGAAATCAGGAGCTTTTGGAATACGTGCCGGGTAAATTTCTATTGGACCCAGTTTAAGTAATTGCTCCAGGGCAGGCCATACATCTGTACGCTGCCAGCGGTTTGCCACGGTTTGCAGTAATTCGCCATGCCCTTGTTCATACAGTAAACGCAGGGCAAGTAATGCAGCTTCGCTATTATCGCTGGGTTTTGTAAAGACAAGAGGGATAAGTGCAGTAGCCGTATGTTCCGGCCATTGTAAAATCCACTGGCGAGCCAGATCACGCTGCGCCGCGAAACGTCGCCAGACGCGGGCAACGGGCAGGGCCAGTTCTGTTGCGCCGAAATTTAAAATTAACGGAAATGTTTCTTTTGGATGATGTGAAAAAGCCAATAACAGGCCAGGTAATGTATCCAACCCGAGGATACTGAGAAAATAGTCCTCACCCGCGAATAGATGCTTTTTCTCATTGATACGCAGCCAGAAAGTCAAAGCCATCTCACGTGGCAACTGCGCCAATAAATACAGGTTCCAGACACTCTTTTCCTGACGATAATGCGAGTAGCTATCATTTTCCCAGGTGTTAATTAACGCTTCAACGTCGCCGGAACGAAGCGCCTGTTCGGCTGATTTTGCTTCCGTGGAGTGCCAGCCATTGTTGATTTCCTCTACTCTGCGCGGGGAGTAATGCCACTGACCCACTAATGATTTGCGCGCCGCATCCAGTTTGCCGGGCAGTATATAATTCCGGAACAGCCATACATCATCCCCAAAACCTAGCTCCTGTAGTACAACTCGACCACTTTTTCGTTCCATGCGTTCCGTAAAAGATCCCGTGCTGAAATAACGGGCAGACTCTGTGGCGGCAAGTCTCTCTCGTTCGCCTGGTTGCCAGCGGGCTTTGGGCGCTAATTCAAGAGGCACTAAATCAAGGCGCAGCAATG
>ENA-UOJJ01004618-UOJJ01004618.1-human-gut-metagenome-genome-assembly--contig:-CS66-NODE-4618-length-12662-cov-9.558341_pt1 | contig 12662 bp, 12 predicted proteins | sample MGYA00242343_ERZ723890 | MGnify/ENA metagenome assembly ERZ723890 | reverse complement strand
TGCACCGCGCCCCCGCGGCCGTGGCCCGGCCCAGTCCCAGAACCCGCCGGCGGCCCAGATGCTGCAGCCGCCCCGTCAGAACGGCGGACGCACGCTGAACCAGCCGCCCCCACGCCCGCCGCGGGAGACTGCCAAGCCCCGCCAGCCCCAGCGCCCCAGCCGCCCGCCGCGCCGCACGCCGGAGGATGAGCCGGGCTTGGAGCTCATCACCCGCCGCCCTCCGAAGCAGAAGTTCTCCAACTTCGAGGAGTACCTCGCGGCCCACGGCGGCATGACGCTGCCGCTGCCCCCGGACCCTAACGAGCCCAAGGAACCGAAAGAAGCACCCGCCCCGCAGCCGACGGCAGGGGAGAGCGCCGAATGACCCCGGCTACTGCCGCAGCCCTGCGCTGCCCGGTTTGCCAGGGGCCGCTGCTGCAGGTGGGCCGCACCCTGCGCTGCCCCAAGACTCACAGCTTTGATCTGGCCAAAGAGGGTTACGCCAACCTGCTGCCCATCCAGAAAAAGCATGCCGCCGACCCCGGCGACGGCAAGGAGATGGTGCGAGCCCGCCGCGCGTTCCTCTCGGCCGGGCACTACGCCCCGCTGATGCAGGCGTTGGCGGATCTCTGTGCTGACCTGCCTCACGGCCACATCGTGGATGCTGGCTGCGGCGAGGGCAGCTATGACGCCTACCTGTACAAAGCACTGGGGGACGAACCTGCCATCGTGGGCTTCGACCTCTCCAAAGAGACCGTGCGCTTGGCGGCCAGGCTGCTGCCGGAGGCCGCTTTCTGTGTGGGCGGCAGCTTTTGTGCCCCCGTGCGGGATGGCTGGGCCGACCTGCTGCTGAACATCTTTTCCCCGTTTGCCGGGGCAGAGTTCCGCCGCATGCTGCGCCCGGGCGGACATCTGGTCTACGCCGTGCCCACCGCCCGCCACCTCTACGGGCTGAAAGAGGTCCTCTACGACCACCCCTACGAGAACGAGGTGAGGGACACCGCCTACGAAGGGTTCACCTTTGTGCGCAGTGTGGAGGCCGCCGCCCAGCTGACCCTGACCGGCGATGCCGTGCAGCAGTTGTTTGCCATGACCCCCTACTACTGGAACACCCCCGCCGACGGTGCCGCCCGCCTGCAGACCTGCAAAAGTCTGACCACCGAGATCGGCTTCCGCTACCTGGTTTACCAGAAACAATAATCCAAAAGCCAGCCCAATGCGGGCTGGCTTTTTCTGTGCGTATTGGCAGCAAGGCGTCACGGTGCGTAAAACGCATCCAATACCTGCTTGAGATAGGGCCGCAGCCGTGCATCCCCAATGCCGGGCTGCGGTGCCATGATACAAACTGTATAAATCATACCGTTATTTACAAAATAAGCGGTATTTCCGCTGGCTTTGCTCTCGTCCCCGCCGCCATACAAGGGGATAACAGCAATATCCCCAGTGGGCAGTGTGTATTCCTCGCAGGTCCAGCCGTCCTTTAAATCGTAGATGCCGTCGGTCAGCACCTGCTCCACGCTGGTGGCGCGGCTGCCGCTGGGCGTCACGGCAGCGTGGGCGTTGAACGAAATGTACATGTCAAAACTTTCGCCGCTCACTTCCTTTTCCAGCAATCCGCCGTCCAGCACGTTCAGTCCAAACGGCTCGCCATCCGCGCAGGTGCCGTACAGCAGGATCTTGCGCTTGTGGGTATCACGGAAGTTGTTAGGCTCACTGGAAAAGTGCATCGCTGCGCCGTCCGGCAGGCTGTCTACAAAATCATTGCGCAGCAGCGGCAGGTTGGTCAACTCGGCGGCATCCTGCAAGCTGTCCGCCGCATCGGTAAACACTTCCGCTTTTTCAATGTCGTTGGGGTAGTGGATCAGTAAATCTGAGTTTTGCAGTGGCATGAGCATCATGCTGAAACCGTAACGGTCGGGCGCTTGCCCCTGCAGGAACGCTGGCTGCCGTTCCTCGGCGGCCAGTGTCTGCACCGCTTCGCCCAGCGTATCCAGCGGATGGGTGGTCAGCGTATAGTGCAGGGCATAACCGCCCACGGCATTGGGGGCATAGCTGGGGTGGGGGGTGTTGTGCAAATTGGTGAACTCCACCCGCGCCAGCACACCGGCGGCCAGCAGCAGCGGCGCGGCGAAACAAATCACCCACCCAAACCGCCGCCGCGGGGCAGGCTGGGCCGCCGCCACCGCCACGCGGGCCGGGCAGTGCACCTGGGCAAAGGTCTGTTTATACAAAGTCTCAAACTCCATCGTTCAATCCTCCTGATACGCCCGGCGCAGGGCCTCCCGCGCGCGGGTCAGCCGGGTGGTCACGGCGTTTTGGCTGATATGCAGCGCCGCCGCGATCTCCCTGGTGGGCATGTCCTCATAATAAAATAAGTACAGCACGATGCGGTACGCCTGCGGCAGGGCCAGTACGGCGTCGTACAATTCCCGCTGGGCGGGGTCGTCGAACACCGGTGTGTCGGGCAGTTCCTCCAGCGGCAGGCGGCGGGTATGCCAGGGCGCACGCAGACGGCTTTTGCAGTGGTTGATGGTCACCCGGATCAGCCAGCTTTTCAAATGCTCCTCGTCTGCAAAAGTGCGGTGGGTCGCGCAAAGCTTTAACAGCGTGTCCTGGGTAGCATCCTCAGCCTCCTGTGGGTGGCCGCACCAGTGCAGGGCCACGCGGTAGATCATGTCGCGGTAGCGCCCTGCGACCGCGGCCAGTTCGTTCGGCTCCATCGCGGCATCTCCTTTGTTTTGGATTTCATCAGGCCTGTTTCACTTTTAACACGCGCGAGGCAGGCGGTTTGTTACAGACAAGTTTATTTTTTTCAGTATACCAGCTTCTGTGCGGTTCATACAGCGGAATTTTGAGCATAATCCCAAAAAAAGATTGACAAAATGCGTGATTACGGCTATTATAAAGGTGTTCGCATCTGCCTGCCGGAGGAAGCCCCATGCAAAAAATCACCAATGACCTACTGGCTTTGGCCCAGAACGGCGATGAAACGGCTGTGGCCGCCCTCATTGCACGCATGATGCCCGCCATCCGCAAAGGTGCCGCCGCTGCGACCGCGCCGGGCCTGGATTTCGAGGATGCCGTGCAGGAAGGTCTGATCGGTCTGTTTGAGGCAATGCACCGGTACGATACCGCCGCGGGAATGGCCTTCGCGTCTTTTGCCGCCGCCTGCATCACCCACGCCCAGCAGGATGCCCGCCGCGCCGCTCTGCGCAAAAAGCACGCGCCGCTGAACTTCAGTGTGCCCTTGCCCGATGCCAAGGAGCTGCCCCAGCCAGGCCCTGACCCCGAGGAACAGGCCATCGCCAGCGAGCAGTACGCCGCGACGATCGAACGGATGCAGACCGAACTTTCCACGCTGGAACGCAGCGTGTTGCTGGCCACCCTAAACGGCCAGACCGCCGCTCAAATCGCCAAGGAAAAGCAGCTGGCTCCCAAAGCCGTTGCCAACGCCCTGGCCCGCGCCCGCCGCAAACTGCGGGGAGCGTAATACCCTAGGATTCAGGCGTTTGCCTGTATCATATATTTCAACCTGCCCCCAGTAGCGCCTAAAATCAGTTCGTTGGTCCATTCCTAATGCGTTGGTTTAGATTCTTCCGCGGGCAAATACAAATCAGAGGAGATACCCACTATGTTCGAAGACAAGACTTTGGTATGCAAGGATTGCGGCAAGGAGTTCGTTTGGACCGCCGGCGAGCAGGAGTTCTACGCCAGCCGTGGTTTCGAGAACCAGCCCCAGCGCTGCAAGCCCTGCCGTGATGCCCGCAAGAACTCTACCCGCGGCGAGCGCCAGATGTTCGACGCTACCTGCGCCAGCTGCGGCAAGGCCTGCAAGGTTCCCTTCCAGCCTCGCGAGGACCGTCCGGTCTACTGCAGCGAGTGCTTCGCTAAGATGAAGGAGAACGGCTGATTTACACGCTGACTGTGTAACAGTAGTCTGATTTCCACTCCGCGCCCCGGTCGCACCTGACCGGGGCGCGGTTTGTTACGGGGGAAACTGTATGACCACGCGCATGGCGCAGTTAAAACGTAGTATATGGTGCCTGGGCGCGGCAGCCCTGGTGCTGGCCCTGTGCAGCAAAACTTCGCCGCTGTATGCCTTCAACGATTGGATGGACGCCAACATTTTTTTTACAATGGGAAAATCCATGCTGTCCGGCAAGGTGCTCTACCGTGATGTGTTCGACCACAAAGGCCCGGTGCTGTATCTCCTCTACGGGCTGGGGTGGCTGCTGGACCACACGGGCTTTATCGGCGTATTTGTGCTGGAAATTTGCGGCTTCGCGGTGTTTCTAGGCCTTGGCCTGTGCACGGCGGAGCTATTGCGCGGCAAACCCCTGCACCCGGTCTGGTGCCTGGTGCCTGCGGCCGCCGTGGCGGCCTGCCGGGCCTTCTCCCACGGCGGCAGTGCCGAGGAACTGCTGCTGCCCTTTTTGGCCGCCGCCCTGTACGGGCTGGTCAAGTGCCTGACAGCCAACAGACAAATGCCGCTGCGCACTGTAGCCCTGCAAGGTTTTCTGTGCGGCTGTGCGCTGCTGCTGAAATACACGGTGCTGGGCTTTTACCTGGCCTGGGTGGCCGTGCTGGCGGTGCTGTACCTGCGCCGGGGCTGGCTGCGGCAGCTGGGCCGAAGCTGTGTCGCCTACCTGGGCGGCCTGGCGCTGGCAGCCCTGCCCTGGTTTGCCTACTTTGGGGCCCACAATGCGCTGGACGCCTGGTGGGAGTGTTACTTCTATGACAACCTCTTCCTTTATAAAGGGGACGGCCGCAGCGCCCTGACCCTGGCCCAGCACCTGTGGTGGGCTGTGCGGGACGATCTGCCCGCCGTCTGCCTGCTGGCGGCGTTCCTGTTTTGGACGGTGCTTTCTAAGCGGCACGGTGCGGCGCTGGCAACCCTGGCAATGGCCGCAGGGCTGGCTTTTACCAGCCTGATGGGCGGCTACCTCGTCTACTACGGGCTGGTGCTGGCCGTGTTTGCCCCGCTGGGGCTGGCGGCCCTGCCGCAAAAACTGCCAGCCAAGCGCGGCGTGTGTGCGGCCTTATCCGTGGCAGGCATTGCCGCCGCGGCTGCATGGTGCCTGCTGCTAAGCCCCAACCGCACTTTGCGGGGCCGCACGGCAGAAAGCCTGCCTCAGCTCCAGTTTGCCGAAATCATCCGCCAGACGCCCAACGCTACTTTACTCAACTACGGCACGTTGGACGGCGGCTTTTACACCGCCGCCGGGGTACTGCCGCCCTGCCGTTACTTCTGTGTGACCAACATGCCGCTGCAGGACCAGTGGCAGCAGCAATGGGACCTGCTGGATGCCGCCGCTGTGGACTATGTGGTGGCCCTGACCGGCGATCTGCAGAACGACTACCCCATCTACCACTGCGTCGCCAGCCAGACCTACAACGGCGGTGAGGGCGAAGTGACCTGGTATCTCTACGCAAAAACCAAATGATTTGCGCTTTTTCCGCATATGCGGTATAATAGCCCTTGCAAGAACCATACTCACAGAAAGGCAGGCACCCCATGCAACAGAATAAAAAGTTCCTGCGGGTGCTGTGCAGCCTGTTGGCTGCTGCGCTGGCGGCGTGGTGCACGGTACTGCTGTGCCGCTGGGTAGGGTATGACCTGCAGGAACGGCTGGGCAACACCCCCAGCTATGAGATCATCAACGACGACTACAGCCAGATCATCGACATCCCCGCCGAGGGCTTGACCCAGGCCATGCCGCTGAAGGCCGGCCAGCCGTTTTACGGTGTGCGATTCAAGTTCAGCACTCACGGGCAGCTGTACAAATCTGGCATGACCATGGTGGAAGCCTACAACGAGGCGGGGGAGCAGATCCTTTTTGCAGCGGGTAACTTCCTGAATATCTGGGACGATACCTTTACTGAGTTCACCTGCAACGAGGCCTATATCCCTGACCATGACGAAACGCTGACCATCCGCCTGTACAACGAATCCGCCTGGGACGGCCCGCTGGGCGTCTGGGCCAGCGAGGGCGAAGTATCCGGTATGCCGCTTTCGGTAACGGACGGTGACACCCTCAACGCCACCATGGCAATGCAGCGCGTCAGCGATTTTACCGGCAGCTGGCCCGCCGCGCTGGCCGCCCGGCTGCAAAAGCCGCTGGCCGCTGCCGTCTTTATCGCGGTGCTGCTGGCCATGCTGCACGCGCCACTCTACCTGTTTGTGCCTGCGGTGGGCCTGGCCCTGGGCGTGACGTTCACCTATGTTACCCCGGCGCTGGTCGCCCCCGATGAATACACCCACCTGGCTGCCGCCTACGAGCTGGCCAGTACCTGGAGCGGCCAGACCGCTGCCGATGAGGACGGCAACCTGCTGCTGCGGGAATGTGACGCCGACTACTTCGGCACAAAGACCGGTGACATCGGCGTCCTGGCCTACAAGAATGAGGCCATCGCCGAGACATCCGAACCCGGCAGCCCCGATGTGCTGACCACCCACAGCGAGGTGAAAGCAGGGCAGGGCAGCGGCAGCTATCTGGCCCAGGCTCTGGGCATCCGCCTGGCGCGGGCGCAGGGCAAGAACTTTTACACGATGCTGCTCTACGGGCGGCTGGCCAACCTGATTTTGTATTTACTGCTGGCAGCGCTGGCCGTTTGGCTGGCCCCGACCAGCCTGCGCGGGTTGTTTGCCTGCGTGGCGCTGCTGCCCATGCCGCTGCAATTGGCGGCCAGCCTTTCCCCGGATGCCGCCGTGCTGGGGCTGGTGTTCAGCTTCACGGCGCTTTGCCTGCGCCTGCGGGGCGAGAAAGCTGTCTGGTGGCAGAAGATCCTGCTCATCGTGCTGGGCGGTCTGACCGCCCCCGGCAAGGCCATCTACCTGCCGGTCATCCTGCTCTGCCTGTTGATCCCGGCGGAAAACCTGACCTACGACGGGAACCCAACCGTCAAATTCCTGGGCGAAGAACTTCCCGGTGGCTGCTGCATCCATGCGGCTGCGCTGGTGCTGGCGTTCTGCTTCTGGCTGGCTGCTAATCTGAATGCCGTGGCTTACGCGGCCCGCGATATGAACACCACTGTCCTGGTAACCGCCGCCGCTGCCGCTGCGGTGCTGCTGGTGCTTGCACTGGCGGCGTACCTCAAGCTGCACAAGCGCCCAAAGGTATTCTTCTGGTGCAAAGTGGCTTTTGCCGCCGTACTGGTGGTGGGCGCTGTGGGCGGCGTATACGCTGTCTCCCACATGGGCGGCGGGCTGGACCCTGACCAACTGACCATGACCTACCCCAACGGGGACTCCATCTGGACCTTCTCGTTCGGCTATATCTGTCGCAACATTCCGGCCACCGTCAAGCTGCTGCTGCGCACCCTGCCGGAACAGGGCGCTCTCTGGCTGCAAGGTCTGCTGGGCACTACCCTGGGGGAACCCATCGTCTACCGCATCGATGTCAGTTGGCTGCTGGGCGTAGGCCTGCTGCTGGCTGTGCTGGCCGCCGCCCTGCCCCGGCAGGACGAACCAGCCCTGCTGGGCCGCCGCAGCAAAGCGGGCATGGCGGGCATCTGCCTCTGCGTTGTGCTGGCTGTGCTGGCTGCCGCGCTGAACTGGACCCCCATCAACTACCAGACGCTATTCGGCTTGCAGGGGCGCTACCTGCTGCCGATTTTGCCGCTGGCCCTGCTGCTGGTAAAAAGCAGCAAAAAGCTGGCCTTGCGCCAGGATGCCTCCCGCGCCGCGGCGCTCTGCACCAGCACTTTAACCATGTTGACCCTGCTGCAAGGCTTTGGCCTGTACGCCACCTGGCAGCCGGTATCATAAAATAAGCAATATTTATATAAAGGAGAAATTTCCATGACTATCACCAAGAATACCATCATCGCCGAGATTCTGAACAACGACCCCACCCAGGGCTGCGTGCCCATCTTCCTGTCCACCGGTATGCACTGCCTGGGCTGCATGGCTTCCCATGGCGAGACCGTTGAGGAAGCCTGCGCCGTCCACGGTGTTGACCCCGACGCTCTGGTCGCCGAGCTGAACGACTACTTTGCACACCTGTAATGCACCGCGGCTGGATGCCCGCCTGGCTGCTGCCTTTGCCTATGTACGGCCGGGGCATGTGGCGGCGGACATCGGCTGCGACCACGGCAAATTAAGCGCCGCACTGGCGGGCAGCGGTCGCTGCCCGCTTGTTTTGGCTTGTGACCTTCGCCCCGGCCCGCTGGAGAAAGCCCGTGTGACCTGCGCGCCCTGCGGGGACAAGGTGCAGTGCCGTCTGGGCAGCGGGCTGGAGGTGCTGGCCCCCGGCGAAGCGGATGACATCATCATCGCGGGCATGGGTGCGGAAACAATCATTGAAATTCTGGAGGCCGCCCCCTGGGTGTTTGACGCCCGGTACAATCTGGTGCTGGTGCCCGCCACCAAGCACAGCGTGCTGCGCCGCTGGCTGGCCCGCCGCGGCTTTGCACTGGCGGGGGAGACCCTTTGCCAGGCGGCAGGCCGCTGGTATGCCGTGATGAACGCCCGCTACACCGGCGCGTGCCGTGAACCGGACGGCTTAGAGTGCCTTTGCGGCCTGACGAACGGCCAGCCCGGCTGTGGAGATTACTACGCCCAGCAGAACGCTAAACTAAAAAAATACCGCCTCGGCCTGCCTGCCGGGCAGGAAGCCGAAGCGGTGGATGTGCTCATCAAACAAATGGAGGAGTTGTCATGTCGGTAACGGTGCAGCAAATTCTCGGGCTGCTGCAAACGCTGGCCCCGTCGGAGCTGGCTTGCAGCTGGGACAATGTGGGCCTGCTGGTGGATGCCGGTGTGCCGGTCAGCCGTGTCCTGACCACGCTGGACATCACGGCGACGGTGGTGCAGGAGGCAGTGGAGAACAATTGCCAGCTGATCGTCAGCCACCACCCGGTGATCTTTGACCCGCTCAAGCATATCAGCGCAGGGGATGTGCCGGCGCTGCTCATCAAAAACAACATCTCGGCCATCTGCATGCACACCAATCTGGATGCAGCCCCCGGCGGCGTCAATGATACGCTGGCGGATCTTTTGGGTATGCAGCGGGAGGGCCGCCGCAATTTCGCCGAGGATTGCGGCCGTATCGGCCCTGTGGAACCCACTACGGTGCAGCAGCTGGCCCGCTTCTGCGCGGACACGCTGCACAGCGGCGTGCGGTACGTGGATTGCGGCCGCTCCATCACCTGCCTGGCCGAAGTCAGCGGTGCGGGCGGCAGCTACCTGCAGGAAGCTGTTGATGCGGGCGCGGATTGCCTTGTCACCGGCGAGGCCGCCCACCACATTGCTCTGCTGGCTAAACAGAAAGGCGTTGGCCTGGTGGTTTCCGGCCACTGGGGCACCGAGCACGGCATCGCCGATGTGCTGGCTGCCCATATCGCCAGCAGCTTCCCGGCCCTTACCGTCCGCCACGCTGCCGCGGACCGCGACCCCTATTCCTACTTATTATAAAAGGAGAACCCATGTCTCTTGATGCTGCGACCCTGGCGCTGGTAGCCGGGGAACTGAAAACCACCCTGCTGGATGCCAAGATCGATAAGATCTTTGAGCCTACCCGAGACGAAGTGCTGATGACGCTGCGCACCCGCACAGAGACCCACCGGCTGCTGCTGTCGGCCCGCAGCGGGTCGGCCCGCGTCTGCCTGACCAAGGAGAGCTTTGAAAACCCGCTTACGCCCCCGGGCTTCTGCATGCTGCTGCGCAAGCATCTGACCGGCGGCCGCCTGATCGATCTGCGCCGGGAGCCGGGCGACCGCATCATCTACTTTGACTTCCGCTGCACCAACGAGATGGGCGACCTGGTCGTGAACACCGTGGCGGCAGAGCTGATGGGACGCTACTCCAACCTGGTGCTGGTGCAGGACGGCCGCATCATCGATGCCCTCAAGCGTGTGGATTTTGAGGACAGCGAGGTCCGCCAGCTGCTGCCCGGTTTGCCCTACACGCTGCCGCCCAAGCCCGCCCGGCCGGACTTCCTCGTTACCAGCGCCGCCGCCATGGTGGCCGCTGCCTGCGAGAAGGACCTGCCCGTCGCCCAGGCCCTGGGCAAGACCGCGGCGGGTGTCGGCCCTGTTGTCGTGCGGGAGGCCGTCTGCCGCGCTCTGGGCGAGACCCCGGCGCTGGCCTGCGACCTGACTGTTGACGAAAAAGCCAAGCTTGCCGCCGCCATCGATGAGCTGAAGGCCGAACATGCCAACGGTGGCACCCCCACGGCGGTGCGCCTGCCCCAGCCGGACGGCGTGGCCAAGCCGGTGGAGTTCAGCTTCTTTGTGCCGCAGCAGTACGGCAGCGCCGCGCTGCTGACCCAGTACCCCAGCTACAGCGAACTGCTGGAGGACTACTACGCCACCAAGGACCGCGCCGAGCGCCTGCGGCAGAAGAGCCGCGAACTGTACAAGGCTGTGCACAACATGCACGACCGTGCCGTCCGCAAGCAGGCCGCCCGCCGCGAGGAACTGGCCCAATCCTCCAAGGCTGATACGCTGCGCCTGCACGGTGAGCTGCTGCAGGCCAACCTCTGGGCTGTACACAAGGGCGACCGCCAGGTGACCGTGCAGAACTACTACACCGGCGAGGATGTCACCATCAAGCTGGACCCGCGCTTCGGTCCCAATGAGAACGCACAGAAATATTTCCGCGACTATAAAAAAAAGCAGACCGCCCACGCCATGCTGCAGAAGCTGCTGGTGGAGGGCGAAGCCGAGATCGAGTACCTGGCCACCGTCATGTACGAGGTGGAGTCCGCCCCCGGTGAGGCTGCGCTCAACGAGATCCGCGCCGAGCTGAAGAGCCAGGGCTATCTGAAATACTACAAGCAGCGGAACCGCAAGCAGAAACCAGCGGACTTCCTGCGGTACATGTCCAGCGACGGCTTTGAAATTTTGGTGGGCCGCAACAACCTGCAAAACGATAAGCTCACCCTGCACACCGCCCGCGGTAAAGATCTGTGGTTCCACGTGCAAAAAGCCCCCGGCAGCCACTGTGTGGTCATGAGCAGGGGAGAGGACATCCCCGATACGACCAAGCAGGAGGCCGCCGAGCTGGCCGTGCTGCACTCCAGCCAGAACGGCGGCGCCAAGGTGGCCGTGGACACCACCGAGGTAAAAAACATCTGGAAAGCCAACGGCGCCAAGCCCGGTATGGTGCTCTACGAGGTCTACACCACGGTCTACGTCACCCCGCGTGCCGGGCTGGAAGAACAGTTAAAAAGGAAATAAGCAAGTTCCCGGGTGATTTGTAGGGCAGATGCTCGCATCCGCCTGTTCCGCAGGAATTCCGCACAATCCCAATTCGTAGGGGCGGATTCTGTATCCGCCCGCAAGGGAGGCTCTTTATGAAAAAGAAATTGCTTGCCCTGTCTCTTGTCCTTACTGTGCTTTCCGCCTGCGCATCTGCACCATCGGAAAGCACAGCCGCAGCACCTGCCCCAACAGCAGCGCCTGCGCCCACCGCAGCACCAACCCCGGAGCCGACAGCCACACCGTCCCCGCAGCCCTCGGCAGAACCGACTCCGGTGCCCACCATGGCGGTGTTTGCGCCGGTCTCGGTCGACAGCTGGCTGGCAAATGCAAACTGCCGTATGCCGGACTGCACACTCAGTGCCCCACCGGACGGCAAGCCCCGTCTGGATGAAATGGTGGCCTGGCCCGAGGATGGCGTAACGCTTTGCACTACCTGCCAGACACTGGAAGAGGCGGCCGAAACGTTCCATACAACGATCGACGAACTGAAAGCGCTGAACCCGGACTGGGAAGAAGGATTTGCCCGCGATGGCTACTTCTACCAGCTGAAATTGCAGGCGGAGCCGTACATCCTGCCGCAGAATGATGTGGCCTGGGTCAGGGTGCGTGCCCCATGGGCTGAACGTGGCTATAAGACGGTCTACGAAGTCCCGGCTAGCCTGGATCCCCAGGCGGCTGCGGCCATGGGCATGGCATATTATTTCCAGCAAAACTTCTGCGGCGGCTTCCACGCGGGCTCGATGCCCAGCGAAGACGCCGGTGCTGACGCTGACGGTCGCTTCCATGTCCGCGCAGTGGACGGGGCGCTCTACACAAAATTCTCCGAGTTCGATAACTTCCTGCATGCAGTCTATTCGGACCGGCGCGTAGAAGAGATCGCCTACAGCAAGGACGGCTTTTATAAGGAAGGCCCGAACGATACGATCCTTTCCATCGATGGCGACCGGGGCGGCAACATTGCCTACTGCGGCTATCTTTTCACCGAACCCGAAACGCAGCCCGACGGCAGCCTGCGCTTTTATCAGATTGTGTTGACCTGCGAGGATGAGAGCTTCCACGGCTGGGATATAACGGAACCTGTCACGCCCGATACAGCTACCCTGCGCCCTGTCCATCTGGTCCCCACCGAGGGCGGCTGGCGCGTGGATGAGCTGGGGCTGCCCAATTGATTACAATTTGCTTAAAAAGCAAACGATATTTCCACCAAAACCATGCACTCTGTTGAAAACCCTCTTGACATACACCTCTTTCGGCATAACGTAAAAAAATCTCAAAAAAAATTTATAAAAATGCCAAAAAACACTTGCAACACCGGGAAACGTGTGTTATAATACGTCTTGGCTGCGGAAGGCTTGTGCAGATAAACAAGCTGCGCAAGCCGCGATATGCGTTGATGCGGGAGGTTGCCGCCACATAGCCAATAGGCTGGCGGGTTTTTCCGCGGAGTATGTCCGATCTTAGAACCGGGCGAAAGAATT
>ENA-UOJJ01004614-UOJJ01004614.1-human-gut-metagenome-genome-assembly--contig:-CS66-NODE-4614-length-12672-cov-33.316795_pt1 | contig 12672 bp, 10 predicted proteins | sample MGYA00242343_ERZ723890 | MGnify/ENA metagenome assembly ERZ723890 | reverse complement strand
TGCCGCACCTCGCTCGCCGTATCGGCACTTAGAATTATGCGGTATTGCCCTAAAAGTAAAGAATAAAAATAAAAAAGCCCCGCCTGCCGGGCAGAACATTCTGCATCCGGCAGGTGGGGCTTTTGGTTGTTGCAAATAGATAAATGAAAATTTACTGCCTTTTCTGCATCCGCAGCAGGCTGTACGGCATCAAGGGCGTGGCACAGGGAATGGTATACTGCATCATCGGGTGCGGGGTGGCATCCACCGCTTCCCCTTCCGCGTTTTTGATCCATTCAGGGGTTACGGGCACGACCGAACCATCTGGCTGCAAAATTTCCAGCGAATCTCCCAGGCAGAACTTGCTGCGCTGGGTGCAATGGGCAACGCCGTCTTCCCACGAATCCACAGTGCCGATGAAATCCCAATCTCGCACATAAGTATGGCTGGGCGTCTGCAGGGCTTTCTCTTTGCCAAAATAGAAACCGGGTGAATAATGGCGGTGGCTGGTACGGTTCAGCTCATCCAGCACGGAATCCGGTAAATCAAACGTATCACTGGCGGGGTTTGCCAGGTACTGGTCCAGCGCTTTGCGGTAAGCAGCGGTAACGGACGCAACGTAATAGAACGTTTTGGCGCGCCCCTCAATTTTCAGAGAATCCACACCAGCCTTGCAGATCAGGTCCAAAAACGGTGCGGTGCATAGGTCGTTGGCGTTCAGGATGTAGCTGCCGTCCTCATTTTCGCCAATGGGCATATACTGGCCGGGGCGTTTTTCTTCTACAAGATAGTATTTCCAGCGGCAGGGCTGGGCACATTCGCCGCGGTTGCCGCTGCGCCCGGTCATATAGCTGGAAAGCAGGCACCGACCAGAAACGCTCATGCACATGGCGCCGTGCACAAAGGCTTCCAGCTCCAGCTCCGGCGGGGTGTTATCGCGGATCTGGGCAATATCGGTCAGGGTCAGCTCGCGCGCCAGCACCACACGCTTGGCGCCCAGGTTGTAGGCCATGGTTGCAGCAGCATAATTGGTGATGCCTGCCTGGGTGGAAAAATGCACATCCACATCCGGAGCATACTGTTTGGCAAGGCTCAGTACGCCAAGGTCCGCAATGATAAAGGCATCCACCCCGGCTTCGGCCGCGTCCTTGATATACTGCGGCAGCTCGGAAAGCTCATCGTTGGTGGGCAGGTTGTTCAGGGTCAGGTATACTTTTTTGCCGCGAGCATGGGCAAAAATGCAGCCATCATGAAGCTCGCCAATGGTCAGGTTGACCGGTGCGGCGCGCATACCAAAGCGCGGCAGTGCGCAGTATACGGCATCGGCACCATACATGACGGCATATTTCAGGGCTTCAAGGCTGCCGGCAGGCGACAGCAGTTCCGGACAGGACAACATAAGATAACGGCTCCTTTGTTCAGTGAAGTTCAGCTTTTATCAGCCCCAACCGGCGATGATGCAGTTCTGATGGTGTTCGTCTGCCGTTTTGGCATAGAAATATTCGCCAGGGTGGTCGCCGTTCGGGTTGCCGGTTACAAAGAAATAATAGCCTTCGTCCAGATATTCCTGGTCGGGATTCAGCGCGGCGGCAATGGCATCAATACCGGGATTGGTGATGGCACCGGCGGGCAGGCCGCTGATGCGGTAGGTGTCGTAATGAGCAAGCACATCATCCGGAACAGCACCCTGTTCCGGCCAGCCGTAATAAGCGGCGGTGGGCGAATTCCACAGGTAGTTATTGTCGCTATCGTTCATGATATAGCTACTGGCATTGGATTCCAGCTTATGCTCTGCCCACTGCGGGTCATCGGATTCCAAACGATTGTGGAAGCAGGCGGAAACCTTGGCGTCTTCTGCGGGCATACCGGCTTCTTCCTGAATAAAGCTGGCCAGAATGACAACATCATTCATTGTGGTGCCCTTTTCGTTGATGGTATCCCACAGGTCGGAAGTTTTGGCGTCGAATTCCTTATAGAAGGTGTTGACGTAATTATAGACCGAGTCATCGGTGAAGAACTCGTAAGTGTCCGGGAACAGGTAGCCCTCGCACTTCATCAGGCGGCCTTCGGTATCCGGGATGGCATTCCAGAAATCATACTGGCTGAAATCGGAACCATCCTCGCCGTTGGCGCAGGCAAGGAAATCATCCACCGAGCACAAGCCATTTTCTTCCATCTTCTGGGCAATAGCAACGGCTGTGTAGCCTTCGGGGAATGTGATGGTAATGGTCTTGCGCTTGACCTGCTGCACGCTGAGGGTTTTCAGGATCGTGTTATAATCCATGCCGGAGCGCAGGGTGAAATCGCCATACTGCAAACCGGAAGCTCGGCCGCTGTATTTGGCATACAGCTTGAACAGCCAGTCATACTGGATGACGCCATCCTCTTTCAAAACGTTTGTGATGTCTGCAACAGTGGAACCCTGTTCAATGGTAACGGTCTGCTCCGGGCCAAGTTCGCCGTTGCCGGCAACTTCGCCGTAGAACTGGAACACTTTCCAGCCGCCGATGCCGACGATAGCCAAAATGACAACAAGAACCACAAGCCCAATGGGAAAACGGCGGCGGACGGGTTCATCATCGTCATCCTCTGCGTACTCGTCTGGACCTTCGGCGTCTTCGTACAGGTCCTGCGGGTCAGGATCAGGCTGTACCGGGCGCTTTGGTGCGGGGGCTGGCGCAGCATGATAAGCCTGGCGCGACTGCGAGCCCTTGTCCTGGGAATCACCACGATTGATTTTCATTCCAAATCTCCTTTACCAGGCAGCAGAACTGCCCTGTTTCACGTATGCACGGTCTTACAGCAACAGGCGGAAATAAACGTCCGTAACGGGGAACGGCTGCCCAAGGTAACAAATCATGCCGTAACCACAGCGCTTACCCTCGCCCAGGTACAAAAACTGATTTTCCGCCAGCAGCAGCCGTGCTTTGGTCAGACCAGTATGTTCCCGCGCGGCCTGCAGCAGAATATCAGCCGAATGGTCGTTATCGGCCTGCAGCTCCATAAAAAGCAGCTCGTCCTTTTCCTGGCAATAGAGGCCGTAACCGCGCTGGTTGGAAACAATGGTCATACCGCGGCGGTAGAGCCGGGTGATCATGGTGTTCATGCTGCTTTCCGGCAGAGCGATGCAGGCGGGCTGGTAGCGCATGCGGGTGTCGATCAATTTGCGGACTGTCAGGTTATCAAACTCTGCTCGTGCCCACAAATTGTGTTCAATGGGCTTGCGGATGATGCGCAGCGGGAAGCGCCCCTGAAAATTCAGCTGGGAAAACGCTTTTGCGGCCCGCGTGCTTTGCGGTGCCGCCACAGCGAAATCACACCCTTTGGCGGAAAAGGCGCGCAGGCAGGTTGCCAGCAGTTTGGGCATCAGCCCGCGCCCCTGCAGGGACGGGTCCGTTGCCATGCAGCAGAGCCATACGCCGTGGTGGTGCCCGCATTCCACTGGAACCGCACCAATCATGGCGGCCGGGATGGGCTTTGCACCGGGGGCCGGGTCCCGGGCAAGGATCAGGATATTATCCAACCCCACAATTCCACAAAGCCAGTCCAAAGCATCCTGGCGGGTTCCGCCATACGTTTTGCGGCGAAACGCAACCATCTGCTCCAAATCAGCTTCCGTTGCTTTGCAAAGCATGTTCTATCCCCTCCTTGCCGTATTCAACGTGTGGCTTTTGCTGCCAACGGTTTTAGCTCAAAATCCGCTCCAGGTATGCCATCACTTCGGACTGAATATCCTCCGGCGTGCGGATGGTTTTCTGGCCGTCTACCGTTGTGGTACACTCAATGCGGTGCCAGCCCAGCTTGCGTGCGCAATATTCAGCGGCAGCGCGGGAACGGGCCAGGTATTCGGTATCGCGTTCCTGAATATCTTTTTTGCTTTCATCGCCGTGGTAGCGCTGCGCAATCAGGCGCTGGCTGACATCGGGATCAACCGCAAGGTATACAACCGCATCCGGCGCAGGCAGGCCGAGCTTTTTGTACTCGAACTCAAACAGCCACTCCAGAAAACCATCCCAGTGCATCGGCGGCAGTTTGGAACATTGGTGAACAGCGTTGGAGGTGGTGTAACGGTCAGAGATGATTAGCCCATTCTGGCGGTAGACATTGCCCCACCTGGTTTTGTAGCTGGCAAAGCGGTCAACAGCATAAAACGTTGAAGCTGCATAAGCGTTCACGTCATCCGGGCGCTGGCCGAACTCGCCGGAAAGATACATCTTGACCAGTGCGGAGGACGGACTGTCATAATCTGGGAAGCTGATTTTCAGCGGGTCATACCCTTTGCTATGCAAATTCTGGCAGGCAAGTTCTGTCTGTGTGCCCTTGCCGGAACCATCCAGGCCTTCAAAAATAATCAGTTTACCCATGGTTTTCAGCCTCCTGTTTCAGTGTTGCATATTTATCACGCACGGCGTTCTGCTTGCCGCAGCACATACCGCCCTCCGGGCAGGGACCCGCCAGGCAGCGGGGACCAGCTGCGGCAAAAACATGCGGCGCAAGCGGGTATACAAGGCGCAGCATTTCATCGGCAACGGCGCGGATCTCCCACTGGGCACGGTTGCAGCAGCGCAGGTTGAAAAAGTTGTTCAGGCTGCGGCAGTTCATGGTCATTACCATTTTTGTCTCGCAGGCGTTGGGCAATACAAAGCGGGCGTCCTCGTTTGCCATTTTGCTGGCTTTGGCGCGGGCGGTCTTTTCCGGCATGCCCTGCTCCATCAAGGTGTGGGTATGATTTTCTTCCAGTGCTTTGACCAGCTCCAGGTAGTGTTTGGCATCGGCGTTCATTGCATCAATAAAAGCCGCTTTGGCCGCAGGGTCAGCCTCAATTTCCGGGGGAATCACATAACGGAAATCTTCCAGCCGCACATAGCGCTGGCTCTGCACACTGAAACTTGCAATGCGGTGGCGGGTGACCTGTGCCAGAAAGGTGCGGGAAACGCCCTCAATGCCAAAGGTAAAGCTGGCATGTTCAATGGGGCTGGCGTGGCCGAAGTCATTCAGCTTTTGCAAAAAGGCTGCGGTCTTTTCCGGTGTTAGGCCATCCAGCAGGGTTTCGATATGTGCATCAGAATAGCACAGCTTGGCGGCTGCGGCAATGGTCTTTTCGGGGTCATTGGTGTGGGCGATCAATGTTACAAGCATGGACCCGTTCCCTCTTTTCCTTTTTTATCAGTGGTTTATTCTTCGCTGGTCAGCTTGGTCAGCGGGGCGTAATTGGCCATTGTTTTTTTGATGCCAACGCGGTCAAACTGGATTTCTACAATACAGTCCCCCGCAACCGGCGTTACTTTCAGCACCTTGCCGCGGCCAAACACCTTGTGGTCCACAAGGTCCCCGGCTGCAAAGTTGGCGGCCTTTTTGCGTGCGGGTGCGGCGGGCGCAGTGGTAACGCCACCGCCCGCCGGAGCAACCGGAGCACCGGAATGATGGTTGACGCGGCTACTGCCATACCCGGCGCCAAAGCTACTGCTTTGGACCGTGTGGCGGCCGCCGGGGTAGTTCGGGCTTTCGTGCCCGCCGGAAGCAAACCCACTTTGGAAGCCGCCGGCATACTTGCTGCCAAAGCCGCCGCGGTTGTATTCACTGTTCAGATACCCGCGGGAAGCCCCGGAGTATCCGCTGCGCCCGCCGGGAACATTGGTGCTGTAGCTGCCGTACCCGGCGCCAAAACCGCCGCTGTAAGCAAGCTCTGGGCTTTCGGTTTCGTCCATCACATTGGGGTCAATCTCATCCAAAAAGCAGGAAGGCGGGTTGCGGCGCGTCTGGCCGAAAATCATACGGCTGCGGGAGGAAGAAAGATACAGCTCTTTCTTGGCGCGGGTAATACCGACATAGCACAGGCGGCGCTCCTCTTCCATTTCTTCCTCGCTGTAGCGAGCAAGGTCACCGGGGAAAACGCCATCCTCCATACCAATGATAAACACATACGGGAATTCAAGGCCCTTGGCGCTGTGCATCGTCATCAGGGTAACGGAATCAGCATCTTCATCATAGGAATCAAGGTCTGCAATCAGGGCAACTTCTTCCAAGAAACCGGAAAGGGTTGCGTCTTCCCCGTTCTGCTCCGCATAAGTCTTTACGGAAGAAATCAACTGGCCCAAGTTTTCCAGCCGGGTCTCGCCCTCTTCTTTCTGCGCTTTCAGCATGGCTTCGTATCCGGTCTTGCGGATCACTTCACCGGCAAATTCATCCAGCGGAAGGGTGACGGAAAGATCACACAGTTCACGGTACATGGAGTAAAACGCGTTCAGCGCGCTGGCGGCACGGCCCAGTGCGGGATAAGAAGAAGCCTCCCGGATGATCTCCATCATCGGCACGCCGTTGGCGGCGGCCAGTTCCCCGATCTTATCAATGGTGGTGGCACCAATCTTTCGTGCAGGTTCATTGATGATGCGGCGCAGGCGCACGTCATCCCGCGGGTTGACCACAACGGCCATGTAAGAGTTGATATCCTTGACTTCCTTGCGGTCAAAGAAGCGTTGGCCACCCACAATGCGGTACGGGATACCGGCACGGGCAAAATAAGTTTCGATGGGGTTGGACTGCGCATTCATGCGGTACAAAACGGCATGGTCTTTTAAGGAAGCACCATTTTTCAGGTTCTGGCCAATAACCTCGGCCACATGGCTGGCCTCATCCTGTTCCGAAGCAGCCGTATAATGGTGAACTTTGTCACCATCGCCGTTCTGGGTCCACAGGGTCTTGCCTTTGCGGCCGTTGTTGTTCTTGATGACGCTATTGGCCGCATTCAGAATGTTGGAGGTGGAACGGTAGTTCTGCTCCAGGCGGATGGTTTTGGCCCCGGCAAAAACTTTTTCAAAGTTCAGGATATTTTCAATGGTAGCACCGCGGAACTTATAAATGCTCTGATCGTCATCGCCAACAACGCATACATTGTTGGAACCACCGGCCAGCAGGCGCACCAGGTGGAACTGGGCCACGCTGGTATCCTGGTATTCGTCCACCACGACATAGCGGAACTTCTGCTGGTAGTATTCCCGCGCTTCGGCATCGGTTTTCAGCATCTGCACGGTATGGAAAATCAAATCGTCAAAGTCCATGGCACCAGCCGTGCGCAGCCGGTTGGAATAGGCGGTATAGATTTTGGAAATCAGAGCAGCCTTGGTATCGCGCGGCGCTTCGGCGGCGACATCTTTGGCGGAAAGAAGTTTATCTTTGTAACCGCTGATCTGGGAGATGGCTGATTTGACCGGCAGGAACTTGTCATCAATCATCAGTTCTTTGTAGATCTGCTTGATGACACGCTGCTGGTCGTCGGAATCGTAAATCGTAAAGCTTTTGGGGAAGCCAATGCGTTCGGCATCGCGGCGCAGGATCCGTACACAGGCAGAGTGGAAAGTGGAGGCAAATACATCCCCGCCCATGGTATCGCCCAGCATGGCTTTCAGGCGTTCTTTCAGCTCTCCGGCGGCTTTATTGGTAAAGGTAATGGCCAGCACATTCCACGGGCGGGCCGGGGCAACGCTCATCAGCGGCATCAGGGACTGCGGAACCGGCTGGCCGCACATGATGGCGGTGCGCAGCTGCTCCAGATCACTCTGCGCAACCGGGCGGCTGACCTCTTTTGAGCCATAGGCGCGGCCAAAACGGATGATATTGGCAATGCGGTTGACCAGAACGGTGGTTTTGCCGGAGCCTGCACCTGCCAGGATCAGCAGCGGGCCTTCGGTGGTAAACACAGCCTGCTGCTGCACCGGGTTCAGCTTAGTAAAGCAGGAAGCGATATAGCGGTCCCGCAGGGCCAGAAATTCAGTGGTAATGGTATCGGGCATAATGAACCTGTCCTTATATTATATGGCAGAACCAGCCCGGAACCATGCAGGGCTGGGAATTTTGGCAAACGCTGTATAGTATAGCACACTTTTGCCGGATAGAAAAGTAGGCTGGCGGAGGTATCCGCAGAAAATCATACTTTTTACAACCTGCACAAAAGCTGCGCTTTAATTGGAAAAACCTTCTGGGGATTGCAGTCGGTTATGCCACGCTCTGGGGGTGGCATCGCGGAAACCGGCTGTCAGGTATTGGCCCAGCGTTAAGCTGGCTGCGGTTCCGCGTGCCACACAGTTGATGGGGTCTGGTGCGATGGCAACATCCACATGCAGCTCCCCGGCAATATAACCAGCCAGGCCACGCAGCATGGAGCCGCCGCCAGTCAGCAGAATGCCGTTCTTGGCAACATCAGCGGCCAGTTCCGGCGGGGTGCTTTCCAATACATTGCGGGCAGTGGCGGCAATGCGGGCGGCCAGTTCCTGCACGGGCAGGTACAGGTCCCGCGTATAGACAAGGCGGCGGGCGGGCAGGTTGGTCTCCCAGGAATGACCACGGATCTCCATTACGCCCTCAAACTCGCTTTTGGTGCAGCAGGCAACCTGCTTTTTCAGCGCTTCGGCGGTTAGAGGGCCGATGGCAATGTTGAATTTTTCCTGAACATACTGGGCAATGCACTGGTCAAAAGCGTTGCCGGCGACCGGCAGGCTGGCGGCGCGCACCCGCCCACCCATGCTGATCACGGCGATATCCGTGGAGCCGCCGCCGATATCAATCACCATGCAGCCCATGGGTTTGCGGATATCCAGCCCTGCGCCAAGGGCGGCGGCGACAGGCTCATCCACAAGGAAAACCTGCCGTGCCCCGGCTGCCATGACGGCTTCTACCACGGCGTCAGCTTCAATGCCGGTAATGGCTGCCGGAACGCAGACCGATACGCGCGGCTTGATGATGCGCGAACGGCATACCTCATTGATAAACCGCACGATTAGTTCGTTTGTCATGCGGTGGTCCTGAATAATACCGTCCCGCAAAGGGCGGATGATATCAATATAAGAAGGCACACGCCCCACCATGCGCAGGGCTTTGTCCCCCACTGCCAGAATGGTGCTGCTGCGGGTATCAACAGCACCAATGCTGGGCTGATGGAACACAACTCCCTGTTCCTGTGTGGCAATGATAATGGAAGTTGTGCCAAGATCAAGGCCGATATCATATTGCTTCATGTTTATCTGGTACTCCTTGCTGCCAGAAGCAGCACTTTGTTATCTATTGTGAATTGCCATCAACCATCCGGCAGATAAAAGTTATTTGCTTTCTTTTGGTGTTCCGGCGGCACCGTGGCTTTTGGGCATCAGTTCCGTCGCTGCAACACACACGCCGTCCACACTCACAGCGCCACCATCCAATAGCGCTTTGGCGCAGGCAGAGATGGTGGCACCAGTGGTGATCACATCATCCAGCAACAGCAGCCGCATTCCGGAAAGGTCAACCCCAGTACGGCAGGCGTAAGCATCCTTGACATTGGCAAAGCGCTTTTGCTGGTCCAGCGATTTTTGCGGTAAAACCTGCCGGGTCAGGCACAGCGGCTGGATGACCGGAATGTGCAGGATGCGCCCAAGGCGCTGCGCCAGCAAAAGGGGCATATTTTCCGCGCGGTTCTTCTTTACGCGCGGCGGCACCGGAACAATGGCGCTGTACAGCAAAATGCCGGATAGATTCTCGTATACCGGGCGGTACCCTGGGGCACGGGCGGGCTGTGCGCCAAAAATCAGCACAGCCATCAAATCCGCCAGTTCCCGCGCATACCAGGGGTTGCCGTTCTCCTTGCAAAGCAGGATAGCATGGCGCACACTGTCTGCATAGTAAAAGGCAGCTGCGCAGGTGTTGACAGCGTAAAAGGCGTGCTCCGTTACAGGCAGACGCGGTGGAAGATGCCGCAGACGCTCGGCTTCCGGTATACAGGAACGGCACACGGCGGCTTTCCAGGCGCTTTGCTCAAGTACCGTGCCGCACAGCGGGCAGTGCCGCGGATAGGCAAGGGCCAGCAGCGGTTCCAGAGCCGTTTGCCCGCGGTCCAGCCAATCCAGAGATATGCGTTTTCTCTGTTTCATCTGCGTTTTTCAGCCGGAGTGACTGCCTCGCGCAGCAGGTAGCGCAGCCCGCTGTAACGCATGTTCTGGCGCACATTATCCACCATGGCCTGCTCGGTGCGCCGGGTTCCCGCCAGAATGCACAGGCGGCGTGCGCGGGTAACCCCGGTGTACAACAAGTTGCGGTAACAAAGGCGCGCGGGTACATCTGCCACAGGCATAATGACGGCCGGAAATTCAGAACCCTGGCTTTTGTGCACTGTTACAGCGTAAGCGGGTTCCAGCTCGGCAAGCTGGTCAGCACCGTAAATATACTTTCGGTCATCCATCCGTACCGTCACAGCACGGCTTTCGGGGTCAACGGCAGTAATAATACCCATATCCCCGTTATAGGCACCCACACCGGCTTCGGCACCGTCCCGCTCATAGGGAATGTCATAATCGTTTTTGATCTGCATTACCTTGTCGCCACAGCGCAGCACACGGCCGCTTTGCTCCCAAATGATCTGCGGCTTATCCGGTGCAGGCGGGTTCAAAATGGCCTGCAGGCGGCGGTTCAGTTCTACGCTCCCGGTGGGGCCAACCTTGGTGGGGCAAAGCACCTGGATGTCCCGCACGGGGTCATAGCCATAACTTTTGGGCAGCCGGGTACTGACCAGGTCGCAGATCAGCCTCTGGCAGGCAAGACCGGTGGATTCGATCATGAAAAAGTCATCATCCCGCCCGCCTTTTATGGGCATCTGCCCTTCCACAATGCGGTGGGCGTTCTGTACAATCATGCTTTTCTGCGCCTGGCGGAAGATCTCATTCAGCCGTACGGTGGGCAGAACGTCTGCCTGCAAGATCTCCCCCAGCACACTGCCGGGGCCAACGCTGGGCAGCTGGTCGGCATCACCTACCATAATAATGCGGCAGTGGTAACGCGCGGCGGCCAACAACGCCTGGAACAGCTTGGCATCTACCATACTCATCTCATCCAGAATGATAACGTCAAACGGGAGAAGATTCTTTTCATTATGAATAAAACGCACGCTGCCGGTAGAATAGTCCACTTCCAGCAATCGGTGGATGGTGGAAGCGCTGTGGCCGGTCAGCTCGGTCAGCCGCTTGGCGGCGCGGCCGGTGGGGGCACACAGGGCAACCCGGTCATAAATACCTTCATACAAATTCAGAATCGCTTTGACCGTTGTGGTTTTGCCGGTACCGGGACCGCCGGTCAAAACCATTACGCGGGAAGAGAGTGCTAAGCGGATTGCTTCCCGCTGCAAAGGGGCATATTCAAAACCTTGGGTCAATTCCAAAACGCGGATATCGCTTTCCAGCGTTTTGGGGCTTTCTGTCGGGAATGTGGCAAGCTCCCCCAGCCGCGCAGCAATATCCTGCTCTGCGCTGAGCAGATCTGGCAGGTAAATATATTTCGTTCCGTCAAAGGTGCAGGCGCGCATTTCGTCATGCTCCAACAGGCTTTGCAGCCCGGCCTTTACGGCATCCGGCTCCACCCGAATAAAACGCGCAGTGCTTTCGATCAGCTTATCTGCGGGCAGGCAGGTGTGGCCATTGTTGGCGTTGTGGCGCAAAGCGTACAAAAGCCCGGCGGCAATGCGCAGGTCGCTGCCCTGTCCTACCTGCAGCTGGGCGGCGATACCATCGACCTGGCTGAATTTCAGGTTCAGCGGCTCCCCGCACAGCATGTAGGGGTTCTTTTTCAGTGCTTCTACCGTGGCGGGGCCAAACGCGCGGTAGGCTGTAACAGCCATCTGGGCGGAAAGCCCAAACTTGGCCATCCAGGCAACCACTTCCCGCACACCGTACATACGTCGGAACTCGTTGGAGATGGCGGCGGCCTTTTGCGGGGTGATACCTTTTAGCTCACAGAGTTTGTCCGGCGTTTCGGAGATGACGTTCAATGTATGCGCCCCAAATTTTGCCACAATCTTTTTTGCTGTGGAAGGCCCGATATAGGGCAATACCCCACTGGAAAGGTAGCTCAGCAAAGCCGCGGTATCCTGCGGCAGGCTGGCCTCACAGGTTTCGGCACGGAACTGTTCGCCATAGCTGGGGTGGTTGACCATATAGCCATACGCCGTAATGGACATACCGTTATCCACGCTGCCCACGTTGCCTGCCACCACAATATCGGTGCCACCGGCATCCACTTCAAACACGGCATAACCGGTATCCGGGTTTTCGTATATCACATGCTCAACAACGCCCTCTAATTTGAGCATCTCAGCAGTTTGTGTTGTACTATTTGTCTGTAAAGTATCCGTGCTTGCCACCTCCTTCCGGGTGCAAATGGGGTAAAAACCGTTCAATACACAATTTTTTATTTTATATTATAGCCTATTTGTATCTCTTTGGCAATTTTTTTGACAACTTCCCCTTGTAGCTGATATAATAAATGTCCTTTTGCGGTTTTGAAGTGAGTGCAAAAAGAAGGCGCTGGGCAAGGAGGCGAAGCTGGAATAAAATTGCATGGATCGGATTTTCTGGCAGCGGCAAGTCCACAGTGGCGCGGACGCTGAGGTAGGAATACGCGATGTAAATGCCTTGCAGCTTGACTACGTACAGCATATACTGGGCAGGCAGGTACGCCCGCTGGAAGAAAAGCGGACAGCCGTACCCGCAGGCAAACTGAAAAAATCGCCAGGTTTTTGCGCAGTGCCCGAGGAAGTGCGTGTGATCAAAAAAGCAGGGAGAATTGGATGAATTTTACCGGGAAACGGGAATGCGGACAGAGCAGACTTTGCAGCAAAAGCGTTAAGGCAACACCGCACAATTCCCGCCTAGCGGCTTAAGCACCGCTTCGGCGGCT
>ENA-UOJJ01004611-UOJJ01004611.1-human-gut-metagenome-genome-assembly--contig:-CS66-NODE-4611-length-12680-cov-4.211723_pt1 | contig 12680 bp, 9 predicted proteins | sample MGYA00242343_ERZ723890 | MGnify/ENA metagenome assembly ERZ723890 | reverse complement strand
CTACAAGTACTGCTACGGCAGCTATCCGTCGCGCGCGGCGGCTGCGGCCGATCTGGCGACGGTGCGCAAGGTGTTCCGGGACGCCTACGTGGTCCATTTCAACGGGGACCGCATCGAATAACGAAGCAAGTCAAGAAAAAGTCATACCATGAAGAAAGAGGTTAAAATAGGCATGTTCGCCGTGGCGATGATTCTCTGCGCCTGGGGCGGAATCCGGTTTCTGAGCGGCGTGGACATCTTCAGCCGCAATGTCGACTACTATGCGGTGTACGATCAGGTGAACGGCGTGCAGGGTGCCTCGCCCGTGATGATGCGGGGCGTGAAGGTGGGCACCGTGTCGGAGATTCTCTTCGACCCCGCGCGGAGTTCGCAGGTGGTGCTGCGGCTGACGGTCCGCCGGCAGTATCCCATCCCCTCCGATTCGGAGGCGAAGATCGTCAGCAGCAGCCTGATGGGCTCGAAAGCGATCGAGATCGTGCTGGGCGAGTCGTCCGTGCGGCTCGAGAAGGGCGACACGATCCGTTCGGGGTACAGCCGCGACATGATGGATACGGCCCTGACGGAGCTCGACTTCTTCAAGGAGAAGATCTCCCGGCTGACCGAGGAGCTGTCGCGGACCCTGACGGGCATCTCGACGCTCGTGGAGAGCAACTCTTCGAACATCGGGCAGCTGACGGCCCATCTGAACTCCATAGCCGGCAATCTGGACGAGGTGCTCTCGGCCGAGAAGAGCGGACTGCGGTCGGCCGTCGCCGGCATCTCGGAGTTTTCGCAGACGCTGGGGCAGAACGCCGGACGGGTGGATACGCTGATGGGCAACCTGACCCGCTTCTCGGACAACCTGGCCGAGGCCGACCTGAAGGCGGCTGTCGGCCGGCTGAACGACATTCTGGACCGGATCGACTCCGGAGAGGGTACCGTGGGCAAGCTCATGAACGATGCGGTGCTCTACGAGAACCTGCAGCAGGCCAGCGAGAACCTCTCGGTGCTGCTGGCCGATCTGAAGGAGAATCCGAAGCGCTACGTCCACTTCTCGCTCTTCGGCCGCAGCGAGGCCAAGGAGAAGGAGCGGGCTGCCAGACTGGAGGAGAAGCTCCGGCAGGATTCGATCCGGCGGAGCCGGTAGCGTGCGAACGGAGACGATGTGTAGTCCGGAGGCGGGGAGCCTTCCGGACTATTTGGTAACTGCGTAAGAACGAAAACGATGATATATCCGCAAAATTTCGAACAAAAAATAGGTTTCGACCGCCTGCGCGAGCAGGTGGCGGCGCTCTGCACCATGCGTGCGGCGCGCGAGCTGCTGGCCGGGCAGACCTTTTCGACCGACCGGGCCGAAATAGAGCGCCGGCTGTCGCTGGCCGACGAGATGCGCACGATCCTGATTCTGGAGCGCGACTTCCCCGACGGCGAGTATGTCGACATCGACCGGATCGTCGCCAAAGTCGGGGTCGAGGGGGCTTTCCTCGACACGACGGAGGCGGTCGACCTCCGGAAGGCCCTGGGGGCCGTGGGCGAGACGGTCGGCTTCATCCGCAACCGCGGCGAGGGGGCCTATCCCTATCTCTTCCGTCGGGCCGGGGGCGTGAGCTCCTTTCCCGAGATCGTGGCGGCGATCGACCGGATCATCGACCGCTTCGGCGATGTGAAGGATACGGCGTCGCCCGAACTGCAGCAAGTGCGGCGGGCCATTCGCGAGCACGAGGGACAGGCGGCCAAGCGGCTCCAGCAGCTGTTGAACAGCGCCAAGAGCGCCGGGATCGTCGATGCCGACGCCACGCTCTCGATCCGCGAGGGGCGGGCCGTGATCCCCGTGTCGGCGGCCAACAAACGCAAGTTGCCCGGCTTCATCCACGACGAGTCGGCCACCGGAAAGACGGTCTACATCGAGCCGGTCGAGGTGGTGGAGATCAACAACGAACTCAAGGAGCTGGAGTATGCCGAACGGCGCGAGATCGTGCGCATCCTGACCCTCTTCACCGAGGAGATCCGTCCTTTCGCGGCCGAGTTGGCCGAGGCGGGGGAGTATCTGTCGGAGATGGACATGGTGCGGGCGAAGGCCCGCTGGGCCGTGGAGAACAGCGGCGGCAAGCCCATCGTGTCGACCGACGACCGGCTCGTGCTGCGCCGGGCCCGCCACCCGCTGCTGGCGCAGACGCTCCGCGCGCAGGGTCGGGAGATCGTGCCGCTCGACATGGAGCTCGACCGGCACAAGCACCTGCTGGTTATTTCGGGTCCCAATGCGGGCGGCAAGTCGGTCTGCCTGAAGACCACCGGCATCGTGCAGTACATGTTCCAGTGCGGATTCCTGGTGCCGGCGCTCGAAAATTCGGAGCTGCCGATCTTCCGGTCGATCTTCATCGACATCGGCGACGAACAGTCGATGGACGACGATCTGTCGACCTACTCGTCGCACCTGAAAAACATGAAGAACATGCTTCAGGGCGCTTCGGAGAGGACGCTGGTGCTGATCGACGAGTTCGGATCGGGCACCGAACCCACCATCGGCGGCGCCATTGCCGAGTCGATTCTCGAGAAGCTGCTGGAGAAGGGGTGCTACGGCGTCATCACGACCCACTATGCCAACATCAAATACTACGCATCGAACACCGAGGGGATCGCCAACGGCGCCATGATGTTCGACGTGCAGAACATCCGGCCGCTCTTCCGGCTGGAGATCGGCAAGCCCGGCTCGTCGTTCGCCGTCGAGATCGCCCGCAAGATCGGTTTGCCGGAGGAGATCATCCGCCGCGCGGGCGAGAAGGCGGGCAGCGACCACATCGACATCGAGCGGCAGCTGCGCGAGATCGCCCGCGACAAGCACTACTGGGAGCAGAAGCGCGACCGGATCCGGCAGACGGACCGCAAGGTCGAGGAGCTGGAGCAGAGCTACGCCGAACAGTTGCAGCGCATCCGTCAGGAGCGGCAGGAGATTCTGCGCCGGGCGAAGGCCGAGGCGCAGGAGATGCTGGCCGAGGCGAACCGCCGGATCGAGAACACGATCAAGGAGATCCGCGAGGCGCAGGCCGAGAAGGAGTTCACCCGGCTGGCCCGCAAGGAGCTGGAGGATTTCCGCGAGATGGTCGATCGGGCCGACAGCGAGGATGCCGCCCGCTCGGAGGCCGTGCAGCGCGAGATGGAGAAGATCGAGCGGCGCCGTCAGCGGCGTGCCGAACGCAAGCAGCAGCAGGGCGAGGCGCAGCCCGAAGCGGCGGCCGAGGCTCCGAAGCCCCGCGAGGTGACCGTGGGGGCGAAGGTGAAGCTGGCCGGTCAGGAGATTCCGGGCGTGGTGCGCGAGCTGAAGGGCAAGCGGGCCCGGGTGGCCTTCGGGCAGATTCTGACGACGGTGGACAAGGGGCTGCTGACGGTGGTCTCGAACAACGAATACCGCGAGGCTACGCGTCCGACGACGGCCCGCACGGTGGTGGCGGTCGACATATCGGCCCGCAAGCTGAACTTCAAGGGCCACATCGACGTGCGCGGTATGCGGGCTGCGGAGGCGCTGGAGGCGGTGCAGGATCTGGTGGACGACGCCCTGATGGTGGGCGTGAGCAGCGTGACGATCCTGCACGGAAAGGGCACCGGAGCCCTCAAGGAGGAGATTCGCCGCTACCTGCGGACGGTGCCCGAGGTGCAGTCGGCCGTCGACGAGCATGCCGACCGGGGCGGTGCCGGAATCACGGTGGTGACATTCGAATAAGGAGTTAAAAAACGGATTGACATGAAATATCTATTGTCGGAGATAGCGGAGATTTGCGGCGGCGAGCTGCAGGGCCGCGACCGGGAGGTGACGAGCCTCTCGACCGACAGCCGCAGCTGTACGTTCGACGCCGGGTCGCTCTTCGTGGCCATGCGGGGCGCCAATCACGATTCGCACCTCTACGCGGCGCAGATGGCCGTCCGCGGGGTGAAGGCCTTTTTGACGGAGCGTCCGGTGGAGCTGCCCGACGACTGCGGCCAGGTGACGGTCGGAAATGCGATCGACGCCCTGCAGCGGCTGGCGGCGCACTACCGGGCGGGCTTCCGCGGCGAGGTGGTCGCCGTGACGGGTTCGAACGGAAAGACGGTGGTCAAGGAGTGGATCGCCCAGGCCGTGCCGGCCGGGGTGAAGTTCTTCCGCTCGCCCAAGAGCTACAATTCGCAGCTGGGCGTGCCGCTCTCGCTGCTGATGGCCGAGGGCGACGAGGAGCTGATCGTGATCGAGACCGGCATATCGCAGCCGGGCGAGATGGCCCGGCTGGAGCGGATCGTCCGCCCCGATACGGTGATCTTCACCTCGCTCGGCGAGGCGCACGGCCGCAATTTTCGGTCGCCGGAGCAGAAGTGCGCCGAGAAGGCCCTGCTGGCGGCCGAGGCGCGGCGGATCATCTACCACAGCCGCTACGAGCTGCCGGCCCGGATGCTGGCCGAACGCTACGCCGACCGGGAGCTGATCGATGCGGCCGCCTGCGAGCTGCCCCCGAAGAGCTGCGGTCCGCTGTTGAGCGAGGCGGGGCGGATCGACGCCCAGCTGGTCGCCGCCTTCTGCCGGGCCGAGGGGTATCCTGCCGTCGATTTCGACCGGCTGCTCCCCGTGGCCATGCGGCTGGAGCTGAAGGAGGGGTTGAACGGTTCGGTGGTGATCGACGACGCCTACAATTCCGATCTGAATTCGCTCTCCATCGCGCTGGACTATCTTCACAGCGTGGCGATGGGGCGTCCGACGACCCTGATCTTCTCGGAGATGGAGCAGCAGTGGGGCGACACGGAGGAGCTCTACGCCCAGGTGGCCCGCATGTGCGGCCGCACCGGGGTGGGGCGCTTCATCGGCGTGGGCGAGGAGCTGCGCAGCTCCTTGCGGAACTACGCCCCCGACCAGTCCTTCTACGCCACGACCGACGAGCTGCTGCGCCACCTGCGCAGCGAGGATTTCGCCGGCCGGGTCGTGCTGGTCAAGGGGAGCCGGTCGAAGCGGTTCGAGCGCGTGGTGCATGCGCTGGAGCGCAAGAGCCACACCACGACGCTGGAGATCGATCTCGATGCCATGATCCACAACCTGAACTACCACCGCGCGAAGCTGCGCCCCGGGACGAAGCTGGTGGCGATGGTCAAGGCAGGCAGCTACGGCGCCGGCGATTTCGAGGTGGCGCAGATGCTGCAGCATCAGGGGGTGGACTACCTGGCTGTGGCCTTCGCCGACGAAGGGGTGCTGCTGCGCGAGCGGGGCATCTCGATGCCGATCGTGGTGCTCAACGCCGACGAGGGGAGCTTCGAGGCGATGGTGGCTCACCGGCTGGAGCCCGAGATCTATAACTTCCGTTCGCTGGAGAACTTCACCGAGGCGGTGGAGCGGGCCGGCGAGCGGGGTTATCCCATTCATATCAAGCTCGATACGGGTATGCACCGGCTGGGCTTCCCGGAGCCCGATCTGGAGGAGCTCTGCCAGCGGCTGTCGGGGCAGCCGGCCGTGCGCGTGGCGACGATCTTCTCGCACCTGAACTGCGCCGACATGCCCGAACAGGACGACTATACGCGGGCGCAGATCGCCCGCTACGACCGGATGAGCGGCCGCATCGCGGCGGCGCTGCCCTATCCGGTGATCCGCCATACGGCCAACTCGGCCGCCATCGAACGGTTCCCCGAGGCGCAGTTCGACATGTGCCGGCTGGGTATCGGTCTCTACGGCTTCGCCTCGCCCGAAAACCGGGCGCTGAAGCCCGTGTCGACCCTGAGGACCCGCATCGTGCAGATCAAGCGCGGGCTGCCCGCTGGGGATGCCGTGGGCTACGGCCGTGCCGGGAAGCTGCTGCGCGAGACGGTGACCGCCACGGTCCCCATCGGCTATGCCGACGGGCTGGATCGCCACCTTGGCTGCGGCCGCTGGTCGATGCTCGTGCACGGGAAGCCGGCCCCTATCGTGGGGCGCATCTGTATGGACAGCTGCATGATCGACGTCACGGACATCCCCGAAGCGCAGGAGGGCGACGACGCGACCGTCTTCTCGGCGGCCGAAGGGAATACGGCCGAGGAGATGGCCGCGGTGCTGGGGACGATCGTCTACGAGGTGCTCACCTCCGTCTCCGGACGTGTGAAACGAATCTATTTCAAAGAGTAACCGATGGAAAAACAGTACGGAACGCTCTACATGATCCCCTGTCCGATCGCGGACGAGGGCGATCCCTGGTCGGTGCTGCCGGCCGCGAACCGGGAGGTGATGGCCTCGCTGGACTATTTCATCGTCGAGAACGTGCGTTCGGCCCGCCGGTTCCTCTCCCGGGCCGGAATCGGCCCGATCGACCGGCTGGAGTTCCGCGAGCTGAACGAACATACGGCGGCCGGACAGGAGGTCGAGGAGCTGGTCGAACCGCTCCTGAAGGGGCGTTCGGCCGGGGTGATCTCCGAAGCCGGGGTGCCGGGCGTGGCCGATCCCGGAGCGCTGGTCGCCGCGCTGTGTCACCGCCGCGGCATCCGGGTGGTGCCGCTGGTGGGTCCCTCGTCGATCCTGATGGCCGTGATGGCCTCCGGATTGAACGGCCAGTCGTTCGCCTTCAACGGTTATCTGCCCGTGAAGCCGCCCGAACGGGCGCGGGCGATTCGCCAGCTGGAGCACCGGGCGCGGGCGGAGCGTCAGAGCCAGCTCTTCATTGAGGCTCCCTACCGGAACCAGAAGCTGCTGGAGCAGCTGCTTCAGGTCTGCCAGCCCGATACGCTGCTCACTGTCGCCGTGGATATTACGGCCCCCGGTGAGTGGATCCGCACCCGTTCGGTCGCCGACTGGCGGCGTGCCCAGCTGCCCGACCTGCAGAAGCGGCCCTGCCTGTTCGTACTTGGTATATAATTTGAACATTTCTACCGTGTTATTCCGAAAAAACAAAATAAAACCCGAAGATATGAATAAGGAAAAGTCTTATAATGAATCGATTGAAACCGACGAGGAGATCCGGCACGAAGAGTCGCACCCTGCGGGCGACGATGCGTCGTGTGCCAATATGGCAGACGGCGGGGAGGCCTCGGCTGACACAATGACAGCCGAAGTGTCCGAAGAACAGCCGGATTACGAGCGGACAATTGCCGAGTGGAAAGACAAATCCGTGCGTCTGCAGGCCGAGTTCGACAACTACCGCAAGCGCACGCTGCGCGAGAAGATGGAGTTGGTCGAGACGGGCGGTCAGGGTGTGCTGAAGGCCGTTCTTCCGGTGATGGACGACGTGCAGCGCGCCGTGGAGGCGATGGGCAAGAGCGACGACATCGAGGCCCTGCGCCGGGGTGTGGAGCTGATCGCCCAGAAGTTCTCGGAGACGCTGCGCCAGTGCAAGGTGACCGAGATCGAGGCCAAAGGGCTGCCCTTCGACGAGGAGCTGATGGAGGCCGTGGCCCGCTTCGCCGCCGGCGAGGAGCAGAAGGGCAAGGTGATCGACGTGGTGCAGACCGGTTACAAGCTGGGCGATAAGGTGCTGCGTTTCGCCAAGGTGGTTGTCGGTGAATAGAGATAGAGGATTATGGCAGAGAAACGTGATTATTACGAGGTGCTGGGCGTCGCGAAGAACGCTAATGCAGACGAAATAAAGAAGGCCTACCGCAAAGCGGCGATCAAGTATCATCCCGACAAGAACCCCGGCGACAAGGAGGCCGAGGAGAAGTTCAAGGAGGCGGCCGAGGCTTACGATGTCTTGTCGAACCCCGACAAGCGGGCCCGGTACGACCAGTTCGGCCACGCCGGCATGAACGGTGCCGCGGGCGGAGCCGGAGGCTTCGGCGGTTTCGGCGGCGGAGGGTTCTCGATGGAGGACATCTTCTCGCAGTTCGGCGACATCTTCGGCGGCCACTTCGGCGGCGGATTCCGCTCGTCGGGCGGCGGCACGCGCGTGAGCCGCGGTTCGGACATCCGCGTGAAGGTGCGTCTGAACCTCTCGGAGATCGCCAACGGCACGACCAAGAAGCTCAAGATCACCAAGACGATCGCCTGCGACAAGTGCGGCGGTTCGGGTGCGAAGGATGCGAACGGCTACTCGACCTGTTCGACCTGCGGCGGTTCGGGATATGTGATGCGCGTGGAGAACACCTTCTTCGGCCGCATGCAGACCCAGGGCGTCTGCCCCACCTGCGGCGGTACGGGCAAGGTCATCACCGCGCCGTGCGACAAGTGCAAGGGCGAGGGTACGGTCCGCGGCGAGGAGGTCGTGGAGATCAAGATTCCCGCCGGAGTGGGCGAGGGGATGGTCCTCACGGTCAGCGGTAAGGGCAATGCGGCCCGCCGCGGCGGCGTGAACGGCGACCTGCAGGTGCTGATCGAGGAGGAGGCCGATCCCGAACTGATCCGCGACGGCAACGACCTGATCCACAACCTGAACATCACGGTTACGACCGCGCTGCTGGGCGGCACGGTGGAGGTGCCCACCATCGACGGCCGGGCCAAGATCAAGATCGCCCCCGGAACGCACGCCGGCAAGGTGCTGCGCCTGGGCGGCAAGGGACTGCCCGACGTGAACGGCTACGGCCGGGGCGATATTCTGGTGGTGGTCGACATCACCATCCCCGACAGCCTGACCGCCGAGGAGAAGAAACTGGTGGAGAAACTGGCCCAGCAGCCTTCGTTCCAGCAGGCCGCGCCGGTGAAGAACCAGAACATCTTCGAGCGGATGAAGAACTTTTTCCGGTAGGAACGGGCGCTGAAAATTGGATTTTCGCCCCGAAATCGCTACCTTTGATTTTTAACCTGTTTCAGTGTAACCGTTATGTTGGGATTTACGCCGTTTAAGAAGCACGCCAACCGCTTTCAGTACACCCCGCGCTACTACGACCCCCAGAAGGAGGCGCGCGAGCAGCGCCGGGCCGAGTTGAGCGGTCAGCGTCTGGAGGATGCCGACAGGGAGTATGTCCCCGGACAGTATATCCGCACGCAGCGCGAGGCGCGTGCCGCCCGCCGGGCCCGCGAGGCCCGCGAAGGACAGATGCGGATGTGGAAGATGGTGGTGGGCATCGCGCTCGTGCTGTTGTTCCTGGGGATTCTCTACCCCCGCCTGGCCGATGTCTTCCTGCGGGCCCGGCAGCAGCCGGCCGCGGCGGTCGTCGACGAGTACCGGGAGTTCGACCCCTACGCCCCCATAACGATTGTGCCGAACGATTATCAGGAGGAATGAGCGACAGAATACAACTTTTACCCGAAGTCGTCGCCAACCAGATCGCGGCCGGAGAGGTGGTCAACCGTCCGGCCTCGGTGGTGAAGGAGATGATGGAGAATGCGATCGATGCCGGCGCGACCTGCGTGGTGGTCAACTTCCGCGAGGGCGGACGCGACCTGATCCAGATCGTCGACAACGGCTGCGGCATGTCGCCCGTTGACGCGCGGCTGGCTTTCGACCGGCATGCGACCAGCAAGATCCGTTCGGCGGAGGATATCTACAAGCTCCACACCTTCGGATTCCGCGGCGAGGCGCTCGCCTCGATCGCGGCCGTCGCACAGGTCGAGCTGCGCACCCGCCAGCCCGAAGACGAGCTGGGTACCGTGACCGAGATCAACGGCGGACAGTTCGCCGGCCAGACCGTCGTCTCCTGCCCCGCGGGGTCGCAGTTCATGGTGCGCAACCTCTTCTACAACGTCCCGGCCCGCCGCCGCTTCATGGAGAAGTCGAACGTCTCGGCCGGACACATCAAGGCCGAGTTTCAGCGCGTGGCGCTCTGCAATCCGCAGGTGCGCTTCGAGCTCTACAACAACGACGCGCCGGTCTACCACCTGCAGCCCGCCTCGCTGGCCGGCCGCATCGTCGACGTGGTGGGCGCCGCCGTGAAGCACAACCTGCTGGAGGTGGTGGCCGACACCTCGATTGTCAAGCTGAAGGGCTACGTCGGCCGTCCCGCTGCGGCCCGCAAGACCAAGCCCGACCAGTACTTCTTCGTCAACGGCCGCTATTTCCGTTCGCCCTACTTTCAGAAGGCGATTCTGCGGGCCTACGAGAAGCTGATTCCCGAGGGGAGCTTCCCGTCGTTCTTCCTCTACTTCGAGATCGACCCCGAACGGATCGACGTGAACGTCCATCCGCAGAAGACCGAGGTGAAGTTCGCCGACGAGGAGGCGATCTGGCAGATCGTGAACGCTGCCGTGCGCGAAACACTCGGCAAAACGGGAGCCATCCCGATGATGGATTTCGACGATGCGGGGCAGGTGGAGATCCCCGTCATGGAGCGCGACGCCGTCTATGCGGAGCCGCCCTCGCGTTCCGATATGGATTATAACCCCTTTCAGGAGGATTACGCCATGCCCGGCCGTGCGGGCCGTTCGCCGCGGCTGTCGGACGTGGCTTCGTCGTTCCACCCTTCGGAGGAGTTCGCGATCGAGAGCGGCACGATGGACGCGGAGGCTCCGGCCGCCGACGGGTTCGAGGATTTCCGTTCGGGCGACGACTTCGACTTCGTGGCTTCGACCGAGACGGCCGAACAGCCCCGGCTGATCGAGCCTTCGGAACCGGAGCGGTTCGCCTCGTTCATTCGGCTGCAGGAGGGATACGCTGCGGCGCTCTACGGAGGCCGTCTGATGGCGGTCGACCTGAACCGGGCCCGCGAGTGCGTCCTCTACGAGGAGTATCTGCTTCTGCTGAAGAGCGGTTCGGCCGTCAGCCAGCAGCTCCTGTTTCCGGAGTCGCTGATGCTCTCGGAGGCAGAGTACGCCCTGATGGAGGAGAATCTGGTCGACTTTACGGCGCTGGGCTTCGACCTGGAGCTGGCGGGCGGCGGTGCCGTCCGGGTGAATGGTACTCCGGCCGACATGCCGGCCGATCAGCTCGATGTGCTGATCTACGACCTGCTGCGGCTCTTCGAACTTCCCGTTTCGGGCGAGGAGGTGCGCCGCAAGAAGCTGGCCGCCACGATGGCCCGTGCGGGCGCAGGACGCCGGAAGGAGACCTTTGCGGACGAGGAGGTGCGGAGCCTGCTGGATGCGCTGGCCGAGTGCGCGGAGCGGAGCTACACGCCTTCGGGCAAGAGCGTGATGGCGGAGATCGCGCTGTCCGAGTTGCGGGCGAAACTCGCCTGACGGTGAAAAGTCGGGCCGTTATTTGCGCCTGACAGCCGAAATTGTTATATTTGCCTTGTTTGTACGACTCTTATGCAGAGAACCTATTTCCAGACCCCTCCCGTGGTCAAAAATCTGATTATCGCCAACTGCATCATGCTGCTGGCGACCTCGCTGCTGCCCTTCGGCAACGAAATCGTCGGCTACCTGGCGCTGTTCAACGTCGAGAGCCCCTTTTTCCACTCGTTTCAGGTGGTCAGCTACATGTTCCTGCACGGCGGACTGGAGCATCTGTTCTTCAACATGTTCGCCCTCTGGATGTTCGGCCGCACGCTCGAATACGAACTCGGCTCGCGCCGCTTCCTGACCTACTACCTGGTGTGCGGCATCGGCGCCGCTCTCCTGCAACTCGGGGTGGGGTGGATCGAGTACAGCCGCGCCGTGTCGCACTTCGGCGAGGCGAGCATGACGGCCCGGATGCTGCTCCAGGTGCCGACGGTCGGCGCTTCGGGTGCCGTCTTCGGCCTGCTGCTGGCTTACGGCGTTCTGCATCCCAATGCGATCATCATGCTGATGATCCCGCCCATCCCGATCAAAGCCAAGTGGTTCGTGCTGATCTACGGCCTGATCGAGCTGTTCTTCGGCATGTCGGGCCGCCAGCCCGGCATCGCCCACTTCGCCCATCTGGGCGGTATGCTGTGGGGCTTCCTGCTGCTCTGGTACTGGAAAAAGAACCGACAGATATTCTTCTAACTCCGTCCTTGCGTCATGGCCGAATATTACAGAAGCGAAACCCGCAGCATCTACGACACCGGTCGCCGCGGCACGCCGCGCAGCTCCGTCATGGCGCTGATCGACGGCGTGCTGATCTGCGCGAGTGCGCTCGTGGCGGCGATGATGCTGCTCACCTACCTCGTGCCCTATGTCGCGACCCGCGGATGGCTTCTGCCCGTGCTGGGGCTGGTGGCCCCGGCGACCTACGTGCTGGCGGTCTGCCTGATGCTCTACTGGATCATCCGGTGGCGCTGGGTCTGGGCCTCCGTGATGCTGGTGCCCGTTTTCATCGGGCTCTTCTACCTGAATCTGTTCCTGCGTCCCGAATTCCGGCGCGACTACGGCACGACCGTCAAGGGGCGCGACGTGGTGACGGTGGTGACCTACAACGTGCGCAACTTCTTCGCCTCGGACGGCCAGTGCAGCCGCGACAGCCTTTTCGCCTGGGTGCGGAGGGTCTCGCCCGACATCCTCTGCATGCAGGAGTTCACTCCGGCGACCGGGGGCGGCTCCCGGGAGCTGATCGATTCGCTGATGGCGGGCTACGAGGCCACGCCGACCGACGCCCGGAGCGGCTGCGTGATCTATTCCCGTTATCGGATCCTGCGCTGGGGCCATGTCGCCGACAGCTCTGCGATCCGGTGTCTGTGGGCCGATCTGGCCCTGAACAACGACACGCTGCGGGTCTACACGAACCACCTGCACTCGACCCAGATCACCTCGGCCGACGACGAGTTCCTCTCGCGCGACCGTTTCCTGACCGATACGGCCCGCGAGGAGAAGATGCGGTCGATCGTCCGGCGCTTCCGGGACAACTGCGTGGCCCGCGCCGCGCAGGCCGCCACGGTGGCTCGCGCCATGGCCGCAGCACCCTATCCGCGGATCGTCTGCGGAGATTTCAACGATACCCCCATGTCCTACG
>ENA-UOJJ01004609-UOJJ01004609.1-human-gut-metagenome-genome-assembly--contig:-CS66-NODE-4609-length-12687-cov-5.560640_pt1 | contig 12687 bp, 10 predicted proteins | sample MGYA00242343_ERZ723890 | MGnify/ENA metagenome assembly ERZ723890 | reverse complement strand
CCTTGTAGTTCTCAACCTTAGCCTTGGAGGCGTTGTAAACAACGAAGTCAGGCTCGAAGTTGGCCAGCTCCTCGGCGGTGGGCTTGATGAACATATTGGTGACAAAGTGTGCCTGCCAGGCCACTTCCACGATGAAGCGGATCGCCATGCGGGTATCCTTGTTTGCGCCGCAGAAAGCATCCACGACGAACAGGCGCTTGTTGCACAGCTCCTTCTTGGCAATGTCCTTAACGGCAGACCAGGTGGCCTCGGTCATGGGGTGGTTGTCGTTCTTGTACTCGTCGCTGGTCCACCAGACGGTGTTCTTGGAGTTCTCGTCAACAACGATGTACTTGTCCTTGGGGGAACGGCCGGTGTAAACGCCGGTCATAACGTTGACAGCGCCCAGCTCGGTGACCTGGCCCTTCTCATAGCCGGTCAGCTCGGGTTTGGTCTCCTCCTCGAACAGCATCTCATAAGAGGGGTTATGCACGATCTCGGTCGTGCCGGTAATGCCATACTTAGTCAAATCCAGATTTGCCATGTTTACATATACCTCTTTCTCTATACTTTTGGCTGAATGGGGCAACAGGGGTCTAAGTCAGCCTCCTAGTGCCCCATCCTGACATTTATTATACAAAGATTTTGCCGCAAAAGCAAGGCTAAATTCTTTCAAAGATTGTGACATTATTGTAAAATAGTTTGAATTTTAAAAAATACACGTTGCAGGGCGGCGTCCCCGACGCCCCGCGGCCCACATCTCAATACAGGGCGGTTTATGATTTTTGATTGATTTCCGCCTACCTATGTGTTATACTAAATAAAAAAGGGGATGATTTTAATGCCTGAACTTAGCCGTTTCTATGGCATCATTTTAAAAATGATTTACAGCGACAATGAACAGCATCATAAACCGCATTTTCACGTGTATTACAACGGATATGAAGCATCCATCGGCATTGACGGCGAACTTCTCGCCGGGTCGCTTCCTGTCAAGCAGCTCAAGCTCGTACAGGCCTGGGCCGCAATCCATGAGGATGAACTTTATGCCGCATGGAATAATGCTGTTCGCAACATTCCCTTTGACAAAATCAAGCCTTTGCAGTAAAGGAGTGCAACCCTATGTATATTATTGATGACGTCGCCTATGCAGAAGATTCTCGTCCGGCGCTCCGTGTGTGCGGTGTGCGCCCGCTGCCCAATCACCGCCTTTGGGTTCGCTTTAATGACGGCAATGCAAAAGAGGTGGACTTTACCCCGATTTTGAACGATCCGGCTTTCATCCCGCTTCAGGACGAAAAGGTGTTCAGCCGCGCCTATCTCGATTTTAATACCGTCGTATGGGACGATGGAAAAATCGATATCAGCCCCGATTGGCTTTACAAGAATGGCGTCACAGTTGATTCGGTAATGCCTGCCTGACCTATAAGTAAACATAAATTCCTCTTGCATCCCGGGCTTATTGCCTGGGATGCTTTTTATTTTGGGCATTTTTCAAAATTTTCTGCTGTATGGACTGTCAAGGGCGGCGTCCCCGATGCCCCGCGGACTGTGCCGGGCGAGCGGAGCGAAGGGGAAGGGGCTTTTGCATCCCCTTTACCGCCGCTTTCTCCCAAAAATCCCCCTTTATGTAAAAAATCCACAAGAATATTTATGTATATTTTGTGAAATTGCGAATAGCCTTACCCCCCCGGGTGGTAAAATATGGGTATTCGTTGAAAATTTATTTGACAGTTTTGAAAAAATTGGGAGGAATTTAAATGAAAGACAACCGAACATCGGTCAAGCGCAGCCTGCTTGTCAGCGCCATTGCCCTGACGCTGACCGCTGCGCTGCTGATTGGCACAACGTTTGCGTGGTTTACGAGCACGGCGCAGACGAGTGTGAGCGACATTCAAGCGGGTAAACTAGAAGTTCAAATTGTTGATGCAAATAATGCGAATAAAAAACTTGACACATTGTCGTGGCAAAAAAGCGCTGGTGCGGCCTCAAATGAAGCAGTGTTGTGGGAACCGAATGTAACCTATAAAACCCAACCGTTCAAAGTCAAGAGTGCTGGCAACTTAGCTTTGAAGTACAAACTTGCATTGAGCTCACCGACTGGCGATTCAGTTTTGCTGAATAATATTGAGTTCTCAATTGTTGATGAAAATAATAATGCGGTTCCCATTGACACCTTTGAAGGACACCTTACGAACACCGAGAACCTCTCTGGTACCTTTGTGTTGCAAGGTCATATGAAGGAAGATGCCAAGAACGATTGCCAGGGCAAGACACTTAATAATATTAACATTACCGTTACCGCAACGCAGGATACTGTCGAGTATGACAGCAACGGCAACCAGTATGATAAGAATGCCACTTATCTGACCTATCCTGCTGGTGTGACGAAGGTCAGCTTCCCTGAAAGTGTTGAGTACTCCACATGGACGGGTGCGCCTGCTACGGCGCCTGCAACTGCTGCCTATGTCGACAATACCGGTGCAGTTAAGTATGTTGCCGATGTCACAGACGCTATCCAAGCTGGTGCAACCACAGTTTATCTCAAAGAGGATGCAACTGTGAATCTGAATATGTCCTCGCAGACCAACAGAACGCCTGAGCTGACGAATGACCTGACCATCTATGCCAACGGCGCAGATTTCAACAACGGCGAAATTGCGCTCAACTCTGATGCGAATGCGCAGAGAACAAACTCCAAAAATTTGACGCTCAAAATTTATGACGCGAAGAATCTTAAAATTTGGGGCAACTCTCCTGCCGATGACGTTACACAAACAATCATTCTTGAGAACTGCCACAACGTTGGTACGTCGCCTCTCGGAGATATCGGCGAATTAATAATGCTCAACGGCGGAAATGGTACGGTTAATGCAAGTGTAACGAACTGCTCTGTTGAAAAGACAAATCAAGCAATCAAATTGGACTGTAACGGCAGTTTGGCGGTTAAAAATTGCACGTTCACAGACTGTGCAGTTGCTATCAAAGTGAGCTATAAGGGCACTGGTACACGTACCGATACCATTGAAGATTCTGTCTTTACAAAATGTGGCTGCACTACCGCTATGTTTAACACCACAGATCCGACCGACCCTAGTTATAGCAAAGATCCTGCTACAGATTGGCGCTTTGAATATAGCAGTGCCTATGCATATAAAGGCAACTCCGCTAACAATGTCAGCGTTAACTTGACAACCAAGGAAAATAAGATTGTTGATAAAATCGGAACAACTGAAACAAAAATTGGAAGCCTTGTCAATTTGACAGAAAATTAATAGAAAGTCACTTTGTAGGGGCGAGCATTGCTCGCCCGGGCCGTTTGCCTTGTGAGAAACTTTCCCGTGAACGCGCAGTTGCGCCAGGCTGGCGGGCGAACAATGTTCGCCCCTACATTCTCTGCAAGGCATGGGCGTGTCATTTCGGCACACTAAATCCGCTTTTCTCATCACTTCCTTTCTAAATTTGCCGTCCCCTCCCCGGAGGGGCGGCAAGCAAAGGGCGCAAACTGTATCGTTTACGCCCTTTGCTTGCTGTAAAATACAACCTTAAAAGGATGCTTTTTATGCCAAATCCCAATCGAAAGACCCTATTGCGGGCGCTCTGTCTGACGGCGGCGGGTTCGGCGCTGTTTGCATCGCTGTATGTGGGCAGTACGTCGGCCTATTTCACCAGCACCGCCACCGTGCAGGTCGCCGATATCCGGGCCAAGGACACTTGGTCCAATAACGCCGGGAAATCTGACGACCCCGAGGCGGACGCCCCCGTGTTCCTCGACGAGGAAACCATCGCCCCCGACCCCGTGCTGGCCGCCGCGCCGGCCCCCTCCGCACCGACCGCAGAGGAACCTGCGGCCACGCCGTCCCCCACGGCAGAACCGACTGCCACGCCGGAACCTACGCCCACGGCTACGCCGGAACCTACCGCCGAGCCGACACCCACCCCGGCGGCCACCGCCGAACCGACACCGGAACCGACGGCTGAACCAACCCCGGAGCCCACCGTGCCCCCCGAGGCCACCGCCGCGCCCGAAACCAAATCCGCACAAAGTGAAAAAACCGCCCAGGCTGATCCGGTTGCCTTTGCCGCACCCGCCCGCACAGCCCACCGCGCCCCGCAAAAGCAGGCCACGCTGGAGCCGTACCGCGGCAATGCCAGTGCGGCACAGGCCTTCGCCCTGCCCAATATGCTGCCCGGCGACACTGCCGAGAAAGAGTTCACCGTCAACGTCTCCCACCGGGGCAAGGTGACGCTCTACTTCTCCGCCGGGCCGGACGATGCCGCCGCGCCCCTTGCGGGCGGCTTGCAGCTGACTGTGACCTGCAACAACACCCAGCTGTACAACGGCACCTTTGCCGATGTGCCCGCCGTTTTGCCGGTGGATGTGCCCGGCACAGCCGCCGATACCACCGACGCCATGACCTACCGCGTCACCGTCGCCCTGCCGACCAGCGCGGGCAACGAGTACCAGAACTTGACCATGACCGCCGATTTGAATTGGTGGGTGGACGAGCTTGCGCCTGCGCCGGGCACGGACACGGCAGCGTCTGACAGCACCGCCACGTCGGGCGGCGCCACCGGGCAGCTGACCGGCAAACCCGGTTTTGTAAAAGCGCTGACCGCAATGCCCCAGACCTCCGACAGCTTCCCGCTGGCGGTGGTGGTGGTCATTATGGCCGTTTCTGCCATTGCACTGGCCGCACTGGTCATTGCCAAGCGAAAGGGGGATGACCATGAACGCAAGTGATCCCCGCGCTTACCGCCGCGCTGCGCTGCTGACGCTGCTGCTGGCCGCCGTGCTGGCGGTCGTGACCTGCGCTGTGGGCCTGACCCGGGTGCAGGTGCCCCAAAACCGCTTTACCACCGGCACCGTCGCCATTGACCTGAACGGCGGCAAGCCGATTTTGACCGAGGATGAATATTTGTTTGAGCCGGGCATGACGGTCAACAAAGACTTCACCCTGTCCAACACCGGCACGGCGGATGTGTACTATAAGCTCTATTTCCGCGACGTGAGCGGCGAGTTGGCCGATGTGCTGGAAGTGACGCTGACCGACGGCAGCGACGTTTTGTACACCGGCACGCTGGCCGGGCTGACCCGCAGCACCGCCGCCACGGCCCCCGCTGTGCTGGCCGTGGGCCAGGCCAGGACCCTGCAAGCGTCGTTCCACTGCCCGGAAAACACCGGCAACGCCGCCCAGCAGACCCGCATGAGCTTTGTGCTGTGCGCCGACGCTGTGCAGACCAAGAACAACCCGACCGGACTTTTTGATTGATAACACGAGGAATCTTTATGAAAAAAGCGGCGGACAAATTTGTCCGTATCTTTGCAGCAGTGCTGGCGGTTTTATCCGTCAGCATTTTGCTGTTTACTTTGGTATCCACCCTGTTTTTGAACCGCACGGATAAAGAGTGGTTCGGCTACAAGGCGTTCATCGTCCTGTCCGATTCGATGTCGGCAACGGATTTCAGCGCGGGCGATTTGGGTTTTGTGCGCCATGTGGACCCCAGCACCCTGCAGCCGGGGGACATCATTGCTTTTACCAGCCGCAACGACAGCAACTACGGCGATACCGTCACCCACAAGATACGCGCCCTGACCACCACTGCCGACGGCGCACCGGGGTTTACCACCTACGGCACGACAACCGACACCGACGATGAAGCCGTTGTGCCGTACAGCGATGTGATTGGCCGGTATGCCGGGCATCTGCCGAAGGTGGGGCTGTTCTTTAACTTTTTGAAAACGACGCCCGGGTATCTGCTGTGTATCTTTTTGCCCTTTGCCCTGCCGGAGCCGCAGAGCGGGGCCGAGATCGCCGCACGGCTGGCGGCGGGGGAAGATGTCACCTTGCAGGCCGACACCGCCTTTACCGACGCCGACGGCCATTGCATAGACTGTGTGATCGCCCCCGGCAAGGCCGCCGCCCTGCACCTGAACGGCCACCGCCTGAAAGGCACGATACAGCTGGCCGACGGTGCGGCCCTGACAGTACATGGCAAAGGCATGATACAGGCTACCGCCCGCAGCCACAGCCGCGCAGGCTGCCCCATTTACGCCCGCGGGCAGGGCTGCCGCGTGGACCTGTATGGCGGCCGCTATCTGGGCGGCGCCGGATCCTGTGCCGTCTGTGCGGCGGCGGGGCAGGTGATTTTGCACGGCGGCCTGTACGCCGTAAAGGGCGACAGCGCCGACCACCTGCTGTACAGCGTAGGGGATGGGGCCATCACCGTAGAGGGCGGGCGGTTTGTCGGGTTTGACCCTGCGGCCTGCCTTGCGCCCGGCAGAACCACGGCGGCGCAGGAAACGGACAAGGGCATTTTGTACGTAGTGAAAGAACTATAAAAAGCGAGGGACGCACCGCAATAGGTGCGTCCCTCGCTTTCGTATGAATTATGTAGGAATTATTTACGCATCCGAACGCGAATAGGCATTCTTCATGCCGCTGCTCAACTCAAACAGCACCTTGTTCAGCGCGTCGGTCGTCTCGGCCTTGGCCATGGCGGCAATTTCCTCGTTGGCCTTTTCGCGCAGGGCGGCGCGGGCGGCGGGGTCAGCCTCGGCGCGCTGGGCGTCGTCGTACCGGTTGATGAAGCCGTTGGACTTTGCGCCGACGCTCAAGGTGTAGCGCTCGATGTGGAACACCGATTTTGCGTAGGACGCATCGGCCATGGCGGCCAGCAGACGGCTGGCCCAGTAGAAGTTGTCGGTGGAGACATCGCCCGTCGTGTTGGACAGGTACTCCGGCGTCGTGTCCACGTTGGCGTAGAAGGGCACCATCGTGTTGAAGGCGTTGGACGCAAAGGCCAGCCACTCCACGGCGCGGAAATCCTCCGGCACGTCGGGGCGCATCTGCAAAAGCGCCATAAAGTCGTTGCGGTTCACGCCGATGGGGCGGTAGATGCCCTTTTCGGCGGCTGCGGCGGCGTAGGGATCGTAGGGCGTGCCCTGATAATGGGACGACAGCACGTACTTTACATCCTCGGGCGTGACCTTCTTCTCGGGCACCATGCACCAGGGCAGATCGTCGGAGCGCGGCGTAAAGTCGGCGTCGGGGCCGTCCCATACGAAGGTGTTGGGATTGAAATACCGCAGCATATACCACGCGCGGGGCGTGTTGTAGACGTGGTCGGCGTCGTCGTGGCTGCCGAAGGTATCCCGCGGGTTCAGCGCACCGTCCTGGGACAGGTCGAGGTGATACTTTTTAATAAAGTCACGCAGATCAGCCGAGCACATGAAGTCCTTCTGCTCGCCCAGGGCGTCGTCCAGGTCCAGCGTGTCCAGGCCCAGCTGGTTCGGCATGACGACATAGACATCGTCGGGTACGCGGCGGGCCATCCAGTGGTGGCCGCCGATGGTCTCCAGCCACCAAATCTCGTCCACATCCTGGAAGGCAATGCCGTTCATCTCATAGGTGCCGTACTGTTCCAGCAGGCTGCCCAGGCGGCGGGCACCCTCGCGGGCGGTGCGCACGTAGGGCAGCACAAGGTAGACGATATCTTCCTCGCCGATGCCGCCCTTGACCAGCGGGTCAGCGCCCAGCACGCGCGGGTTGGAGGTGATGGTCTCGGTCGCGGTCATGCCGACGTTGGCGGCGTTCACACCGCTGGCCGCCCACAGGCCCTTGCCCTCCACGGCGTTGGGCACGGCGGTCATCCGCAGGCCGTCGCCGGGCAGGGGGATCTCGACGCCCGAAATCACGGATTTGTAGACAGCCGGGTAGTCCTGCGGCTGGAACACGGTAAATTTTTTCGCGGTAAAATGGCCGGAGCCGGAATCGTCGTTGCGGGCAATCATCGTGGAGCCGTCATACGACGCATTTTTGCCGACCAGAATGGTAGTGCAAGCCATGTTTGAACATCTCCTTATGTATTATATAACCCTATTATAAACCTGTTTTCCCAAATTTCAATCACAATTCCTGTGCCACGCCCTGGGGGATAACGCCGGTCTGGTAGGCCTCCACCAAGGCGGTCAAATCGCGGATGAGCGCCTGCTTGCGGCCGCCCTCGTCAGTATCGCGCACCAGGATACGCTGCGGTGCGGTGTAGATGTACTCGCTCTTGGACGTGATATCCTCGTCCTCGTGGATGGCCTTGTCAGTGTTTTCAAACGGCTGGTGGGTGCGAAGAATCAACCCGCGGGAATTGTAGACCAGTGTGTAGCCCGCAATGCCGGTGCGCTGGTGGTAGGCGCGGCAGAAGCCGCCATCGATGATGATGAGCCGCCCGCCGCCCTTGATGGGGCTTTCGCCTTCAATAGCGCGGACCGGCACATGGCCGTTGACGATATGGCTGCCCTCGCCTTCCAGGCCAAATTCGCGCAAAATATGTTCGGCGGTGCGCGGGTCGGCAATGTGCTTGTAGTAGGGGTCCTTTACCTCAACGTGGGCGGCGGGGTCGGCAATGTACAGCCGTTCAAACGTCGTCATGGCGCTGCGGCCAAACAGCGGCGATTTTGCCCCGCACCACAGATACCACAAAAAGTCCTGCCCAGCCAGCCGCGCAGGGCTGCCCTGCGGCGCACTGTAACCCTGGCGGGCGCGGCGGTCGCAGTAGTCGAACAGCGCCTTGCCGCTGCGGGCAACGCCCTCAAAGGTGATGGCCGCAAACGCGCCGTTTTCGGTCATGGGCACAGCGCCGTGGTAGAGCAGATTGCCGTTGCACATTTTATAAAATGCGCCGTGAGCGTACAAAAATTGCACATGGCGCTGCAGCCGCTCGCTTTCGGCAAAGCTGCGCACCAGCCCGGCAATGACCTTGCCCTCGTCGGCGGTCAGCACGGTGGGGTGCGCCGGATCCACGGTGGGGAAGTCGCAGTCCAGCAGGGGATAGGTCGTGCCAAAATAATCCACTGTGCCCGCGTCAAAGTCGATGTGATTTAAGAAGTCGCGGCCCTGCAAATCAAAATCCGGGTTGCGGGCAATGACCTGGGCTTCGAGCTTGAGCATCATGACGGTCACGGCTTTGTGCATCCGCGCGGCGGCGGTCAAATCACCCGCAGCGGTGCGCGGGTCTGCGTGGGGCAGCCAGCGCGACACATCGGAATCGGCGTAGGTATGCTGGGCAAAACGCTCGAGCTGCCGCAGGCTGATACCGTAGCCGCCCTCAAGGGTGTCGAGATTGTTGTAAGCCAGTGTCGTTTTCAGCACCGTCATGATGCAGAGCGGACTGCCCGCCGCCGCGCCCATCCAGACGACATCGTGGTTGCCCCACTGGATATCCACCTGGTGGTGGGCCATCAGGCTGTCCAGAATGCGGTCAGGGCGCGGGCCGCGGTCGAACAGGTCGCCCACGATGTGCAGGCGGTCAACGGCCAGCCGCTTGATGACCTCGCAGAAGCGAACAATGTAGGCGTCGGCGCGGTCGTAGCGGATGATGCTCTCGATGATTTCGCCGTAATACTGGTCCTTGTCGTGGTCCTCAAAGTGGGCGTGAAGCAGTTCGTCGAGGATGTAGCCGCAATTCTGGGGCAGGCAGCGGCGTACATGGTCACGGGTGTGCTTGCTGGACACGAACCGGCACAGATCGATGAGCCGCAGCAGTGTCAGCCGATACCAGGCGTGCAGGTCTTTTTGGCGGGCTTTCAGCTCGGGTAATTTTTGATTGGGATAATAGACCAATGTTGCCAGATCAGCGCGTTCGTCGGCGGGGACGTCGGGGCCTAACACCGTGTCGATCTTTTCCCGGATGACGCCCGACGCGCTGTTTAAAATATGTACAAACGCTTCATGCTCGCCGTGCAGGTCGCTCATAAAATGCTCGGTGCCCTTGGGCAGACGCAGCAGTGCCTCAATGCGGATGATCTCGCTGGCCGCGGCGGCCACGGTCTGGTATTTCTGGGAAAGCAGGCGCAGATAGCGCAGATGCTCGTCGGAATATGGCACGGGCAGGACCTCCCTGTACTTTTATTTCATCTATATGGAATTGTAACACACTTTTAGGCAAAACAAAAGGGCCGCAGCCCTAAGAATTTAGGGTTGCGGCCCGGAAGAGTATGCCTTGCCTTGTAGGGGTCGATGCTCACATCCGCCGCTACGGCGTCCCAGAGGATGAGCGATTACTCGATCTCAATTAACGTCTGCTTCGGCTCCAATTTCTTGGCGTCGGCCTTGGGCAGGTGCAGGCTCAGGATGCCGTTCTCAAATTTGGCGCTGATATCCTTGGGTTCCAGCTCCTTGCCGACGTAGAAGCTGCGGGCACAACTGCCGGTGGCACGCTCCTGGCGAATGTAGCGGCCCTCGTTGTCCTTCTCGTCCAGTTCCTCATTGCGCTGGGCGCTGATGGTCAGATAGCCGTTGTCAAGGTCGAGCTTGACATCCTCCTTCTTGAAGCCGGGCAGGTCGACAAACACATCGTAACTGTCCTTGTTCTCGCGGACGTCGGTCTTCATCACATTGGCGGCACGTTTGCCAAACATACTGCGGGGTTCAGCAGCGCGCATTGCACGGTCAAAGTCATGCGCCCAGGCATCGCTGAACAAATCATCCATCAAACCATCGTTGAACATATACGGAACCATCATCATAAGTCATTCCTCCAATTTTCATCGGCTGAACGTAGACTGTGCGTACAGTTGACTTTTGAATTAAGCTTTGTTGTTCCTTTGGGGTTCTGGTTCTTTCGTCCCTGTTCCCCTTGGAACGCCTCTATAGTAGCACAGCGAATTAGCACTGTCAATAGTAGAGTGCTAATGTTTACAAGTTGTGTAATGATTGTTCATAAAATATGTAATAAGTTTTGAAATGCAGCGATAATACGTGATTTTGCGTAGTGATCAATATGCGCAGCCCCTGCACAAGTATGTACATACCATATAAAACAAGAACATGCCCACCACCCTTGCCAAATTTTCGTCTGTTTTTTTTGTGCGGTTTGCGGATTGACACTTTTTGAATGCAACGGTATCCTTGAACTGCGCGCAACTATCATGCGCAACATTTTCAGCAAGGGAGGGAACGTGCGCACCATGGCGAATAACACTACACCCATGAAAATCGCAGAGATCGCAGACGCGCTCGGAATCTCGAAAACCACGGTATCACGTGCGCTTTCCGGCAAAGGACGCGTGGGGGAGGAGACCCGCGCCCGGGTGTTTGCCTACGCCGGGCTGACCGGGCGCGAGGTCGCGCCGCCCCATCCGGTGACACAGGGCGCAACACATAATCTGTCACTCATCATCCCGAAACACTTCATCCGCCTGGATTTGCCCTTCCTGCGCAAATGTATGGGCGGCATCTGCGCCATGGCTGCGCAGCGCGGGTATGACCTGCTGCTCTGCTATGTCAGCGAGACCGACACCGACCAACTGGAACGCCAGCTGGCAAGCCATAAAGTTGATGGTGTCATCCTTTCCCGCACCATGTCGGATGACCCCTGCATCGACTTGTTGAATCAGTACGGTGTGCCTTTTGTGGCCATCGGCCGCATCGACGACCCGGAGATTCCCCAGGCCGACAACGACCAGCTCGGTGCGGCGTGTGAAATGACCCGCTTGCTGCTGCAGTTGGGCACCCGGCGCATCGCCTACCTGGGCGGCAGCGGCACTTATACCGTCAACGCCGACCGGCTGCGTGGCTATCTGCGAGGTCTGGCCGAGTTCGGTGTGCAGGCCGACCAAACGCTGATCCACACGGGATTGGAGAGCGACGAACAGCGCACCGACGCACTGGAAGCTACGCTGGAGCGCCGCCCCGACTGCCTGCTCTGCTGTGACGACCGGCTGGCCTTTGACGTTGTGCGGGAGCTGCGGGCACGGCATATCCATGTACCCCAGGACATCCGCGTGGCAAGCCTGTATGACAGCGAATTGCTCGTAGACATAACACCTTCTATCTCGGCAGTGCAGTTTGACGCCGAGCGCATCGGCTCCACTGCTTGCCGGATGCTGCTGGACATTCTGGCCGGGAAGGACGTGCCGAAGCGCCAGCTGCAAGGGTATCAGGTCATTTTACGGGATTCGACAAAGCAAATAGCGTTTATCATGCCGCCCCGGAGGAATGCCTTCCGGGGCGGTTTTGCTATTCTGGCGGTGTCATGGTTTCCGGCTCTGCGCAACTTCTTATTTTATGACATCATCGAATCAAATTACAAAATAGTTACAGCAACGTCAGATTGCTGTACAAAACAAGGAAGATGTGTCTAAAAACAACCGTGCGCAATCCAGAAGTTGCGCAAGTTGCGCGTATTTTTCGTCGAATGAGCCGTTTCCGGCGGCAAAACAGCCAAAAACGCACTACGAAACACGTATAATCTGTACATTGACACCAAGCGAAAAATCCTGTATCCTAAAAAACGTAAGGTGAGTGCGCAAACAAGTTGCGCAGCACCGCTCAAGGTGTTCACAAGAGAACATTTTTAAAAGAAGGAGAATACATTATGAAAAAGCAAATCAGCCTGGCTCTGGCCGGTGTAATGGCTTTGTCCCTCGCCGCTTGCGGCGGCTCTGCCAGCACCGCCACCTCCACTTCCGAAGCAGCTTCCACTGCTGAGTCCACCGAGGCTTCCAGCGCAGCTTCCACCGAGGCCGCTGCTGCCGGCGATGTCCTTGATCAGGCTGCTGCCGCTGCCTTCGCTCAGGACGTTACCTTGACCATGTGGGGCGCTGAAGAGGATCAGGATTTACTGCGTGAGATCAGCGACAAGTTCATCGAGAAGTACGGCAATTACGGCGGCAAGATCACCATCAACCTGGGCGCTCAGTCCGAAAAG
>ENA-UOJJ01004602-UOJJ01004602.1-human-gut-metagenome-genome-assembly--contig:-CS66-NODE-4602-length-12704-cov-15.407384_pt1 | contig 12704 bp, 7 predicted proteins | sample MGYA00242343_ERZ723890 | MGnify/ENA metagenome assembly ERZ723890 | reverse complement strand
GTTATACTCAATAATCTATATTTTTACTAAAAAATAAAAAGTTCCTCTGACCAGCATATTTCTATGTTATGCTATTTCCAAGGAATTTAAACTTTAACAGTAATATTACCAACCCTATTACCAACAGAACAACCTGCCCAGAACCTCCTTTTTATCAGATTTTTTAAAGCTGTATAGGTTCAAGTCCCATCGACCGCATTAAATTATCCCTCGTATTAGCTTAATACAAGGGATTTTTATTTTTTAATATTAGTATAATTGCACTCAATATTATTTAATATAATGATACATAAAAATATTTATTATTTTTCTTCAGGTTTTATTAACCTGACGGCAATACGACTTTGACCATTGAGCGTACATGTAAACAACGTCATATCCCATACCCCTTCTTTCATTCCCTCAATATCATTACCGTCAACCTGTATAATTTCTGCCACATCATACAAAAACAAATTACCGTCACCATCTGTAAAGCTTACTCTATCCCCAACATTCAAATTTTTAAGCCTACCAAAGTGACTGTTATAATTATGTGCTGCAATAATCATATTATCAAGATAAACAGACCCATCATACCTGCAAGGTGCTGTCCCAAGCCCTTTATAGCTGAACTCCCCTCTAACCGGCAGCTCAATATCTAATGCAGGAATTTCCAAAACCCCTACGTAAAATTCTCCGTCAATTTCCATAAGAGGCATATCCATATCCGGATATTTTTCATACAGCGGTCTGCCATCAGAAGTCATATAGTTAATGGAATTAATACTTGCTGTTTCTATACTCTCTCTCAGCAACTTTAGAGCCAAGTCGGATTTTATCCCTGCCCTAATAGCAACAAAAGTATTATAGATCGTAAGAAAAAAGGCAGCTGCAATCAGCAGCAGCCCTATCCTTATAAATATATTCCCCTTTTTTACTTTCATCAACATTCGCCCTCTCTCCTATAACTCATACCAATTATTATAAGCAAGACACCTATGCCTGCAAGAACAGGTACAGGCCACCAAAGTTGTCCGGTCTGAGGGAGCTTCTCATTACCTAAAACAGGTACATCTGCAGGTTTGTTAGGTCTGTTAATCTTACTTCCAACATTCCCTTCTTCGTCATCAGGTGGTGTCTGATCTCCTTTCGGCGAGCCTAAAACAGCCGACTTATTTCCTGAATTTGGTTCATCTGAATCATCACTATCAGGCTCATCTCCCCAATCCCTTGAAGTATCATGACTATCCGGCTCCTTAGGAGTATCAGGTGTTACAACAGTTTCAGTTACCCCCGGTTCCTCAGATGTTTCAGGTTCTTCATAAATTGTTGACGTTTCTGTTGTATTTTCTTTATTAGGATTATCAGGTTCTTCAGGTATAGTTGGTATATATGTGTTTGTTATAATAAACACAGAGCCATCTCTTTCTATACCTACCTCATATCCCTCAGCAACCTTTTTTTCTACAACCATCCAGTTATAACTGTCACTTAAACTTTTCCATGTGTTTCTCCAGTTGTTAGCACTGTTTAAAATAACCTCATTATATACAATCCCATCCCTTAAAAGCTGAACTGTTACGTCACTCTTAACATTACTGCCTTTCCATACCTTAAGTACAGAAACATCTATTGTTCCATCCGGAGGTGTACCTCCGCCTCCCGGAGTAGATATGGTCTTTACTTCATACTTGCCATTTACCAAAATATCACTATTGTCCTTATCATTCAAAACCGATACTATGACAGGCAAAGCAGTATACTTTTTATTACCACTTGTATAACTATCACCGGTAATAAGGTATACGCCTCTATTAAGTCCATTAAAAACCGCATTATACTCATTGTTTGTTATTGATGTTGCGTCAGGGCTTATATCATCTCTCAAAGCATATGCTGCTAATGTCTGAGCAGCCGTCTTATCCTGAAGAGAAACTGAATACCCCTTAAAGTTTCCTGTTAATTCAACCTCTCTTTGAGAGCTTATTTCTCCAATCCTGTAAAGTTTAAATTCAATACCTGTGCCAACGTATGAAAACTTAATACTGCTTGTTACCTGAGCAAAAACTCCTACTTGAAACAAGCCAAATATAAAAACCGCAACAATTGCTGCCAAACATTTCCACTTAAATTCCAATCTCATATGCTGCACCTTCCTTCCTCTGAATTTATTTCTTCTTATTGCCTGTTCTTGTCATCATTATAATAAACAAAATTAATAATATAGGCACTGCTACTACAGGTGCAACCAAAATGGGCTCAATTTGCATAGCATCTGCCGTTACTATAATTTCCTCAGCCTCATCAGCATTTTCCACTCTGTGACCTCTTACCAAAAGTCTGTGAGAATTTATACCGTAAGGTGTACAAGTAACCATTGTACAATAATCCTCACCTGAACTTATTGCCAAAGATGATAAATCATTAGGTTCAACAATACGAATTTGATCCACCTCATAAGTCGTCATTTCATTTAAAACTCTTATTACAAATCTGTCACCCTCAACAATTTTATCCAAATCCGTAAAAAGCTTAGCAGAAGGAAGTCCTCTATGACCCGAAACAACTGAATGTGTACTCTCACCGCCTATAGGAAAAGAGGAACCAACCAAATGTCCGATAGCAATCTGTAAAACCCCATCATCAGTTCCATGATATATAGGAAGAGTAACACCAATTAAAGGTACTTCAATATATCCCATTATACCTGTTCCAGTCACATCAAGTATACTGTTATACTCTTCAATCTCCTCAGGAGAAAGCTCCCATCGGAACGACCTTTTTAAAAGACTTTGGTTATAATCCCTTGCCGCCTGAAACATAGCCTCATATTCTTCTTCGCTTAAATCTGCAACCTCTTCCACATAAGCCGCTATTGCTCTTGTCTGATGAAAGGAGTTCCAATAATCACTTATAGTAGGATACAAAAGCAAGGAAAGACCTACGAACAACATTAAAAATAATATAATTGTTGATAATCGACTTTTCATAAAACTTTCCTCACCGTTGTACTTCTTTAAAATTTCCTACCCCCTAAAAAAAGGGGGGTAGGATAAAGCTTATTTGTTATAAAAAATACTCTTTATAAATTATTCTTAAATTAATTATCACTCATACGTTTCTTGGTTACAAGTAATACTAAAGCTGCAATAACTAGTATACCGCCTAATAAGTAAAGAATTCTTGTACCCATACCACCAGTTTCAGGAAGCTCAGATCCATTATAGTTTACAACATCTGATGTAAGTGAACCATCAGGAACGCTTGATGTAAATGTAATTTCTCCTGTTGTAACATTACTATCTAACTTTGTAAGAACAGGACTATCACTAAGAACTTCATGTTCTGCTGTTATTGTAAATTCAACAGGATCCATTGTGTTATATGTAGCAGGAGTAGTTGTTTCAACCAACTTATAATCACCGTCATCAAGACCGTTAAATGTAAATGTAGTTACATTTTTAATTTCTTCACCAACTGCAACATATTCTCCGCTGCTGTCCTTCTTATAAAGTGTAAAGCCTGCACCTGCAAGAGCCTGCTTATCCTTGTCAACCTTATTTACAACAACCTTATATGTAAATACAATAACTGTGTCATCCGGAGTTGTACCTGTATCGCCCTCTCCGCCACTATTAGGGTTGTTTGAATATTCAAGGTTTACCTTATTGGTATTACCTGTTGAACCAACAACTGCATTTTCATTAAGCGTAGCAGTATATTCTACAGTAATTACACTGCTGTTGCCTGCACCAACTGCCTTGGCATCTGCAAATGTAATTGTTAATATACCACCTGCAGAAGTTGGGGCATTTACGGTATAACCTGTAGTAATATTATTACCATCAACATATACCTTTAAAGAATCTGCATCATAAGTTAAACCATTTGATAATGTATCATTGAATACAAACTTATATGTATCATATGAAGTTACATTGTTAGCAAGTGTAGCTTTAAGCTGGAATGGAACCTTGTCACCAATATCATAGTCTGCAGAATCCTGCCACTCTGTTTCAGAATCAGCTATAGAATCATTTATATCTTTAACCTTCTTCTCTACAGTGGGTTTATCAGACTTTAATGTTGCTTCAGTATCCTTTACTACTTTAAGAATGTAAGATGTATATGCTTCATCTCCTGTAAGAGAATTGTCTTTATCCTTAATTAAGTAGTAACCTGCAGCAAGACCATCAATTATGCAATCTCCGTCTACAGTTGTCGTAACAGTTCCTGCTATTGTAGCTAAATAAGGAGCTACTTCTTCTGCAAAGGCTTCCGCTTCCGTAACATTAGTTATGGACTCAGCTTTTTCTACTGCATCACCTAAAGCAGTCTGTCCGTCTGCAGATACGCCTGAACCCCACTTAATATTAGAAAGTACATTTCCTGATAAGTCACCTGTAAAAATCTGATAAGCTTCATAAGTATGTCCCTTAGGAGCCTCTTTAATAGTAACTGTGTAAGTTGTCGAACTGTCTGCCATAGCTGTAAAACACATACTAAAAGCCATTACCATTGACATAATTAATCCAATAATTGTTTTAAAATTTTTCATATTCCCTTCCATCCTTTCTTTTAATAAATTTTAAAATAATTAATGCTTTCACCTGTCTTTTTTAATTAATCTCCCCCTTATTAATTTTTCTTATATACAAAAGGCAAGCTGCAAAACCCAGCAACAATATGCCTCCTATAGTATAAATTCTTGTACCTCTTCCACCGGTTTCAGGCAATTCAACACTTATAACCCTTTGCTGATTTGTTATTTCAATGTTACCTCCTGTTATAGTATCATTATCAACCTTACCATCAGCATCCGGGGTATATTTGTAAGTCGTTATATAACCCTCATTTGGTGATGTTTCTTCAACATAATAGCTGTAATAACCTATTTCGGTACCATCATCATCATAAATAAGATATGGTAAGCCTGCTATAGCCTTTGTCCAGCCTTCACCTGAAGTAATTGTATAATCCCCTGTATAAATACCCTCTCCCTCTACAAGATACTGGTACTGATACGAGAAATCCATATAGAACAAATAGCTCTGATTACTGCTTATTTTGCTGTTTCTTATTATGTTATAATCTCCTGCCTGACCCGTAAAAATTGTAAATACAACTCCATCATCACTGTAATCTACTGAAATCATTGAAATATTCGGATCATTTGCAATAGCAGAAAATCCATTTGGAACACCTTCATATATTTTGTTGTTTGAACCAGTACCATTTTTATACACTGTCAAAGTTCCGTCAGCATAAGCGATGCGGTAATTGTCACCGCTCGGCATATCAACAGCAAAACCATATCCCTGTGATGGATCACCTTTTTGGTTGTTTTTTCCAAATACCAATGTAAGTATACCTGATGTTGCAGGACTTGTAAATTTAACAGAAAAATTACTGTCAGTTTTTATACTGTTGGTATATGTTACACCGCCATATTTAGCAGTTCCGTATTGTGAACTGGATATGCCGTTATATGGTCTTGAGCCGGATATATTAAAGAAGTTTCCCTCATTGTCATAATCCCTTTTACTGACTTCTGTATCCGTAATATACCTTGAATAATCTGTACCGCCCATATATGAATTCTTATAATCATCATATATGGTTACTCTGGCGAAAAGAGTAAAAGCAATACTATTCTCTTCATAATTGCTTAACGGTAGTCCGTCTGAATTAAGCCACTTCTTTACAACACTGATAGCGGTAGAACTCTCACTCTTATCCTGATTGTAAATTGCAATAGACCCTGACTGAATACCATCAGAATTGCTGTTAAGATACTGTGTTATATAATCATTGTTATCAACTTCAACAACATAATAGCTGTAATATCCCAACAAATTACCATTATTATCAAGCACCTGCCACAGCAAATTGGTATTAGACCATGACCATTTGTTAGTTGCACTTATTTCATATGTACCCAAAAGCTCAGCAAATTCATTAATAGGTGTTTCACCAGTTATATCACCACTTCCGAAATCATCGGGAACACATTCAATGTAGTAAAGCATAACCTCCGTACTGTTTACTCTTTTTATTGTATGTTCACCTTCGGATATACGGGCTGTAATCTCATATACTGCATAGCCATTATCGGTATATTCGCCTGTCGGAGTTGCATAGTGTGTTACTCCGTCAATTACAACACCCACTACAGCCGCATTATTAGGATTTGTTAAAATTAAATACAAAGTACCCGCTTCATCTGTAGTAAATGTAATAGTTGCCTTACTGTTCATTTTCAAGCAAGTTGTAATATCCAAATTCTCATAAGTAACAACACCTTTGTTATTAGCTGTTGAGCCTATAATGGTATAGAATGTTGAACTGGTACCCTTGTCAAAATTATGAATGTATTCAGAATTTGTAGTGCTGCTTGTTGCAATACCTTCTTCAAATGACATATAAAACAGGAAACAATAACTTGACCTTGATATATTATGTACACCTGCTTTTAAATGTGCCGTAATCACATTATTGCTTGCTGTATACTGTTCTCCATCAATATAAACACCGTTTATTATTGAAGAACTTTCGTTTCCGTTTCCATTCTTATTAAATACAAGTGTCAAAACACCATCTTCGTTTGCTGTAAACTCAATATTTGTAGGTGTTTGAGCATCACCATATTTACTTTCCATTTTTAAACAGGTTTTCAATAGTTCGTCAGTCGGACTTACTAATCCGTCTCCGTTTAAATCCCAGTATGTTGTTCCATGACTTCTTGAAAGTGAACCATTTATAGTAAAATACTTCACATTTTGATATGTCTCATCGGAAGCCCCTTTGTAAATAAGCTTATCATCATTTATCTTACTTACTTCTGTATCACTGCCCTCACTTGAAGTAATTATTTCATAATAATCATCTTCAAAAATATGATAATAGAAAGCTGTAGTTGTACTTTCTGCCGATGAAGTGGTAATTTCTGTTACTTCTTCTGTAGTCTCCTCAACATACTCATTGTTCGATGATAAGTCGACCTTACAGCCGTCTGGACCAAGCCACTGACCATAACAGAAATATATTTTTCTATCTTTGTTGCCTACATCAAGAGTATATGTATATGTATCACCATTCCATCCGTCAGTTGAACCGCTTTCATTTGTTGCCAATACCTCACCGGTATCCCAATCCACTATTGTTATTTGGGCATTCTTTCCCCAAGAAGCTAAATTAGTAAAAGCAATATCAACTGTAGCAGAAGCATCATTTTTAACTTTAATTACTTCGCTTCCATAATCAACTCTGTAATTTGGATAGTCATATGACGGTCCGTATTTTACCGTTATGGAAGATATCTGTTTACCGCTGCTTCCGCCATCACCGCTTCCGCTTGGTGATGGACCCTGTACACCATTAACATCAGTAAACACTCTAAACAACTGAAAAGAAATACTGCCATCATTTTTCGTAATATCATTACCTGTTGAATCAAGCCATCTTTTAACTACTGAAATACTTGTTTTTTCAGCATAGTATTCCCAACTGTGTGCATTGGTAACATATTGAGTATGAGATGTAATCAGGTTTATCGCCGAACTTATCTCATCACCCAAATAGCCACAGTCATACAATACACTATTTAATGTTTTTGCAACGCTTGAACCATAATAGAAATAATACTTTGTTGTTTTATCTGTTTCATAACCTTCAGGAGCTTCGCTCTCTGTAAAATAACATATTGTATCTACAGGCAGATTATATGTACTGCCGTCTGACAAGGTTATCTCATAATAACTTTCTTCGGTTTCTGCATCTTTTTTCAGTGCACCGCTTATGCCTGTGTAACCTGTTGGTCCTGTTGTAAAGGTATCTACCTTTTTAAAACCTGCTTCTTCCGTTACATTGCCTTCTTCATCTGTCACAGCTTTAGACCATACATATAAGTCAAATTTTGCATTTTCCAATGGCATTGAGAAATTATTCTCATCTACCTTGTATATTGTATAGCCAGCTGCACCATGTGCACTTGCTGAAGTACCACTTTCCTCAACTTTATCCGTTGTTGTAACCCCTGGAACACTCGAAATTGTTTCTCCGCCTACAGTAATTGTTGCTGAGTTTGTAACATTGGCTTCTGTAGAACCACTGACAGCATCTTCATCCTTAATAATTTTAACTAAAAAATCATATTCAAATACCAGTGCTGTTCCATTTGGCACCGTCAATGTTATTGTTTTTGTTGTAAATTCCTGCCAGGTATAACTATCCACCTTAACATCATAAGTCCATGTGTACTCATTTGAACTAAGCTTGTTACCCTTTATAAGATTACCGTTTGCATCACGTAAGACATTTCCTTCTTCGTCTGTCTTTGCATAATAGAGCGAAACGGAATTGAGTATAAGGCTGGCATCTCTTGCATAACCTGTGCTTGGAAAACTATAGTATGTAAGTGTATCTGTAACAACAAGGTCTGAATAATTTTCACCACTTGACGTTACATAAATGTTAGCTGATGGATTAATGTTCAAAGAATAATGTATTACATTGTTATCCTCATCAAATTGCTGATTTTTCGTAAGTGTATTACTTGAATCATCTTCATCCTGCCATGTAACTGTAGTAGTCTGATCATCACTGCCGTATTCTTTATTACCGTTCTCGGTTACTTTTACAGCATTTGTAAGTATGTATTCTTTGGCACTTGAACCCGCTGATACTGTGCCATCATCATTTTTTCCGCCGTTGCTTCCGGACTCTTCTGCAGATTTATCTATTTGACAAACATATTTTATATACAGCATATTTCTGTTTGTTGCATCATTTTTAGCCGTAATTATTACATTGTTGTCCTCATCTGTATCATTATATGTAACAACCACTTTTCCGCTTACACCATTTGTAAGCTCAATTTGAGCATTCTCACTTAATGCAAGCTGTGTATTACAGTTAGTATGATTTGTTACAGCAAAAATTTCTTTTAATGTAACTCCTTCAGGCAAAGTATCAGTAATTGTATATTCCTGTCCCGGTGTAAGTACCACTCTTACAATCCATGAAACCTTGCCGTCTGCTACCGTTAACTTTGTATCACTATAGCTTGACAGATTTCCGTTTATATCAGTTCCGTATTTAACAACTTCCTTGTAGTATGACCATGAGGCTGTCTTTGCTATTCCCGCATTAGAATCAGATATAGTATTATAATATGTAATAGTATCTACATCTTTTCCTCCGCTTAAAACATTAGCAGTTGTCTTGTATGAATATGATATTATATTATTACCATCTTCTGCCCAAGCTATATCCTGTGCCACTGTATATCTGAATTGATAATACTTTGTAACTGTGTCACCTGTATCTATACTGTCAGCATCAACCCAAAGACTTGGATCCATATTCCATCTGTTGCTGCCTGAGTAAAATTGTATGTCTTTAATAACATCATTACCCCATGCATCTACAAGTGCATTTTTTACAGCAATTGCCTCTTCGGCAGTCATATAATGACCCAAACCATCCAGAATATCAGTAAATGTTATTCCTGCACTTATTCCGGATTTTGGAACGGAGAATGTCGTTGTCCAATTTAAAGTATATGTTCCGTCATCATGTTTTAACGCTTGGTCAAATTTCTTTGTAAAACAGTCACCCAACCCGTCTATTCTCACAGTTGCCGTATCTGAGAATGTTTCTCCGTCAGGATTTTCCAAATCTGCTTTATTTGTTACATTCTGATATGACCATTCTCTTTTCCTTTCTGTCTTATATGTAACAACATATTGAATTACTTCATCTTCACCGCTTATAAACTTTATTCCGCTTATCGTAACTCCATCATCAGAATATACTATTTCATATTTATCCGATGAGATGATTTCGCCGCCTGTATTGGTTATCGTTATTTCATCTGTTGAATTCAAATCGGCAAACATATCATCATAAAGGATATATCCGTTTACAGAATTATTTCCATCACCGACAGTTATTGTCCATGTAATTATTTCATTATTACTGTCATAAGACCCTGTTTTTATTATGGTTCTGTTTCCTGTTACACGCACAGTAGCAGTGTCCGTATCAGTAATTATAGTATGTGCAGTTTCATCCTCTATTTCGGCTTTTGCAGTATTATCACCTATATATATAGCATCTGCTTCAGGTGATATGCTGTATGTATATGTTATACAATAAGCATTGGCATTTTTAAAATCTGACAGCCATGGTTTATTTACATCATATTGTTCTCCGTCTGAAGGTTCAAGCTTAGGAAGAGTTATTATTAAATTGCCATTATCATCATAATAACCCGTACCTTCATTTGTTTGAGAAAGCTCTGTTGAGTCTGTATACGTAGTTGAATCTTCACTTATGTTTCCATATGAATCTAAACCAACAATTCCCTGCTTATATTCAATATTTGTAAGCTTAGCTCCCAGACTTGTAAGAAAGCTTGAATCGGTAAAACAGTCAGTAATCTTAATAGGATCACTTGTTCCTTTTTGGGTAAGAACTCTAACTGTATATGTTATTGTATTATCTGAAGGATTATAACTTCCGTTCTTTTTAACCATTACATCATATTTAACCGTTTCATTATCCGGAAATTCAATTTGGTCAAATTTAATTTCAATAGGCTCAGTAAATGTATCATCGGTTATAATTATTGAACCGTCTTCTGTATAATTCTTACTGCTTAAATATGCACCAATATGCATAGTACCGACAATATCACCACCGTTTAAGGTATTAAGATAATCATCATCGAATACCATTACAGCATCATACTGTTTGTTTCCGTTTTCATCGGTTACAAAATTACCATCACTATCCTTAACGGGAATAAATGTATAAACAAATATTACCTCTCCCGTACCTGTTTTATATCCGTTATAAATAGGTGTTCTTGTATCATCATTATAAACCATATTTTCCGGTATTATGACACCTGCAGGCAATTTTAATGAATAATACTTTGTATACCTTGTATCATCTATTATTGTTCCGCTGTAATCAACAAGTAAATTCTGCGGCAATGTAAAGTCAATATTCAAATTTACATTAAAATCACCTGTTTCAGGATCATAGACAGCTACAAATGTTTCATCTCTATTACTGCCATAATACTTAATAGATAAACCTTCAGTATTTTGTGCTGCCAAAGAAAGTACATTTCCGAACAGACTGTTTGTTTCTGTAATTTTGTCTGTTTCAACTTTTTCAAGTGTAATATTAACTACAGTTCCGTCTGTTAAAATTGTACTTCCGGATCCTCCCGATCCTGAACCTCCGGTTACTGCTCCATTACCGTCTTCTTTTATTTCTTCTGATGTTGCTTCATTTGCTTTTTCTTCATTTTCCGTAGTTTCCTCTGTTACAGTTTCATAATCTTCTATAACAGCACCACCTGAGGAAAGAGCCTCATCATATATGGCTAAAGTGCCTATTTCCGCAGTTATGGCAGGAAGAATAAGCATATAAGTTGTTATAAACACAACAAAAGAACCTGCAATCAAAAGCAGACGATGCCACAATTTTAATTTTTTATGCTTTTTTATATATTTATCCGCCTTAGGCAGTTTGCTGTTACCATACATATATTGACTCCCCCCTTTGCAATATATATTATTTGACAAACCCTAAGTTTTTAAACGGCCAAATTCTGAAAACTATTTTTCCTACAATTTGTTCTTCTGCAACACAGCCAACAGAACGATTACGGCTGTCTACTGAAGTTGAACGGTGATCGCCGCAAACAAAAATTCTGTCATCAGGTACCTGATAAGGCAATTTAATATTGCACTCACCAAGAGCCTTTTCCGTAAGATAAGGTTCATTCAGCAATTCCCCGTTTACATAAACATTTCCGTCCTCATCAATATCTACAAATTCCCCTGCAAAAGCTATAATACGTTTCACAAGAATTTTGTTATTGTAATAAAAAGATACAACATCTCCCCTCTTATATCCAAAACCCTTAACCGAAATAACAATATCCTTTTCCGATAATGATGGAGTCATAGAAGAACCATATATTCTCAAAACCGGCAAAAAAAGAGTAGCAATTAAAACCGCTACAGCCGCTACAGTAATCAAAATGTAAACAGTACTCCTAAATACTTGAGCATAACGCATTTTGTAATTTTCTCTACGCAGTTCCTTTTCAATCTGCTGAATATTGGGAATTTCAAAATCTTTATTGGCTTTATCCTTTTTTAACTTCATTATGCTACCCCATACAATCTTTTTTACCCGTTATCACTAAACTTTCCGTCCTCAGAAGCAAGTTTAACGTTATACAAATACTGATCTGCAGCTGCCTGAGCGGCCTCAAAAATATCGTTTAGTTTAAGAGCGGCCTCTGCAATAGAGCCGGATTTTTCAAGCTTAATACGTCTTTCTTCCAAAAGCTTATTTTTTTCTTCAAGCTCAGCCCTAAGTGCCTCCAACGTTTTACTCTGTTCAAGCAACATCTGCAAAAGTTCGTGTCTTTTAAGTTTTTTTAACTCTGCATCAGTCATAACCCTGCCCCCAAAAACATACTTCTTAATTCATCTTATTGTGCTAATTAAATTTTATTCCTTTTTGTTCACTTTGTCAATATTTTATTAAAAATTAATTAACAAAAAAGTAAAAAACTTAAAACATTGTTATAAAATACCAGTTTAGATCATAGAAAAATAGATATTGCTTTTGTATATTTATTTTTTAATAATTTATATTATACCACATCTACAATTATTTTGCAATATATTTAT
>ENA-UOJJ01004598-UOJJ01004598.1-human-gut-metagenome-genome-assembly--contig:-CS66-NODE-4598-length-12709-cov-5.897345_pt1 | contig 12709 bp, 9 predicted proteins | sample MGYA00242343_ERZ723890 | MGnify/ENA metagenome assembly ERZ723890 | reverse complement strand
GTGCCCGGACACGAGCTCTTTTCTGCTTTCTTCCGTACAGTGAACTTTGCCGCGTAGAATCCCAACCACTGAATGTTGTTAAAAGCATCGGAAAGCAACTGCAAAGGCATTTTCGATGGAAATGAATCCCAAGTCTATATCATGGTGTAAATCGGGAAAATAAAGAGATTATTAAAACCATAATAGGCATAGGGAATAACCTAAAGTTATGATATCAATGTAATCTCCGGGAAAAAGCCGCCCCTCTTCTACACGGACACATTGCGAGGATTCCGTGCGCAGGGCTGCGCTAGCGATCGCCACAAAGCCCCACGTTCAAGCCTCGAAGAGGCGCGCCGGGGCGACTGGCGATTAATAGGCGCGCAGGCCCGGAGCCGGAAACGCAGCACCCGTGGCCGTGTGAAGATGGGTTCGGCTTGTTCCGGAGTTTGCGCGGAGCTTTCCTGATAGAACTTGAGGGAAACTCCCCAAGAAAGCATTGCATTTTCCCGGCGTATGGGGTAAGCTAAAAGGTAACATCTGCAGAGCATCCCGGTGAATCTGCCAGGGAGGATATCCGCAGAGAAGAACAGAAACGGAGGATAAGAAAGTGAACACATATAGAACCAAGGGCGTCTGTGCCCAGGCAATTCAGTTCGACGTAAAGGACGGTAAAGTAACGGGCGTTCAATTCATGGGTGGCTGCAGCGGCAACACCCAGGGCGTTGCGCGTCTGGTAGAAGGTATGGATGTAGACGAAGCGATCAAGCGCATGTCCGGCATCCGCTGCGGCTTCAAGCCGACTTCATGTCCCGATCAGCTGGCGAAGGCACTGAGCGAGTATCAGCAGTCCCACTAGGAGGAAGTCATGAAACGCATTGTATTAACCGGCGGCGGCACTGCCGGTCACGTAACCCCGAACCTGGCACTTCTGCCGCTGCTGAAAGCACACGGCTATGAAGTCCGCTACATCGGCTCAAAGAACGGTATGGAGAAGCAGCTCGTGGAAGACGCCGGGATTCCCTACGATGGAATCTCATCCGGCAAGCTTCGCCGTTACTTCGACTGGAAGAACTTTACAGACCCGTTCCGCGTCTTAAAAGGCTTTGGCGAAGCGAAGAAGCTATTAAAAACATACAAGCCGGACGTTGTTTTCTCAAAGGGCGGTTTCGTATCGGTTCCCGTGATTTTTGCTGCAAAGAAGTGCAAGATCCCTGCAGTAATCCATGAGTCCGACATGACGCCCGGCCTGGCAAACAAGCTGAGCATTCCTTCCGCTGCGAAGATCTGCTGCAACTTCCCGGAGACACTGAAGAACCTTCCGGAAGGAAAGGCGATCGTAACCGGTTGCCCGATCCGCGAGGAGTTGCTGTCCGGCTCCCGCCTGAAGGGTCTTGAGATCACAGAATTTACACCGGACAAGCCTGTGCTTCTGATTATCGGCGGCAGTCTTGGTTCCGTTGCGGTAAATACCGCCGTGCGGAACATTCTTCCTGAACTTCTGAAGGAATTTCAGGTGATTCATATCTGCGGCAAGAAGAACGTGGATGAATCCCTGAAGGGAACTCCCGGTTATGTACAGTATGGTTATGTCAGCGAAGAACTGAAGGATCTGTTCGCCACCGCAGATATCGTAATCTCCCGTGCCGGAGCGAACGCCATCTGCGAGCTGCTGGCGCTTCGCAAGCCGGCGCTCCTGATCCCGCTTTCCGCTGCTGCAAGCCGCGGCGACCAGCTGCTGAACGCGGAGAGCTTTCGGAAGCAGGGCTTCTCCGATGTGCTGCAGGAAGAGGAAATCACAGATGAAGTTCTTCTTGCCCGCATTCACCACCTGTATGAGACAAGAGAAGAATATCGGACAGCCATGGAGAAGAGCAATCTCGGCAATGCCGTACAGACGATTGTGGAACTTCTGGACAGTCTGTGCGAGAAGTAGGCGGAAAAGGTAGCTGCAGCGAAGCAGCAAATATCCGGCTCGATACAATACAGACTTATATACAACGAGGGAGTGTGGAACACGATATCCACACTCCCTCGTTTTCATTTTCTTTTATCCACAATTTCATGAAGTCATCCCCATGCACACCGGGGATAAATATCTGCTCTGACCGAAAATTGCCATCCCATAGCTTTGTACTCTTATTTCACCAGGTTTATCGCGTGTCCGACCCGCTCTCCCATGTGAACGGGAACTTCCTGCTCCTGCATGAGAGACTCCTTCCAGTCGCTTCTCAGCTTCACTTTATCCTTCTGCACCAGAAGAACAATCGTAGAACCGCCGAATTCGAAACGTCCCTTCTCCTCACCTTTACGGAAATGGCCTTCTTCCTGATAGTTACAGATGCGTCCGACCATCATCGCACCCACCTCCATGAAGGTGATCGGGCCGAAATGCTCCGTGTGAAGCAGGGTGTAATCGCGGCAGTTTTCGCGGTAGACCGGTACAGCCTCCGTCGCAATGGGCTGCACCGTATGAAGGACACCGGGAAGGAAGACATTCCGGCTCTTATATCCTTCATCCGGATAGACATATCGGTGATAGTGGCTGGGAGTCAGGCGAAAGACGAGACACATCCCGCCCTCATACGCCTTCGCAAGCGCCCTGTTCCGGAGCAATGCGTCCAGCGAATAGGGGACATCCTTGACCGGCACGACAACGCCTTCCCGCACCGGATAGACCCGGAGCAGACCGTCACAGGGCGAGATCAGTGCTTCCGGCGAGAAATCCACCGGCCGGGCTTCCGGACGAATTTTTCTGGTAAAGAATGCGTTGAAACTGGGCCAGTCCTCCACGATAAAGTCGTCCATACTCAGATGATTCCGGCGGATGAATCCCGGAATGAGGCGCCGGGACAGGCGCGTATCCAGGAAACGCCCGACCAACCGTGACAACGGCGGCCACGTCAAAAACTTCAGGATGAAACGCCCTATACAGGTGTGGTAGAGACAGGTAAGCATATGATATTCCCTCCATAGCGGAAAATCAGGAAGAAGACGATGGAACTCAGGCAGGCAACTACAATCAGCCCGTGAAGGTACAGCTTTCTCACCTTGATCTTACTTAAAAACGCCATTCCGATTAATAGCAACGCGATATTGTACAGACGAATGAACGAACGCTTCGTGAAAATATCCAGCAGAATAAAGCAGGGAATCAGCAGAGATACATTCGTCACCGGAAGTCCGGTATAATACTTTCGCTTTGCCTCGCCCTCCTGCTGCACGCGATTCATCTCCTGCACATTAAAATAGCCCAGACGAATCACCGTCGCCAGGATGTAGAAGAACATACACAGATAACCGCCGATGGAACGAATGCCGAGTCCGTAGCCGATGATCGCCGGAAATACACCAAAGCAGATCAGATCGCAGAGTGAATCAATCTGCATGCCGAAGCTCTTCTCGTCCTCTGTGCGTTTGCAGGTTCGCGCAATCGCGCCGTCAAAGGCATCACAGAGGCCGCAGACCATCAGACAGAGAATCGCAACCCTCGGATTGTAGGACATTGCCTGAACCATACCGTAAACAGCAGATGCCAGTCCTATGTACGTCAGTATCACGGAATAATTGTAGTAACCAATCATAGAAATCCCCCTCTTACGTTAAAACACTTGTTACTTTTTTCTTTTATCCAGAAAGGTATAAAAGAAATGGAGTCCGATAATATAGAGCCCTGCCAGGAGCAACACCAGGTAGAAACTGATTCCGCGTGAAAGAAGAATCGCAGAATAGATCTGATCTTCTGTGAAGATCGGCCCGAACAGAATCAGAAACGCGCTCTCGCTGGCTCCGACGGAACCAGGGAGCGGAAGCATCTCTACACTCAGCGTCAGCAGAAGCTGCGTCGTAAAAATCTGAATGAAACTGTATCCATGGAATCCAAAGGAACGGTAGACGAAATACGGAACAGCAATAATCGCAATTCTCTGAACTGTCAATACCCCAAAGGTTCGCAGAATAATCATCGGATGCGTTCGTACGAACTCCGAACACTCCCGGTACTGCTCAATGATCCGGTCAACGGAAGCCAGCTTCTTCTCCGGCGCCTTTACCAGATGCAGCTTCACAAGAAGATGCACGCCGCCTCTCGCAAGAAAGCGGATCGCCCGGTGCGAGAAGAGCAGCAAGCCCAGCAGCAGCACCATACCGACATCCAGAATCAGGCCCAGCACGAACATCACGTGAACCTCATTGATCTGCCCTGATATATAATTATAATTCAGCGCAAACATCACCAGACACAGCAGTACAAATGCGAGCTTGTACATCGCCGTGATCGCAACCAGAATCACTGAGGATTCTGATACGTTGTAGCCGTCTTTCTTCATATATACAAGCTGCATAGGCTGGCCGCCGGTGCTGGAAGGTGTGATCGCGCTGAAGTAGAACTCTACAAAAGAGTACTTGAAACACCTCGCGATCGACATCTTATGTCCCAGTCCATGCTGCATGACGCGAATACACAGACCGCCGCAGAATATGTATACACCCATACAGAGAAGCGCCGGGATCAGCCAACGCTTCCGTACGGAAAATACGGACTCAACCACTTCCCCCAGATCCTGGTCCCTCAGCAGGACAGAGAACGTCAATCCCATCAGAATCAACAGGATTGCGATCTCCCCTATCATTTTTTTCGTTTCATTCTTCTTTTTTTCTTTCACTGTCATATCCTCGTTAAATTCATAGTATACCACAAAATAAGGGGTTTGTCTTCCCTTATGTGTAAAATGTGTGAACAAAATGGTGAAAGATTTTCTTAATGTTTTCTTTATCCTACGATCTTTACATTATCCTGATGAACTTATTTTTGAAAACGAACAAAACTTAGGGAAAACAACGAAAAATGTTCAACACAAAAAATTCGTTTCTTGTCGATTTTCAATTTCATGTCTAGTATAAAATCATGCTGTTAAGCACACATAATAACAAATCAAGGAGGTTCCAACATAAAATGAGTAGAGAAATTTCACGCCGCCAGTTTCTGAAAGAATCTGCCGTAGTCAGTCTCTCTGTCGTAGCAACCGGTCTGTTAGGCGGATGCGGAGTAAGTGCAGACGCTGCCGTTTCTACCACTGCTGCCGCTAGCACTTCTGCTGCCGCTACTACTACTGCTGCCGCTGCTACCACTGCCGCTGCAATTGCCGCAACAACTGCTGCCGCTGCCGAAAGCACCGCCGCCGTAGATAACACGCCTGCCGCCACGATGGGACAGATTGCTGATCTGCTGGTTGAGAAGCAGGGCTGGTCCGATGTTGCCCCTGCAGAAGATCCCTATGGGCTTACTGCCTCTGACAGTTCCGATAATATTCTTCGCCTTCTCGCAAAAGGGGCGTTAACCGGCGAAGAAAAACTGGATGTAGACAGCCCGATGAGCCGGGAAGCTTTCTTTGTTATGGCTGCCAAAATTCTGGGACTGCCGGGGAAAAAGGGAACCAGTATCTATCACTTTAAAGATGTTGATGAAATCTCAGAGGATCTGCTGCCCATACTGAATCAGATTTATGTCCGCGGTATTCTGACAGGAAATACAGAAGAGAATATGTTCTATCCGAAGAAAGACCTTACCGTTGCCGCTTTGGAAGAAGCCGTAGATCGTGCTTATAATCGAAAAATGGCTCCTGCCGGCTGCACACTAACGCCTTTATCCGCTCCCTATCTCACGAAGAACTTTAACCGCTTTGGAAAAATGGATCCTTCATTGGAAATGCATGCCAATAAGAATCTGATCCGTGAAGAACCTTTTAATATTGTCGATAATATTTATTTTGTTGGCAATACATGGACAGCTGCCTATTTGATTGATACCGATGATGGCCTGATTCTGATTGATGGTTCCTGCCACGACTTCTTCGAGCTGCTGATTGAAAGTATCTATAAATTAGGCTTTGATCCAAAAGACATCAAATACATGGTTGTCTCCCATGCACATCCGGATCATTACGGCTGTGTACTTCCTCTGAAGGCAATCAACCCCGACATGGTTACTTTTGTTGGTGATGTAGATACGCCAGCTATGATCAGCGGTCTGCAGAGGGTAAGCTATGACATTACGGAATATGGCTTCAACGCGAACGGCTATGTCAGAGGCGACCGTTCTTTCATCCCGGATGTCATGGTAAAAGACTACGATGTTATTGAACTCGGAAATACAAAGATTGAATGTGTAACCACCCCTGGCCACAGCGATGGCGTACAATCTCACTTCTGGACAACTCCCAGCGGCTATCGGATTGGTCTGTATGGAGGAGCCGGTTTCTCTTCCATGGGTACCAAACGGTTGGAATCCAGAGGTTTTAATGCAGAAGAAGTTGCCCGCTGGCAGAAGACGTTCGTCGAATCCATCGATAAAGTCTGGGATCGAGAAATCGATATTATGCTGGGCAATCACCCGTTCCATGCTGATCTGTTTGAAAAGCACGAGCGCGTACTGGCCGGAGAAAAGGATGCTTTTCAGGATCCCACTGAGTGGCACCGTTATCTTCAGGAACTGAAGGATTGCTATGCTCACTTCCTGACTCTGAGTCAGGATGAAATCGATGCCATGTACACCAACAGCGCTCTGCTCCTGTTCCGGGATAAGTCTCTGGATGACCATGAATGGCCCTGGGTGGAAGTGATCGAATAATTCACTGATACATATGATTTCTCTCAATTTATAGAAATATATTCTGCGCGTACCCGAATGGGTACGCGCTTTTTATCACACAGTTCGTTTCCCATCGACACAATTCTGTGCTATACTAAATTCAGCATAATAAGCTTTGAACGTTCCTGGTTCTGTTTACGCGGAATCATTGCAAAACCTGACATTGAAAGGAGCATCCGTATCTATGTTTCACTCGTTTTCATCCAGAACAGTAATGTTTTTCTGCATTCTTTCGTTTTCACTTATTCATCTGTGCGGCTGCCATGCCGCTCCCTCTGAAACAACAGCAGCAGTCCAGACAACGGAAGAGGCTGAAGACGCATTGACGATTTCCTCCGATGATAACATCTATTATCTTTCGGTTGCATCCAGCTCCGATATCCTGCTCCCGGATGAATGGGAATGTTCCGATGGAAAAATCATAAAACTCATCAAGTATCCATACAGTGAGCTTGGTAGCGACAGAAAACTAGTTCAGGGATGTCAAGCGGGAAAGATCTCCATATACATCGGCGGAACTGCCGTGCAGACAGAGCTGATCCCTGAACTTGCTCTATTAGATATCCCCTATATTTATTCCGGAAAACCCGATGACTTCCAGGATTTCTCTCTAAGTCTGATGGAATGGATGCAGCCATATTATGAAAAGCAGGATCTTCTGCTTTTGAACTGGCATATGTCAGCAACAAACAAGGTTATTATGCAGGAACCTGTAAACAGCATAGAAGACTTTCAGAAACTGAAAATCCGGGTAATGCAGAACTCGGAACGCGCGGAATACTGGAATTCTCTGGGAGCAGAAACTTTTCTGATTCCCTTTGATGAAATCTACTATTATCTTCAATATAATAAGATCAATGCGATCGATGGCGGTTTCTGGACTTTGAAAGAACAGGATTATGACCTTCTTAATAGTTTTAAATATCTTATGGATATTGGATTTACTTCTGCTACAGCCTTTGTCATGAATCTGGATGAATACAATCGCCTTCCCGCCTCCGTACAGGACGGGGTAAAAGAATTATCTGAAGAACATATGGGGCGTCTGCCGCTCGCACAATACAAAGAGCTGTTCCAGCAATTTACTTACATTGACCTTAACGACAGTATCCTGCAGACCCTAAAAGACAATCGTCAGATCGTAATTGATAATTTAAAGAATACCCTTGGCGACTCCACGGTGTCTGACTTTCTTTTATACACCGAAAATCTTCACGATTCGGAATAGCTGCATCTTTTTTCGGAAATGAACTAAAATTTGGCAAAACAAGCAAACACATTCAAAGCCGAAGATCGATTTCTTGTTTTTCTGCGTTTCCTGAATTACGATGGTGTTATTGAAAAAGGAGGAAACCTAATGTACAAAAAGCAAATCTGTATCTTCGGTCTTTCCGCTGCTATGATACTCTCGATGGGAGCCTGCGGCACCGGAGACTCAACAACCACCCCGGCAGAAAGTACTGCCATTGAAACCACCATTGCAGAATCGTCATCAGCCGTAGCCGCAGAAAGCACTGCTCCGGCAGCAGCAGACGGAATTACTTTAACTGTCGATGGAAAAGAAGCAAACGCCGATATTTATATTGATAAGGAAAATGGCTGCTTTATCCAGTTAGAAGAATTAGCTCCGTTACTTGCCAATACCGATTCTGCCTTTGATGTCGCTGTCGATACCAACAATAAAAAGTATCAAACACATCTGGGCGAAGAATACAAAGCTGGAGCAACAGTTGATTCTGAAGCGCCCAAAGAAGTTCCGGAGAACTGGACACTGGCAGTGGATGGAGTAAACGCTCAGCTGATCCGTTCCCATACCAGCGGAGAAAAAACATATTTTAATTTACGGGACATCTCTGCCCTGTATGGTTTTTCTGTCACTTATGACGAAACCGCAAAGGCAGTAGATATCAAAAGCGGAACCGGCTATACGCTTGAACTGAATACCGACAACTACGAAACGGGAAGCATCCGCGTATATGGAAAAGAAGTAAATTACCGCGTATATACTCAGGTATATGTTTCCAATCCGCAGTGTGTTGCTCAGGAAGTTATGAAAATTTATGTTCCGGAAAACGCAACGGATGATTCTCCCATCATTATGCCATTAAAAACCGGTGCTCATATGCACGCAGAAATGGCAGAACCCATGGATGTTGACGAAACCAATATCAATACCGTTTCCAGCGGAACTGTTGGAACCGGCGGTATGCAGGCAGCATCCTACCTGCTCTCTGAAGGCTGGATAGTTGCCTCCGCAGGCGCCCGCGGTCTGGACACGCATCTGGAGACCGGAGGAAAAGAATCACTGGCCGGTATAGCACCTTATTGCATCACCGATTTAAAGGCAGCTATCCGTTTTCTGAACTACAATGATGATAAAATTCCCGGAGATCCGGACAAAATTGTAGTAACCGGAACCAGCGGCGGAGGAACCATGACTTCTGTTCTGGGCGCCAGCGGAAATGCTGAAGCTTTCGAACCTTTTCTGCAGGAAATCGGAGCTGCGGATGAAGATGACGATGTATTTGTTGCAGTTCCTTATTGCCCGGTTGCTGATATTGATAACCAGGGACCCTCTTATGAATGGATTTTCCAGGGAATCGATATCGAGAACCGAAGCGGAAATCTGAAGATACTTTCACAGGCAGATGCCCGTACCTACACTTCATACGTCAACGGTTTAAATCTGACAGATGAAGCTGGCAATGCTCTTACCCTGGATCCGGAAACGCTGGATGGAAGCTACAAAGATTATTATTGTGCCAGATATGCAGAAGGATTAAGCTACTATATGCATCAGAACAATTTCGTAGCTGCTGATGGAACGCTTACCGAAGAAGGCCAGAAATATTTTGAAGAGAAACTGAAAGGTCAGGATAAAGACCGCAAAGAATATGACACAGAATTTTCAATCACCGATTTCTTTGACTGGAATGACGAAAACGGAGGTTCTGCTTCTTTCAAAACTGACCGCTATGCAGACTTCCTGAACGTCTATATTGCAAAAATCCCCATTAAGGCCTGCCCCTCTTTTGATAATGGTCTGGTATATGAAGGGGTTGACCAGCCGGTTACTGACAGTATCAATGCGCTTTTTAATACCGATCCGAATGATTTAACCGGATGGAGTCACTTTGAAATGAATTTGGGACAAACGGTTGCCGCCGCCAATGAAACCATTGGCTCAGAATATTTCAAGAGCGCAAAAGGAAGTTTTGAAATCTCTGCTGAAGCCCAGAAGCACATCGCCATGTATAACCCGATGTATTACATTCAGGATTACTCCGGTGTAGCCTCCGAAGGACTTTCCATCAACAGTTATGCCGACGATCTCTATCAGAGCAGCGACGTCGCACCCTACTGGTATCTTCGCGTTGGAAGCTGGGATCACCTTGTCTCCTCTTCCACCGAGACAACCTTCAGTCTTGCTTTAAATAAAGCAGATGATGTAAAGGAGTGCAATTTTAGATTATACTGGGATCAGCCTCACACCGGATGGTATGACAATACGGATCTGATCCAGTGGTTAACTGCCCTTTCTGAAATGGAGAACTAATCTCCACCTTTCCAAAAGCCCTCCGCGTATCCTGCGCGAAGGGCTTTTTTCATGTCGATTTTGTATCCCGATACTGTTTCGGTGTCATCCCTGTATATTTTTTGAACATACGATTAAAGTGCTGAACCGTAGTAAAACCGCACTTAAATCCAATATCATATACCGGAAGTTTCGTTGATAAAAGCAGTTTCCTGGCATTATCAATTCGAATCCGATTCAGATAGGAAGAAAATGATTCCTGCATCTGTTTGTTAAATATCTCACTGAAATAACTGGTATTAATGTGCAGATATTCCGCAACCATCTGACTGCTGAGTCCACTGTCCGAACAATTTTCCTGTATATATTGTCTGGCGCTCTCTACATAACGGTAACTGTTCTTTCTGGTTCCCCGCAGGATTTGTTCCATCTGAAGCTTCAGGTACTCCACCATATACTTTCGCAGGTCTTCGTCATCTTTAAATTCATTTCGTTTATCCTCAATACTGTCCTTCTCCTGACCGGAAACCGTCAAACGTTTTTCCAGGAAGACACCCTCTATCGTGTCAAAGTAACTTTTCTTTTGTTCCAGTGAGGCAGATGACTGCATAATTTCATCGCTGATCCGCTCCAGTAAATTCTCTGCCTGTTTCTGCTGCTCTTTCAGCAGGTGATCTAAAATCTGATGTGCCCGTTCTTCCAGATAGCGCTGTTGTTCACGGTTTAACTCGGTTCTTTCCATACTCTCATTAGAAACCGCATCCGGAGAACACTTCAAATATTTATTGTAACGAATATTCTGAACACCTTCCTGCCAGGAATATATGAGATCCTCCCAATGTGCATAAACTCTGCCATGATCTATCGATACGGCAAATGCACTGGCGCGAAACGCATTAAAAATCTCTGTTTCCAATTGGAATACGGCTTTCTTTAATTGAACTGCTGATTTGTCAGAATCTGTCAGCATAATTGCCACAAAATCCTGATCCATGGGAACTACAAACAAACCAGAAAAATCTTTATTCTTTTTTACAATTTGCTCAATGCTCTGCACAAATAACCGGCTATCCAGTTCTGCAGCATTGGTTGCTTTGGCTTCCTGCGATTTCTGACAGACAACTACCTGATATTGTCTTCCGTTTTTCCAGATTGCTTTTGTATCCGGATCCAGCATATTCATTCCGATTTCTTCCGGAGCACTGCCCTGCAGAAGCTTTCGGAATACCTGCTCCAGAATATCGTTTTCCCAGAATTTGATGGAATTTTTCAACATTTTCTTTTCATCCATTGTCTGCATAAACGACAATTTCAGATAAGACCACTCATTCTTCTGCGCTTCACGATCCTCTCCATACATCAGAACCAGTCCCACCAGCTGATTGATCGGTTTATAAATTTTCCGTGTCACCGCATAAGCGCCCAGAATTCCCAGGGTCAAAAAAATCAGGAGCCCCGGAATAACAATCGGTATATATTCACGAAAAATCATCCCCTGTGTGATCGTATCCATTTTTTGCAGAAAAATCCATTGCAGCTTTTCATTATACTGGTAACACCACTGCTCTTTTCCATGCCTAACAATACCAGTACTTTCAGAAGCCATGTTCACAGACAAAAATGACCGTCCCTCTATTTCTGACTCCGGAGCAAAAAATTCCCCCTTTTGATCTAAATAGTAAATCGGTTCTCCCTGAGATTGTGCATTTACCATTTCATACAGCTCCGGCAGATTCACCTGCAGAAACAGGCTGCCAATATGTTTTGTCAGAACGAAATCTACGGCAATATAAAGGTTGTCATTTGCTATAAAAATTCTGCTATCCGCATCCTGTAACTGCTTATCGGAAATTTGGGTTGAAGGAATATAATCCTTCAGCATGGTATACTGTTCATACTCATCTTCCAAACCGGCAAAACCATCGGACGCCAGCACCCATTTTTCTTCCGGCGCATAAAGCCACGCCGTCTCTACAAGATCACTGCGCTGTGCCAGACGATTCAGCAAAAGCAAAACCTCATACTCCTCCTGAGAAGATCGGCTCTGCGGCGCAATCAGATAAGAAAGAATCGTATCCTCCCATATCATATGACTCAAATCATCGGAAAGCAAATGTAATGCCAACTCTGTCATCTCACTCGTCTGTTTTAAAACCTGCCTGCTATTTTCCTGTACTCCGTGTTCATAATTCACCTTCATCATCCGATTCAGAACACCCCAAAAGGAAATCAGTAATAAAAAAAGCAGTGCCAGCAATGTAATCAATGTACGGACAAAGACACTGTCTGCAACAAGTTTTCTCCCATGTTTTTTCATAAAGCTCCCCATTCTATTGCCAACACTTTTATCAACTTATTTTAGTATACTGCATTTGCTGTTTTTTGGCAAGAATCGGTATATCCTTGTTATATTCCTGTCTTATATTATTAAACCTGCATCTATTAGCGATGTGCACGGGAGTTTGACACTTTTCACGTAATTAAGACATTTTTAAGGCTATTTTGTGTCAAATTCTTTGTCTTAATACTGGTTTTTGCTGGTTATG